>OGRY01002789.1_pt1 | contig 10702 bp, 8 predicted proteins | sample 1553551 | NCBI WGS metagenome assembly OGRY01 (sample SAMEA2580101, study PRJEB22360) | human gut metagenome | biome: human gut; feature: human-associated habitat; material: faeces | place: Denmark | collected 2008/2010
TTCCACACCCTCTACGAGAAGGCCGAGAGCATGAAGGGCAACACCGGTGAAAACCTTCTGAGCCTGGTCGAGCGCCGTCTTGACAACGTTGTTTACCGTCTTGGCTATGCTTCCACCCGCCGCGAGGCCCGTCAGCTGGTCAACCACGCCCACTTCACCGTCAACGGCCAGAAGGTCATCAAGGTCTTCTGCCACGAAGACAAAACAAAGGTCGAGTTCGACAAACGAAACGACGACCTCTTCACAAACGCTTCCGAAGCGAATAAGTTTGCCAATATCCTCGGCCCCATCATGAACGCACTCGGCTACTTCCTTTACGTGCTCATCGCCGTGCTTGGCGGCGGTCTCGCACTTGCAGGCGTACCGAACCTGACCCTCACCGGCATGGGTGTCATGACGCTCGGCGGCATCGCGTCGTTCCTGCAGCTCTCCCGCAGCTTCGTTATGCCGATCAGCCAGGTCACGCAGCAGATCTCGTCCATCATCATGGCTATGGCAGGCGCTTCCCGCATCTTCTCTCTGCTCGATGCCGAGAGCGAAAAGGACGAGGGCTACGTCACGCTCGTCAACGCCGAAAAGAAAAACGGCGTGCTCACCGAAACCGACAAGCACACCGGCCTTTGGGCATGGAAGCATCCGCATAAGGACGGCACGGTCACCTATACGGAGCTCACCGGTCACGTAGAGCTTGAGGACGTCGATTTTGGTTATACCCCGGAGAAGACCGTCCTGCATGACATCACGCTTTACGCAGAGCCCGGCCAGAAGGTCGCGTTCGTCGGCGCAACGGGCGCAGGCAAAACGACCATCACAAACCTCATCAACCGCTTCTATGACATTTCTGACGGCAAGATCCGTTATGACGGCATCAACATCACGAAGATCAAGAAGCCGGATCTCCGCCGTTCCCTCGGCGTGGTTTTGCAGGACGTCAACCTGTTCACAGGCACCGTCATGGAGAATATCCGCTACGGTAAGCTCGATGCCACGGACGAAGAGTGCATCGCCGCCGCAAAGCTCGCAAACGCCGACGGCTTCATTCGTATGCTGCCGCAGGGCTATGACACCGTTCTTTCCGGCGACGGCAGCGGTCTCTCACAGGGCCAGCGCCAGCTCATTTCCATCGCCCGCGCCGCCGTTGCAGACCCGCCCGTCATGATTCTCGACGAAGCGACGTCCTCCATCGATACCCGCACGGAAGCCATCGTGCAGTCCGGCATGGACGCCTTGATGAAAGGCCGCACCGTGTTCGTCATCGCGCACCGCCTATCGACGGTCCAGAACTCCGACGTCATCATGGTGCTCGACCACGGCCACATCATCGAACGTGGCAGCCACCGCGACCTCATCGCGCAGAAAGGCACCTACTACCGCCTCTACACCGGCGCATTCGAGCTGGAATAAGGTAAATTCAAAGCGATAAACAAAAACTCCGTTTGCTGATAAGCAAGCGGAGTTTTTTGCTGCGCAAAAACAGCCCCGCTCACGTCGGAACAGGGCTGCTTTCTCATTTTATCTTATTTCGTTCTGCCGATGTCATGGCGGTAATGCGCGCCGTCAAAATGGATTTTCTCCACCGCTGCATACGCCCTTTCGAGCGCTTCGTCCAGCGTTTTAGCCGTCGCGGTCACGCCAGGCACGCGGCCGCCGTTCGTCAGCAGCTTACCGTTTTCAAGCTTCGTGCCGGCATGGTACACCGTCACGCCTTCCGCCTGACCGTTTTCGTCAAGGCCGGTGATTTCCAGTCCCTTCGGGTAAGACTGCGGGTAGCCGCCGCTCGCCATCACGACGCACGCGCACGCTTCCGGAATCCATTCAATCTCAAGCTCGTCGAGCTTCTCGTCGATGACCGCGTTGATGACGTCCACAAAATCGGTCTTGAGGCGCGGCAGCACGACCTGCGTCTCCGGGTCGCCGAAGCGCGCGTTATACTCAATGACCTTCGGGCCGTCCGGGGTCAGCATCAGGCCGAAGTACAAACAGCCCTTAAACGGTCTGCCCTCTGCCTGCATCGCTTTGACGGTCGGCAGGAAGATGGTTTTCATACACTCGTCCGCAATTTCGTTCGTGTAATACGGGTTCGGGCTGATGGTACCCATGCCGCCGGTGTTCAGGCCCTTGTCGCCGTCCAGTGCACGCTTGTGGTCTTTAGAGGACACCATCGGGCGCAGCGTCTTGCCGTCCGTAAATGCCAACACGGAAACCTCCGGGCCGGTCAGGAATTCCTCCACAACAACGTTGTTGCCGGAAGCGCCGAACACCTTGTCTTCCATGATGGTGTGCACGGCATCCTTCGCCTCGTCAAAGTTTTGCGCGATGATAACGCCCTTGCCAAGCGCCAAGCCGTCTGCCTTAATGACAACCGGGAACTTGCCGCGCTTTTCCACGTACTCCACGACCTCTTTCGGGTCGGAGAACACCGCGTAATCCGCCGTCGGAATACCGTATTTCTTCATCAGATTTTTCGAGAACACCTTGCTGCTCTCGATGATGGCCGCATTCGCGCGCGGGCCGAATGCACGGATGCCCTCTTTTTCAAGCGCATCTACCATACCGGCCGCAAGCGGGTCATCCGGCGCAACAAACACAAGGTCAACTGCGTTTTTCTTCGCGAAATCCACAACGCCGTCAATGTCCATCGCGTTAATGGCCACGCACTCGGCGTCTGCCGCAATGCCGCCGTTGCCCGGCGCACACCACAGCTTTTCCGTTTTAGGGCTCTCTTTCAGCTTGCGGATGATTGCATGCTCACGTCCGCCGCTGCCGATAACCAGAATATTCATGATAAAAGCACCTCGCTTTTCGGATCAATGGTGGAACAGACGGATGCCCGTGAATGCCATGGCGATGCCATACTTGTTGCACGTATCGATGACGTTGTCGTCGCGGATAGAGCCGCCCGGCTGCGCAATAAATTCTACACCGCTCTTGTGCGCGCGCTCAATGTTGTCGCCGAACGGGAAGAACGCGTCGCTGCCCACGGAAACGCCCTTAAACGTCGCAAGCCAAGCCGCTTTCTCCTCGCGGGTGAACACCTCCGGCTTCTCCGTGAAAAACTGCTGCCAAACACCGTCGCGCAGCACGTCGTCATGCTCCTCACTGATGTACACGTCAATGGTGTTATCGCGGTCAGGACGGCGGATGCCCTCCTTAAACGGCAGATTCAGCACCTTCTCGTGCTGACGCAGATACCAGATGTCCGCCTTGTTGCCCGCAAGACGCGTGCAGTGGATGCGGCTCTGCTGGCCGGCGCCGATGCCGATGGCCTGACCGTCCTTCGCATAGCAGACGGAGTTCGACTGCGTGTATTTCAACGTGATGAGGGAGAGCACTAAGTCAAGCTTTGCGTCCTCCGGAATCTCTTTGTTTTCCGTCACAAGATTTGTCAGCATGTCCGCGTCGATTTTCAGCTCGTTTCTGCCCTGCTCAAACGTGATGCCGAAAACATCCTTGTGCTCAATCGGCTCCGGCTTGTAATCCGGGTCGATCTCGACGACATTGTACGTGCCCTTACGTTTTGTCTTTAAAATCGCAAGCGCTTCGTCCGTGTAGCCCGGTGCAATGATGCCGTCGGAAACTTCACGTGCCAACAGCGTTGCGGTTTCCTTATCGCATACGTCGGAAAGCGCTGCCCAATCGCCGTAGGAGGACATTCTGTCTGCACCGCGGGCTCTTGCATACGCCGTCGCGATGGGCGAAAGCTCCAGATCGTCCACAAAATAAATCTTTTTCAGCGTGTCGCTCATCGGCTTTGCCACAGCTGCGCCCGCCGGGCTCACGTGCTTAAAGGAAGCCGCCGCCGGCATACCGGTTGCCGCTTTCAGCTCTTTTACAAGCTGCCAGGAGTTGAACGCATCCAAAAGGTTGATATAGCCCGGTCTGCCGTTCAAAACGCGAATCGGCAGGTCGCGACCGTCGTTCGTAAAAATTTTCGCCGGCTTCTGGTTCGGGTTGCAGCCGTATTTCAGTTCCAGTTCTTTCATAGTTTCCCCTCCGAAAAATCACTTATTCTTGTTGACGATGCGGGTCTCCATCTTGCCCGTCTTCAAATTGATGAAGCGCGTGAACAAGGAGACCTTATTGTCTTCGTTCAGGTTCGTCCACAGGTCATTCGTAAACGTGTCGATGTCGCCCTCAATCTTCACCGGCTTCGGCTCGCCCTCAAAGGACGGGATACGCGGTGCGCCGTCACACTTATACGTGTGGATGAAGTGGCCGAGGCCGTCCACCGGCGTATAGTCGAAGAAAAAACTCTGCGGCGCGTCCGGGTTGCCCTCGCAGCTCTTCAAAATGGAAAGCTTATAGGTAAAGTCGCCGTCCTTCAGCTTTACAAGGCCGGAAATTCTCGGCGTAAAGTTCGGGGCGTCCGGCTCAAACTTGCGGGTCTTCAACGCTTTTTTGAAGCTCTTGCCCGCCTTGAGGTATGTAAACACGGTATCCGTCTGGTCTCCGTTCGTCACAATGGTCTTGTTTGCCAAAACGCGCACCGGCGCATAAATGACAAGAGACGGGTCAGAGAGCTTTGCGGGGTCAAACGCTTCCGTGCGGATGCCGTCGCCCTGCTCCACAAACACGCGGTTGCGGGAGTTCACGCTGCGGCCCATAATGAAATACGCGATGACCGCATGCACGCCGTCCGCGCTTTTGCCGATGACGATGCCGCGGCCCGGGTATGCGTTGCCTGCAAGTTCCTTTTTAATATCCAGAATTTCCATGTATCCGTTTCCTTTCTATGTAAAGGGATGAATTATTCTTTAATCGTAACGATAGAGCCGTTCACGGAAAGCTTACCCGCGCAGAACAAAGACACTGCCTGCGGCAGAATCTTCCACTCCGCCTGCTCCATAATGCGGCGCTGCAGCGTCTCGGGTGTGTCGCCCTGCTCCACCGGCACCGCTTTCTGTAAGATGATCGGGCCGCCGTCGCACACCTCGTTGACAAAGTGTACCGTCGCGCCGGAGACCTTCACGCCGCGTGCCAAAGCCGCCTCGTGCACGTGCAGACCGTAATAGCCCTTGCCGCAGAATGACGGAATGAGCGCCGGGTGCACGTTGATGATCTTATTTTCAAACGCCTTCGTGAACTTCTCGTTCGTAATGGTCATAAAGCCCGCCAGAACAATTAAGTCCGTGTGCTTTTCTTTCAGTAAGTTTTCGAGCGCTTCGCTGTACGCGTCCACGTTTTCATAGTCGCTGCGCGCCAGCACAACGCCCTCAATGCCCGCGTTTTTCGCGCGCTCCAAGGCATAAACGCCCGGCTTGCTCGCCACAACCACGGAAATTTTGCCGTTTTCGATTTTACCGGCTTTCTCCGCGTCGATCAGCGCCTGCAAATTCGTTCCGCCGCCGGAAACGAGGACTGCGATGTTCAGCACAGGATGACCCCCTCGTCGCCCTCAACCACTTCACCGAGGACAAACGCCTTTTCGCCCGCATCATTCAGCGCCTTAATGGCCGCGTCCGCCGTCTCCTTGGAGACCGCCATGCACATGCCGACACCCATGTTGAACGTGTTGAACATGTCGCGCTCCGGAATGTTGCCCGTCTTCGCGATGAGGTCGAAGATCGGCAGCACCGGCACTGCGGAACGGTCCACCTTAGCGGTGAGGCCCTTCTTCATCATACGCGGAATGTTCTCGTAGAAGCCGCCTCCCGTAATGTGGGAGATTGCCTTCACGTCTGCCGCTTCAATGGCCGCCAGCGCAGGCTTTACATACAGGCGCGTCGGGGTCAGAAGTGCCTCGCCCAACGTGCAGCCGAGTTCTTCGTAATACGTTTCAAGCTTTTCTTTATTCAGACCGAACACCTTTCTCACCAGAGAGAAGCCGTTGGAATGAACGCCGCTGGACTTGATAGCGATAACAACATCGCCCTCCTTCTGCTGGGAAGGATCAATGATCTTGTTCTTATCAACAACACCAACGGAGAAACCAGCCAGATCGTACTCGTTCTCAGGCATAAGACCCGGGTGCTCAGCAGTCTCGCCGCCGATAAGTGCGCAGCCTGCCTGAACGCAGCCCTCTGCAACGCCTGATACGATGGAAGCTATCTTTTCGGGAATGTTCTTTCCGCAGGCAATGTAGTCGAGGAAGAACTGGGGCTTAGCGCCGCAGCAGATGATATCGTTGACGCACATTGCAACGCAGTCGATACCGACAGTGTCGTGCTTATCCATTATAAAAGCAAGCTTGACTTTGGTACCTACGCCGTCTGTTCCCGAAACAAGAACAGGGTGCTCGATGCCCTTGAGATCAAGCTCAAACAGTCCGCCGAAGCCGCCGATGCCTGAAAGAACGCCGTTTGTCATGGTTCTGGCAACATGAGCCTTCATAAGCTCTACAGCCTTGTAGCCCGCTGTTACGTCAACGCCGGCTTCCTTGTAGCTTTCAGAAAAACTTTTCATTATCTAATCCAATCCTTTCACCGCAGTCAGGCTGCGGGCTGTTATGAATACGCAGTACCATCTATTTTGTTATTTAACTGCCTTTTTTATTTTTGATTCAAATTTATCCTTGGGTATCTCCTTGGGAACTTCTGACGGATATACACCTGTGAAACAGCCGTCGCAGAAATCGCAGTCGGAATCAACTGCAAGCTTTTTAACGGAATCCACACTGAGGTAGCCAAGACTGTCAGCACCTATCTCCTTGCATATCTCGGGGATAGTCATGCGGCAGGCAATAAGATTTTCCTTGCTGTCGATATCCGTGCCGAAGTAGCAGGGATTTGTAAAGGGCGGGCAGGATATTCTCATATGTATCTCCTTGGCACCCGCTTCCCTGATGAGATTAACTATTCTCTGAGAAGTGGTTCCACGGACAATACTGTCGTCAATGAGAACGACTCTCTTGCCACGGACAGTTTCCCTTATAACATTGAGCTTTATCTTTACGGAGTTGGTTCGCTCTGCCTGAGATGGCTGAATGAACGTTCTTCCCACATATCTGTTCTTGATAAAGCCTATGCCGTAAGGAATGCCAGATGCTCTGGAAAAGCCCAGCGCCGCATCAAGTCCGCTGTCGGGAACGCCGATAACAACATCAGCGTCAACAGGGTGCTCCTTCCAGAGGTACTCGCCTGCTTTAAGGCGTGCATGATGAACGCATGAACCCTCGATAACGGAATCGGGACGTGCGAAATAAACATACTCAAACACGCAGAGATGAGGCTTGGGAGTGATATGTGTCTCAATGGAACGCAGACCGTTCTCATCAATAACGATTATCTCGCCTGGACGGACATCTCTTACAAATTCAGCACCGATACTGTCAAATGCGCAGGTCTCGGAAGCGACAACATAGGAATTGCCAAGCTTGCCGATGGAAAGAGGTCTGTAGCCGATGGGGTCTCTTGCAGCAATAAGCTTCTGCGGAGACATTACCACCAGCGAATAAGCGCCCTTTATTCTGAGCATTGCCTTTTCGACTGCTTCCTCTATTGAGGAACAGACAAGCCTCTGCTCGGTTATAGCGTAGGAAATGACCTCGGTATCGTTAGTGCTGTGGAAAATTGCGCCTTTAAGCTCAAATTCCGTTCTCAGCTCATATGCGTTGGTCAGATTTCCGTTGTGTGCGATAGCAAGAGGACCTTTCACATGGCGCACTACCAGAGGCTGTGCGTTGGAACGGTTTGAATTGCCTGTTGTAGAGTATCTTACGTGACCGATGGAGATGTTGCCCTCTCCCAGTGCATGGAGCCTGTCCTTATTAAAGACCTCATGAACAAGTCCGAGATCCTTATAGTAGCTGAATACGCCTGCATCGTTAACAACGATTCCGCAGGACTCCTGTCCTCTGTGCTGCAAAGCATACAGACCAAGGTATGTCTGCATTGCAACGTCGGAAGTTTCGGGACTGTATATGCCGAAGACTCCGCACTCCTCGTGAATACCGTTAAACATTCGGATCAACCCTTTCCATTCCAGCAATAGCTGCACAGCTTGCAGCCGGGGATGCCCACAGCACGCTCTGTGCCTTCAAGAGACTGAAACTCAAGAGAAGTAAGCTTGAGTCTCGAACAGATCTCAGCCCTGAGCTTCTTTCCACGCTCTGTGTTGGTATTGCTGTACTCTTCGATATATTTAACGCCTTCTGCGCCTTCAAGCTCGTCAATAATTTTTCTTGCGATAAGTTCAAGCTCAGATGTGCTTCTGGAGAAGTTCAGGTACTTGCAGCCGTACATGATAGGCGGACATGCAGAACGCATATGAACTTCCTTGGCACCGTTTGAATAAAGGAATTCAACGGTCTCTCTGAGCTGTGTTCCTCTTACGATACTGTCATCCACAAAGAGGAGCTTCTTGCCCTCGATAAGCTCGTGAACAGGCACAAGCTTCATCTTAGCCACCTGATTTCTCATGGACTGGTTCTGAGGCATAAAGCTTCTGGGCCATGTGGGTGTGTATTTGATAAAAGGACGTGCAAAGGGAATGCCGCTTCGGTTGGAATATCCGATAGCATGGGGAATACCCGAATCGGGAACGCCGCAGATATAATCAACATCGGGAAGACATCCGTTCTTGATATCTGCCTCTGCCATTATCTCGCCGTTGCGCATTCTCATGGCCTCAACGTTTACCCCCTCATAAATGGAGTTGGGATAGCCGTAATATGTCCAGAGGAATGTGCAGATGCTCATTTCATCTGTTCCTGGGCTGAGAGTTTCGCAGGAGGTGGGAGTGATCTTCACAATCTCTCCGGGCTTCAGTTCCTTGTAGATCTCATATCCCAGCTTCTGGAAAGCAAAGGATTCAAATGAGTAGCAGTAGCCGTCATCTCTCTTGCCCACGATAATGGGAAGCTTTCCTGCCTTGTCTCTGGCAGCGATTATGCCGTCCTCGGTGAGCACCATGAGTGAAACCGTACCCTTTATCTTCTCCTGAGCATTCCTGATACCGTCAACGAAATTATCCTTCTGAGCAATGAGTGCACCTATAAGCGAGCTGGAATTAACCTTTCCGCTGCTCATGGACTCAAAGCTTGCAAAACAGTCGTTGAGTATCTCGTCTCTTATCTCAGCTGCGTTGTTGATTATACCGATGTTGCATACGGCATAAAGGCCAAGCTTTGAGCGGAGAAGAATGGGCTGAGGGTCTGTATCGCTTATGCAGCCGATACAGAGATTGCCCTTCATTGTTTCGATATCCTTTTCAAACTTAGTTCTGAAAGGAGAATTTTCTATGCTGTGAATACTTCTCTGGAAGCCAAGCTCGGGAGAGTATGCAGTCATACCTCCACGCTTGGTGCCCAGATGCGAATGATAGTCAGTGCCGAAAAATACATCATTTATGCAGTCATTCAGTGACGCTGCGCCGAAAAAGCCGCCCATTGATTATTCTCCGAAAATACGCTTCATCATTTCCTGATAAGCTTCTTCTACGCCGCCCATATCTCTGCGGAAACGGTCCTTGTCAAGCTTCTCGTGGGTTGTGCTGTCCCAGAAGCGGCAAGTGTCGGGAGAAATCTCATCAGCGAGAATGATCTGACCATGGTATCTGCCGAACTCAATCTTGAAGTCGATAAGGTCGATGTTGTGCTCCTTGAAGAACTTGAGCATAAAGCTGTTTACAGCAAAAGCATACTTGGAGATAGTGTCGATCTCTTCCTGAGTAGCAAGACCAAGGCCAAGTGCATAGTAGCTGTTGATGAAAGGATCGCCCAGATCATCGTTCTTGTAGCTGAATTCGAGAGTAGGCTGCTTGAGAGGAGTACCCTCAGCAATGCCGAGCTTCTTTGAGAAACTGCCTGCTGCAACGTTTCTTACGATAACTTCCAGAGGAACGATCTCAACCTTCTTAACGATGGTCTCACGGTCGTTGATCTCCTTAACAAGGTGAGTAGGAATGCCTTCCTTTTCAAGCAGGCCGAACATATAGTTGGTCATCTTGTTGTTAACAACGCCCTTGCCTCTGATAGTGCCCTTCTTTTCGCCGTTGAAAGCGGTAGCGTCATCCTTGTAGTCAACGATAACGTAATCGGGGTTGTTGGTAGCGAATACTTTCTTTGCCTTGCCCTCATAGAGCTGCTCGGTTTTTACAATGTTTTCCATGGTATTTATCCTCCTAATTTTCAAACGGTCTTTCGTGCCGTAAAGATTTTTGATTTATATGTGCAAGCCCTGATATGTAATATCAAAGCTCGTCAACCATTTTCTGAAGCTTTTCGTTCTTTGCGATAACGCCGTCAATCATATCCTTCTTGGACTTTTCCAGCTTAGCGGAAAGCTCCTCGTCGGAAAGTGCCAGCATCTGAACAGCAAGAACAGCCGCATTTTTTGCACCGTTTACCGCTACAGTTGCAACAGGGATACCCGAAGGCATCTGAACGGTAGCCAGAAGTGCATCAAGTCCCTCGAAAGATGACCTGATGGGAATACCGATAACAGGCAGTGTTGTATGACCTGCAATAACACCTGCAAGATGAGCAGCCATGCCCGCAGCGCAGATTATAACGCCGAAGCCCTCTGCCTTTGCCTTTGAAGCAAACTCGGAAGCAAGTCCCGGAGTGCGGTGGGCAGACATTACCTTTGCCTCAACGGGAACGCCGTATTTCTTCAGCTCAGCGATGCAATCCTTAACAACAGGAAAATCACTGGTTACGTTTTTGGGAGTTGTGCCGCTGCCAATTGTATCAAATAAGCGGATGACTTTGTTTTTTGTCCACCCCTCTGGAATCTCTCCAATCCATTCAATGCCGCTGTCTTTC
>OGRY01002794.1_pt1 | contig 10688 bp, 9 predicted proteins | sample 1553551 | NCBI WGS metagenome assembly OGRY01 (sample SAMEA2580101, study PRJEB22360) | human gut metagenome | biome: human gut; feature: human-associated habitat; material: faeces | place: Denmark | collected 2008/2010
GGCGGCGGTGCGCCGCGCGCAGGTGGAGGCTCCACGCATGGCGGAGGTGCAGGCAGAAGAAGATGAGTATTTGGGTTTTGTTTGATTTAGACGGCACCCTTGTCGATAACAGCGAGGGCATCACGAAAAGCACGCAGTTTGCGCTCGACAGCTACGGCTATCCGAACCAGCCGATGGAGACACTGAAAAAGTTCATCGGCCCGCCGCTGCATGAATCCTTTATGGAATTCTACGGCTTTTCCAAAAAGCAGGCGTTTGAGGCGGTAGACCGCTACCGCGTGCGCTACAAAGAAAAAGGCGTGTACGAAAACCGCTTGTACCCCGGCATGAAAGAACTGTTGGAGGCGCTGAAAAGCGCAGGTGTGAAATTGAGTGTTTCCACCTCAAAGCCGACGGTGTTCACGGAGAAGATCTTGAAGCAAAACGGGATCTTTGAGCTGTTCGACCAGATTGTCGGCGCGAATCTCGATGGCTCCATGACGGATAAGACCGAAGTGATGCAGGAGGCCATGCGCCGCGCGGGCGGAAAGGAAAACAATACGTTTTTCATGGTCGGCGACCGAAGCTTTGATATGATCGGCGCGAAAAACTGCGGCGTGCCGGGCATCGGCGTGTACTTCGGCTTTGCGGAACCCGGCGAGCTGGAAGAAGCGGGCGCGGATTACACCGTGGAGACCACAGAAGAACTGAAAACATTGTTGATGAAGCTTGTGACGGAAGCCGAGGATTGAAATCTGTTGACACTCCGTTCGTTTTTTGATAGAGTGTAGTTAAGAAGAATAAAATGACTTTGCGGGGAGGGAAAGCCGCTTGATCTGCATGAGCTTTCCGTCCTCCGGCAACGCGAAAAGAGAAAGTGAGATGCCGGAATATGTCATCACGGTGATGAGCTCGCCGCAGACGGTGACGGTTCCCGTTTGGGTGGTTATACCGGCGGGTCTGGTGATTGCTTTAATCGTAGTTTTTGTAAGAAAAAAGCGCGCAGCTTGAGGGCTGTGCGCTTTAATACTATGTTCCATTTTGAAGAACTCGCGTGGCGAGTTCTTCAAGAAACCCCTTGATAGGGTTTCTTGCGGCGGAAACGCCCACTGGAAGTTTCCGCCTATCTTCCTGATCTATGGTAGGCAAAAGGGTTTCGTTTTCTGCGGAAAGCGACTTGGGGCGTTGCCCCAAGACCCCACGACCTTTTTGGGAAAAGGTCGATCAAAAACCTTTAACCACGGTTGCCGGAAGCTTTAGGTTTCGCTTTCCATACCCGGAAACGCGCGCTCGGGGTGGATGGCTTTATACGCCGGGCGGATGATTTTACCGGCATTGATGAGTTCTTCGATGCGGTGGGCGCTCCAGCCGGCAATTCTGGCGCAGGCGAAAATGGGTGTATAGAGCTCCATCGGCAAATCGAGCATGCTGTAAATGAAGCCGCTGTAAAAGTCTACGTTTGCGGAGACGCCTTTATAGATGCGGCGCTTTTCGGCGATGACCTGCGGCGCGAGCCGTGCGACGCGCATGTATAGTCCGTACTCGTCCTCACGGCCTTTTTCTTTGGAGAGGCCCTCTGCAAAGCGCTCCATGATGCGTGCTCTGGGGTCGGAGACGGAATACACGGCGTGGCCCATGCCGTAGATGAGCCCGGCGTTATCGAACGCTTTTTTATCAAGCAGGCGGGTGAGGTAATCGCAGATTTCATTCTCGTTCGTCCAGTCCTTGACCTGCTCCTTCATGTCACTAAACATGCGTACGACCTTGATGTTCGCGCCGCCGTGCTTTGGGCCTTTTAAAGAGCCGAGTGCCGCGGCAATGGCGGAATACGTATCCGTGCCGGAGGACGACACGACATGTGTTGTGAACGTGGAGTTGTTGCCGCCGCCGTGCTCTGCGTGCAGCATAAGCGCGATGTCGAGCACCTTGGCTTCCAGCGGGGTGAACTGTTTATCGGAACGCAGAATACGCAGAATATTTTCGGCGGTGGTAAGCTCCGGCTTCGGCTGGTGAATGTAAAGACTTTTGCCGTCGTGATAGTGGCGATACGCCTGATAGCCGTAGACGGAAAGAAGCGGAAAAATGGCGATGAGCTGAATGCACTGGCGCAGCACGTTCGGAATGGAGATGTCATCCGGGGCGTCGTCATAGGAATACATCGTCAGCACGCTGCGGGCGAGGGTGTTCATCATGTCGCCGCTCGGCGCTTTCATGATGATGTCGCGCACGAAATTTGTGGGTAATGTGCGGTAGAACGAAAGCTGTTTGATGAACCCGTCAAGCTGTTCTTTATTCGGCAGTTCGCCGAAAAGGAGCAGGTAGGCGGTCATTTCAAAGCCGAAGCTGTGGTCGCTTGGCATGCTGCGGACAAGATCTTCAATGCTGTAACCGCGGTAGAAAAGCTGCCCTTCACAGGGGAGCTTCACGCCGTTTTCCATGCGGCTGGAGCGGATCTCCGAAATATCGGTAAGGCCGGTCAGAACGCCGTTGCCGTTAATGTCGCGCAGGCCGCGCTTTACGTCGTATTTTGCATAGAGCTCCGGGTCAATCTTACCGTTTTTCACGCAAAGATCGGCGAGGGCTTCCATTTCGGGGGTGATTTCTGAGTATACGGATCTTGCCATGCAGTCCATCCTTTCTTCGTTTCCCGTTTGGGGTTCTGCGAGTTTTTTAAAATCGTTCAAAACTAGGAATGATATATTTTATTATAGCATATTGGTGCTGTGTGAAAATGTCGAATTTGTGAATTTTCCGCGTCAGAACCGTGTACATGTGCATAATTTTGCATGCCGTATCATAAGCATGATAAGACGGATATGCCACACAAATGGAGGCAGTGCGATGCGAAAGGAACGGATCGGAAAAATCGGATACAGAATTTGCGCGGTGCTGGCGGCGGCCGTGTCACTTTGGTGCATGGGGGATAATTTATGGCCGGTTGTAAAGGAAAACGGCGCGGCGTGGGCGCTTAGGGCGGCGGGCTTACAGGCGGCAACAAGCCAAGAAGTGCCGCAAGCGGAAGCATCGCCTGCGCCCCAAAAGGAGGCCGTAAAAGAAACGGAGCCGGAAGCAACATCGCTCCCCACGGCGACACCTGTGCCCGTACAGGAGGAAACAGACACGGAGCTGCCCGTACTGCCGGCGCCGACACCTGACCCCGAGCGTGAAACGGCAGCGGTCGCCGCGACCTTTATGGGCGGAGGAGAAGAGATAAACGGCTTTTTTGTGAAGGATACTTCGGACTCGGGGCTTGATTTATCGGAAGAAATTTTAATTGACCCCGATGTGCACGTGAAGCGCGACGGCTCGCCGGTGGTGCTGTTTTACTCCACGCATACGTCAGAAGCGTACTTGCAGTATGAATCGGACTGGTATTACCGCGACGAGAGCTTTCGCACGGAGGAAGAAGAAAAAAGCGTTGTGGCGGTGGCAAAAAGGGCGAAAGACGTGATAGAAGCAGGCGGGTTCGGCGTGATCCACGACACGACAAGGTTTGACGAGACGTATTCCGGCAGCTACCAGCGCTCAATGGATGCGATGCAGGAAAATTTGCTGAAATACCCCACGATACAGATCACCGTGGATGTGCACAGAGACGCGTTCGGTGAGGAGGACGACGGCACACGGTATAAGCCCGTGGCGGAGGTAAACGGGGAGAATGCCGCACAGATCATGATCATGGCGGGGTGTGACCTTTCGGAAGACCCGCTGTTCCCGGATTGGCGGGAAAACCTGCATTTGGCCTTGCGCTTGCAGCAAAAAGGCGATTTATTATATCCGGGGCTGTTTCGACCGCTGTTTTTCGCGCAGAGAAACTACAATATGCACGCCACGCACGGCTCGCTTTTGGTGGAGGTCGGCACGGAGGTGAATACGCAAAGGGAGGCGGACTACGCCGGGGAGCTGCTGGGCGAGACGATTCTGGCGGTTTTAAACGACATAGCGGAGGAATAGCGGAAAACGGACGGGGCATACTGCATGCGGAGGTGTTTTGCATGCGCAAATGTGTGTGTTCCCGCGCGTTTTTGATGTCGTTTTTCTGCACCGTGCTGGTGCTGCTGTTTGTGTTCGGTATGCTGATGGTGGACGCCGAGGGAAGACGGTTGAGCTTTAATGACAACGCCCCGCCGGCGGAAATGCTGTATCAGGCGGACGGTAAGGCGTTTTTGAAAATCAACGCGTTTGAGCTGGACGCGAGAATCCCCGTGACCGGGGCAGTGAAGGTGTGGCGGTTCTTTGAAAAGTTCTTTTGTTTGCCGCAGAGTTCTAACGGCGAGCATGGTTAAAAGTCTTTAGTCAAGTTTTCTTCGAGAAAACTTGAAAGCGAACATAAGCGTTCGCTTGGATTCATCAAGGCAGAGCCTTGAGTCGCCATTCGCAAATGGCGAAATCCTTTTGCCTACCCAAAGATCAGGAAAATAGAAAAATCGTCCGGTGGACGATTTTTCGTAAGAAACCCTATCAAGGGGTTCCTTAAAAGGCGGCATTGCCGCCTTTAGAAAAAATAATCCATGCGAAATTTAAATTTAAACCGTTCTTTTTTTTAACCAAATTAAAATTGTTCGTGATTTTTTAACAAATATATAGTATAGTTGTTAGAAAGAGAATGCGGGCGGATGAATGCGCGATTTTGATGCCCAAAATGAAAAAGAGGTAGAATTTGCATGGCAAAAAAACAGTTTAAAGCGGAGTCTAAAAGACTTCTTGATCTCATGATCAATTCTATTTATACCCATAAGGAGATTTTTCTGCGCGAGCTGATCTCCAACGCGAGCGACGCGATCGATAAGCTTTACTATAAATCCCTGGCGGACGGCGCTACGGGACTCAATCGTGACGACTTCCAGATCTTCCTTGCGGCGGATAAGGACAGCCGCACGCTGCGTATCCGCGATAACGGCATCGGCATGACGCAGGAGGAGCTTGACCAGAACCTCGGCGTCATCGCAAAGAGCGGCTCGCTGAAATTCAAGTCTGAAAACGAAAAGAACGAGGATATCGACATCATCGGTCAGTTCGGTGTGGGCTTCTATTCTGCGTTTATGGTCAGCGACCACGTGCGCGTGGAATCCAAGGCGTACGGCGCAGAGCAGGCGTATTGCTGGGAGTCCGACGGCGCGGACGGCTATACCATCCGCGAGTGCGAAAAGGCCGACCACGGCACCGAGATCATTTTGCATATCAAAGAGGACACCGAGGAAGAAAAGTACAGCGAGTTCCTCGATACATACCGTATTCGTTCGCTCGTGAAGAAGTATTCCGATTATATCCGCTACCCCATCCGTATGGAGGTCGAAAAGACCCGTGCGAAGGAGAGTGCGGAGAACGAATATGAGCACTACTTTGAGGTGGAGACCCTCAACAGCATGGTGCCGCTGTGGAAGAAGAATAAAAACGAGATCACGGCAGAAGAATACAACAGCTTCTATAAGGAGAAGTTCTACGATTGGCAGGACCCGCTGAAGGTTATCCATACCTCCGCAGAGGGTACAGCGACGTATAACGCACTGCTGTTTATCCCTGCAAAAGCACCGATGGATTATTATTCGAGAGACTACGAAAAGGGTTTGCAGCTGTATGCTTCCGGCGTGCTCATTATGGAAAAGTGCGCAGACCTGCTGCCGGATTACTTCGGCTTTGTGAAGGGCCTTGTCGATTCGCAGGATCTGTCGCTGAATATCTCCCGTGAAATGCTGCAGCACGACCGTCAGTTAAAACTTATCGCGACGCGCATTGAGAAGAAGATTGCGTCGGAGCTTAAATCCATGCTGGAGCACGACAGAGAGAACTACGAGAAGTTCTTTGAGAGTTTCGGCTTGAGACTCAAATTCGGCATGTACGAGAACTACGGCATCAACAAGGATAAGCTCAAGGATCTTGTGCTGTTCCGCTCCTCCACAGGCAAGATGCGCACGCTGAAAGAGTACGTTCAGGACATGAAGGAAGACCAGACCTGCATTTACTATGCGGCGGGCGAGACCCCGGAGCGCATTGCGCATCTGCCGCAGACCGAAGCCGTGCTTGACCGCGGCTATGAGGTACTGTACCTTACGGACGATGTGGATGAGTTCGCGCTGATGGTGTTGCAGGAGTACGAAGGCAAGAGCTTCAAGAACGTTGCGGCGGAAGACGCACGCGTGCAGACCGAAGAAGAAAAGCAGGCTGCCGAAAAGCAGGCGGAGGAAAACAAGGCTCTGCTTGAGAAGATGAAGACGATTCTCGGCGAGCGCGTAAAGGACGTGCGCGTTTCGACGACACTTAAAAATCACCCCGTGTGCATCACGACGGACGGCGCAATCTCCATGGAGATGGAGAAGGTGCTAAACTCCATGCCGGGCGCGGAGCAGAAGGTGAAGGCCGAGCAGATATTTGAGCTCAACACCGAACACCCGGTGTTTGAGGTGCTGCGCCGCTTTGAAAATGACGAAGACAAGCTGAAAAAGTACACCGAAGTGCTGTACGATCAGGCGCTGCTTATTGAGGGCCGCTCCATTGAAGACCCGGTCGCTTACGCAAACAACGTCGCGGAGCTGCTTGCACAGTAAAAAATACCCCCATTAGGAGGACGGGCTATGAAGCCGAAAAGAAAACGGGACTTTACCGGCATGTTCATCATGGCGGTGCTGCTGAGCTTTATTCTGCCGCTTGGCTACCTTGTAGTACGTATTGTGTCGTACGGCGGCGGGACGGAGGAAGTGCGCAGCCGCGAAGATTATGTGCTGATGCTTTTGCAGTGCCTTTTGGGCATTGCCGCCATTGTGCTGCCACTGCGGCTCATCCGGCAGAAAACGCTGCAGATTCCGCGCGTGATGCTGGTTTTGTACATTGCGTTTTTGTACTGCGCGATCTTCCTCGGCGAGGTGCGAAGCTTTTACTACGCCGTACCGCAGTGGGACACGATTCTGCACACGATGAGCGGCGCAATGCTGGGTGCACTTGGCTTTTCCATGATTGCGATTTTCAACAATGCGGAGCGCATACCGTTGAATCTTTCACCGGTGTTCATCGCCGTATTTGCGTTTTGCTTTGCGCTTGCGATGGGCGCGGTGTGGGAAATTTATGAATTCACGATGGATTCCGTTTTCGGCACCAACATGCAGAAATATATGCTGGATAACGGCACGGCGCTTATTGGGCAGGCAGCCTTGCAGGACACGATGAAGGATATCATCGTGGACGCCATCGGCGCACTGGTGATGAGCACCATCGGCTACATTTCCCTCAAGTACAAAAAGGGCTGGGTGGAAAAGCTGACGATCCGTTTTCACGTGAAAAAGCCCGAAAAAAACGGGAAAACCAAAAAGGGAAAGGATGAATGAGCATGAACGATAACCGGAACTACACGCCCGCTGGGCAGCCGGTGACGCAGCCGCTTTATAACGGGCAGCCGGTGTATACCGCGCCGCAGAATCCCGCGCCGGTGCAGAGCCCGACGCCGGTGTATACATATCCGCCGCAGGGCGGTAACGGCGCACCCGTTTATGCACAGCCGGTGCAGCAGCCCGTATATTACGCACCCGTACAGCCGCCGAAGTGGGCGGACCCCGCGCGTTTGGAGCAAAAGGAGCTGCGCCGCGCGGCCTCCCGCCTTTCGTTTGCGACCATGACCTCTTTGCCGATACAGGTTTTGTGGACGACGCTTGCAACGCTGATTTTAACGGTGTGCGGCGTGAATTTTATGGGGCCGAACACCATTGGTGGCTTTCCGCCGACGGCGTATTACCTTATTTCGTCCATTGCATCGTTCTTATCCATTGTGCTGCCGTTCTCGTTTTTTCTGTTCTTTGGGAAAAGAAAGCTCTCGGACACGGTGCTTGTGGAGAAAAACGGTGTGCTGAACAGTGTTTTGCTCGTCTTTGCGGGCCTTGCCGTCAGTGTTTTGATGAACATTCCCGCAAATCTCATCTCGCAGCTTTTGGAGGGCGCGGGGCTGAACGGCGACGCAAACACGGCAGACCTTTTGGCGATGACGCCCGTACAGGCGCTGACGATGTTCGTTTCGGTCGTGCTCGTCGCGCCGGTAACGGAGGAATTTGCGTTCCGCAGCGTGACGACGGCCGTCATGCGCCGCTGGGGTGACTGGCCTGCGGTGATTTTCTCCGCACTGATCTTCGGTATGGCGCATTACAGCATTCAGTCCTTGCCCGTGGTGCTTATGGCGGGCTTTGTAATGGCGCTTTTGTATGTGCGTACCCGCAACATTTGGGTGAACATTTTCGTGCACATGCTCAATAACCTGCTTGCGACGCTGCCCATCGCCCTTGAGGGGCTTGTAGGCGCGGATGCGGCGAATATCGCGAGCAATTTGCTGACGTATATCGTGTACGGCTTGGGACTGATTGCGCTTGTGGTGCTGCTTATCCGCAATTTCACCGGTCATAAGGTGTTCCGCACGCCCATGCAGCGCGGCGTACCGGTACGCGGAAAGGCGTTGTGGATGTTCGTGAATCCCGGTTTCATCTGCTACTATGTGCTGTTTGTTGTAATGTGTATCGTGACGCTGTATTCGTAAGGGGACATATGCCGTATAATGCCATGAAAAACCGCGCGTTTGTGCCGGAGGAAAAGTTCATGCGCGAGGCGCTTTCGCTTGCGGAAGAAGCCTTTTCGGCAGGTGAAGTGCCGGTGGGCGCCGTTGTTGTGAAGGACGGCAAAGTCATCGGGCGTGGGCGGAATCGGCGAGAAGAGCATCAGAGTGTGCTTGGCCATGCGGAGCTGGAAGCGATGGAACAGGCGGCAAAAGTGCTCGGCTCCTGGCGGTTGACCGGCTGTACGCTGTATGTGACGCTGGAGCCGTGCTGCCATCAGGGGAAAACGCCTCCCTGCACTGACATCATTATAGAAAGAAAGATTGGGCGCGTATTTGTCGGAGCGCTGGATCCGAATCCTAAAGTGGACGGCGGTGGAATAAAGATTCTGCGGGAACACGGAATCGAAGTCATTACCGGTATATTGGAACAAGAATGTCTGGCATTAAATGAAATATTCTTTCATTATATTACAACAGGGCTTCCGTATGTGGCGATGAAGTACGCGATGACATTGGATGGGAAAATTGCCAGTGGGAATGGGGATTCGAAGTGGGTTACCGGCGAAAAAGCAAGAGAGCATGTACATTTTTTGCGAAAAAAATATTCGGCGATCTTAGCCGGCATTGATACTGTTTTGGCAGATGATCCATTGCTTAACTGCCGGACGGAAGAAGGCGTGGATCCAATCCGCGTGATCTGCGATTCGCATCTGCGTCTGCCGATGGATAGTCAGATTGTGAAAACGGCGGGAAAGATAAGAACCATCGCTGCGTACACGGACGCAGAGGAAGGAACCAAGAAAAAACTGAAATCTACAGGAGTAGAATTATTGCAGATTTCCGAAAAGAACGGTCATGTGGACTTGGAAAAATTGATTCGTACATTGGGCGAAAAAAAGATAGACAGCATTTTAGTGGAAGGCGGAGGAAACATCCACGGTTCCTTATTGCAAACAGGACTTGTGAATCGTGTGTATGCCTATATCGCTCCGAAATTGATCGGCGGAAAGAATGCTTTGCCGCCGGTTGGCGGAGACGGCATTGAAAAAATGAAAGATGCCGTCGTATTACAAAATCAGGAAATACTCCATCTTGGCGCGGATTATTGTATCCGTGGAGATGTGGTGAAATGAGGTGAAAGTTGTGTTTACCGGAATTATTGAAGAAATTGGCAGTATCGAGCAGATACAAAAAGGTGTGCAGTCCGCTGTCCTGTCAATTCAGTGTAAGAAAGTGCTGGAGGGAACGAAAATCGGTGACAGCATCGCCGTCAATGGCGTGTGTCTGACGGTGACGAGCATGCATGCCAATGGATATACAGCGGATGTGATGGCGGAGACGCTGGAGCGGAGTTCGCTGGCAGGATTGAAAAAAGGAAGCCATGTAAATCTGGAGCGGGCGATGCCGGCGGATGGACGTTTTGGTGGACATATCGTAGCAGGACACATCGACGGGACCGGGATTGTGGAAGAAATTACCAAAGACGAGACCGCAGTCTGGTACCGGATTTCGGCGGGCGAGGAGCTTCTTCGTTATATCGTGGAAAAGGGCTCAATTGCCATCGATGGAATCAGTTTGACGGTAGCCAGAGTCAGCGGGAAAGATTTTTCGGTGTCCATTATCCCTCACACGCAGGGAGAGACGACTCTTTCCGAAAGAAAAGTCTCGGATGTCGTAAATCTGGAATGCGATATTATTGGAAAATATGTAGAACGCCTCTGTGGTGCTAAAAAGGAAGAATTTAAAAAAAGTACCATGACGAGAGAATTTTTATTGGAAAACGGATTTTGATCCGGAAAGGAGACAATTATGTCAGAACAATTTGGAAAATTAGATCAGGCGCTTGAAGATTTGAAACAGGGTAAACTGATCTTGGTCATTGATGATCCAGACCGTGAAAACGAAGGAGATCTGATCTGTGCAGCAGAGCATGCGACGCCGGAAAATGTCAATGCGATGGCGAGCCTTGCCAAAGGACTGATCTGTATGCCGATGAGTGCAGAATATTGTAAAAAATTGGGCTTGGAGCAAATGGTGGAAGTAAATACGGATAACCACACGACCGCATTTACGGTGTCCATCGACCATGTCGATACCACAACCGGAATTTCCGCATTTGAGAGATCTCTTACGGCGATGAAAACCGTGGAAGATGGCGTGAAACCGGAAGATTTCCGCA
>OGRY01002796.1_pt1 | contig 10679 bp, 8 predicted proteins | sample 1553551 | NCBI WGS metagenome assembly OGRY01 (sample SAMEA2580101, study PRJEB22360) | human gut metagenome | biome: human gut; feature: human-associated habitat; material: faeces | place: Denmark | collected 2008/2010
GATAATTCCCACGGTGAGATACGCCGCCAGCGCAATGAGACCCAGCAGCCAGTGATAGGAGCCGATGAATAAGCACATCACAATGGTGAACAAAAACGCAATGACCGCCGGGGAGATGGTATGGGCGTAGAAGACCTCCAGCAGCTCAATGTCGGAGGTGATGACCGAAATCAAATCTCCCTTGTCACGGCCCTCCAGCTTGGCGGGGGTCAGGCGACGGAGCGCGCCGAACACCTTATCCCGGATGAGGGCCAGCAGCTTGAAGGCGATATAGTGGTTGGAGGCCTGCTCTGCGTAGCGCAGCACGCCGCGCAGCAGGGCAAAGACAAGGATGCAGACAAAGGCCGTGCCCACGCCTGCCAGCGGGCTGGGCAGGCCTGCCGCCGTGAGCAGGGCAAAGCCGCCGAAGACCGTGATAAAGGTGGCGCAGAAGTGGCCGATGACACCCATGACAATGGCTGCCAGCATGATGGGCAGCATGGGCCGAACCAGCACGATCAGCCGTGCGGCAATGGCAAACGGACTGCGGTGTTTTGTGTTGTTCATGCGCTCACCTCCCCAAGGTCTTCCAGCTGTTTCTGGGCGTTGTACAGGCGGCTGTACACCCCCTGTGCCGCCAGCAGGTCGTTGTGCGTTCCCTGCTCGGCGATGCGGCCTGCCTCCAGCACATAGATGCAGTCGCTGTCCACCACATTGGCCAGACGGTGGGAGATCAGGATCACTGTTTTCTTTCCCGCCAGGCTGTGGATGGCTTTCATGATATCGTTTTCGCTCTCGGCATCCACATTGGAGGTCGCCTCGTCGAACACATAGATGGGTGAATCATGCAGCAGGGCACGGGCCATGGCAAGGCGCTGGCGCTGCCCGCCGGAAAACTCATGGGGGAAGCGGCTGGCAAATTCCGGCAGCAGACCCACGTCGGACAGGGCGCTTGCCACCTTGGCCTGACGCTCGCTTTCGGACAGATGGTGTCCGCCAGCGTAAAGTCCTTCACTGACAATATAATCCACCTTTGCCCGTTCGTTCAGTGAGGACATGGGGTCCTGAAAGATCATCTGGATGCGCTGGGTGACCTCCCGGTCAAGAGCCTTGGAGATGCGCCCGTTGATCTGCTTGCCGTCAAAGAGGATTTTGCCGCTGGCAGTGGGGTGAATGCGGATGATGGCGCGGCCGATGGTGGTCTTTCCGGAGCCGGATTCACCAACCAGACCGAAGGTCTCGCCCTGATAAATGTGGAAGGATACGTTATCCACCGCGGTAAAGGCATGCCGTCGGGAGCCAAACCGGACGACAAGATCCTGAACCTCAATCAGCTTCTTTCTGTCTTCAGCCAACGCGGTTCACTCCCTTCTCCCGCAGGATGCGGACGTGTTCCGGCGGCTCCACCTTGGGAGCGCGGGGGTCCATCAGCCATGTGCGGGCATAGTGGGTAGGCGTGACCTCGAAGAAGGGAGGACGCTCTACAAAGTCGATTTTCAGTGCTTTGGGGTTTCGGGGGGCAAAGGCGTCGCCCTTGACCTCGTGGAACAGATTGGGCGGCGTACCCTGAATGGAGTACAGCGGCTCGTCCTTGGTTCCCAGCTGGGGAAGGCTGGACAGCAGCGCCCAAGTGTAGGGATGGCGGGGGTCGTAGAACACCTCGTCACAGGTGCCAAGCTCCACGATGTCGCCCGCATACATGACGGCGATGCGGTCGGCCACGTTGGCCACCACGCCAAGGTCATGGGTGATATAGATGGTAGTGAGGTCATACTTTTTCTGCATGGCCTTGATCAGCTCCAGAATCTGTGCCTGAATGGTCACGTCCAGAGCGGTGGTCGGCTCGTCGCAGATGAGGATTTTCGGCCGGCAGGCGACGGCGATGGCGATGACCACCCGCTGGCGCATACCGCCGGAAAATTCGTGGGGATACTGCTTGTAGCGCCGCTCGGGGTCGTCAATGCCCACGTCGCTCAGCACCTCCAGCACGGCCTTGTAGGCATCCTTGCCTTTCAGACCCTGATGCAGCTCCACGGCCTCCTGAATCTGCTTGCCGATGGTTTTCAGGGGGTTCAGGGAGGTCATGGGGTCCTGAAACACCATGGCGATCTCTTTGCCCCGGATTTTCAGCCAGTCCTTGTCAGTCTGGAATTTGGTTAAGTCCATGCCGTTATAGAGGATGGAACCGCCGTCGATGTAGCCGTTGGCGTCCAGAAGACCCATGGCGCATTTGACGAATACGGACTTACCGGAGCCGGATTCACCCACGATGGCAAGGCTTTCGCCCTGATATACGTCCAGCGAAATGCCCCGGATGGCGTGAAGAATCTGACCGCGGAGGGTGAATTTCACGTTCAGATCTTTGACGGAGAGAACAACTTTTTTATCTTCCATTGTGATCTCTCCTTATCTGACGTGATTCTTGGGGTCGGCGGCGTCGGCGAAGGCGTTGCCGATGATGTAGAAGGAAACGGTGATGACCACCAGCACGGCTACGGGGAAGAACAGCTGGTAGCGCAGAGACGCCACGGTCATCAGCGACCGTCCGGTCTGAATCAGATTGCCCAGAGACGGCGTGTCCACGGGAAGGCCGATGCCGATGTAGGTGACGAACACCTCATTGCCGATGGCGGAGGGAATGGCAAGCGCCATGCGCATGGTGATGACGGACACCATATAGGGCAGCAGGTTCTTGACGATGATACGCCCGGTGGAAATGCCCAGACACCGGGAGGCCAGATTGTAGTCCCGGTCGCGGATAATGATGATCTGGTTGCGGATGAACCGTGCCATGCCCAGCCAGCCCGTTAAGGACAGGGCGAAAATGATGGTGGAAACGCCGGGCTTTAAGACGTAGGAAATCAGAATCAGCAGCAGCGTCTGGGGAATGTTGTCCAGAACGTTATACAGCTCGGTAAAGAAGAAGTCCAGCTTGCGGACATAGCCCCACAGCACGCCCACGAGGATGCCCACCACGGCCTCCACAAAAGCGACAGAGAAGCCGATGAACAGGGAAGTGCGGGTGCCCGCCCAGATACGCGCCCAGAGATCCTGGCCGATAGAGTTTGTTCCGAACCAGAATTCTTTGCTGGGGGGAATATTGTTCAGAGGCAGACCCCACTGGTCGTTGTGAATGAGAATGGGATCCTTCTGACCGGGCAGGTACGGCTGAATAAAGGTGAACAGCAGCACCGCAACCATGACGAAAAGGAAAAAGACCGCGATCTTATTCTGGAAAAACGCCCGGAGGGTGGATTTCCAGTAGGAATAATCGGAATAGCCGCCCCGCTCCGCGTCCTCGGCGTTGAATTCGGCAAAGGAGAAGGCTTCCTCGTCGCTCATTTTCGGCGCGACATCCTCCTGAAGCTGCCGGGAGAGCTTGTCGCCCAGCGTGTCGGTGGCCTTGTCGCGCAGGGTGTGAAATCCAAGACGTTTCATCAGCGGGAACCCTCCTTCTTGGCAAAGCTGATCCGGGGATCGACGATTCCCATGAGAATGTCGCCGAAAAGCAGACCCAGAATGGAAATTACTGCGTAAATCAGCACCAGCGCCTGTACCAAGGTATTATCCTGACGCTTGATGGCCGTGACCAGCAGGCCGCCCATGCCGGGGACGGAGTACAGGGATTCTACATAGAGTGAACCCATCAGGGTAAACAGAATGGAGTTGGGGATGTACTGTACCAGCGGCACAAAGGCATTGCGGAACACGTGCCGGAAGGAGATTTCGCCGTTTGGCACGCCCTTCGCCCGGGCCAGACGGATATAGTCCTTGTTGGACTCGTCCACCATGTACCGCCGCAGCCACATGGCATAATAGGCGATATTACCGATGGACAGGGAGATGACGGGCAGAATATAGCTCTTGGGATTGGCGGCGTCAAACAGCATGGGAAGCCCCAGCACGTCCTTGCCGACATAGGTCTGGGAACCGAGGAACTGGATCAGAATGTGATACACCGCCGAGGGCATGGCCTGCACCAGTACGATGAACACCGTGCCCAGCCGGTCGCCGATCTTGAAGCGGGTACGGGTGCTTCGCGCCATGATGACACCCAGAGGAAGACCCAGCGCCAGAGCAATGCACAGGGAGATCAGTCCCAGCTCCAGAGAGATGGGGATCTTCTCGGCAATGATCTCGGTAATGGCGACGCCCTTGCGGTAGACGTTGGATTCTCCCAAGTCCCCGTGGAGCACCTGCTTGTAAAAGCGCACCAGCTGGGTGGGCAGGGGAGCAGTCACGCCAAGAGCCTGAAGCTTGACCTGAATCTGGGTGGAGCTCATTTTATCGTAATTCTCGAAATACCCTTCCACGGGCATCAGCCGCAGCAGGGCAAAGAGGATCGTGATAATGATAAACATGGTGATGAGGGAGCGCAGAACGCGCTTGGTTATATATCTGGCCATATGATGTCCTCCTGGGGTTTTTCTCCCTTCATACGATTTCCCAATAAAATGGTAAAACCATTTTATTTATCCACTGATGTGGATGGCGGCAGAAAATGTTTGGACTTTCTTTTCTGCGACTGCGCCGCTGGCCGTTTGGAAAACGGCCTGCTAAAACGGTTTTTAACCGTTTTAACGAAACTGGCATCAGAGCCGATACCGCTGCTGCTTTCGCCGTAGCAGCACCGGTACAGGCTCCGAAAAATTGCCTGTGGAGCAATACCGTATATATGCGGCTTTGAGAGAAGCCCCCAAATGAGGGCTTCTCTCGTGATAAACTGCCAAAATGAAAACTTAAATCTTAACCGGCCTTCTTGGACTGCCACTCGGCGTAAGCGGCCTGATATTCCTCCAGACCCATGGAGGAGCTGTACAGGTGCTGATCCTTGTAGCGCTGGTTGGCCAAGCCGAAGGAGGCGTACTGTCCTTCAAAAACGTTCAGATTGCACATCTGATAGCTGCGGTTGCTGATAGAGAAGGGGACGGCAAAGGCGTGATCCAGCAAGAACGCCTCGGCCTTGGCAAAGGCGGAATACCGGGCGTCCATGTCGTCGGTGATGGCCTTGGCGGCAGCTACCAGCTCGGTGTACTCGGCATACAGAGCCTGGGTTTCGGGGTCGGTGCTCTTGAAGATGAAGCTGTAGCTGGAATCCGTGGAGAAGGGATCGGTCCAGGTCTCGGGGTCGGCGTAGTCAGCGCCCCAGTTGCACTTCATGAAGGCGTAGTTGCCGGTGCGGCGGATAGCGCCAAGGAAACCGGTCTCAGGACCCGCCTGGATGATGATGTCCACATAGTCGGCGCCCAGAACGTTCTCAATCTGCTGCTCCACGACCTGACACTCCTGCGCCCAGTTGGCGGAGGTGGGGTTGTAGCACATGAGCATCTTGATGGGGAAGGTGGCGCCGACGGCGGTCAGCTCCTCAATGGCGGTCGTCTTGTATTCCTCGGCAAGAGCCTCGTCGAAGTTGTCGCCATCGGTGTAGGCGGCCAGACCTTCGTAGTAGGTGTAGTCCTTGGAAGCGGAGGCAAAGGCGTTGGGGGTGATGGTGTTGTTCTTCAGGGACTCGGGGTCAATGCGGTCGCTGGTCGCCAGAGCGGGCATCCGGTTGAAGGCGTGGACGATGGACTTGCGGAAGTTCTCATTGTTCACGGCCAGCTTCCAGTTTTCGGGTTCGTACTCAGCGTCGAAGTTGGGGTCAAAGTTGAACAGATACCAGTAAGCGTAGGAGGTATCGGCACGGGAGGGGTGAATCAGATCCTTGGTGTTGGGGTCAGCCATCATGGCGGACAGCAGGTCGGAGGAGATATCCGCCTGATCAACCTCGCCGGACTGATACATGGTGGTGGCGATGGAGGAAGCCTCGGCGTTGTAGGTCATCTGGATGGCATCCAGGAACACATTGTCCTTATCCCAGTAGGTGGGGTTCTTGGTCAGAACGCGCTGCTGCTGAGGCTCATAGGTGGACAGGATGAACGCGCCGCAGTACAGCAGGGTGCTGTTGTCGGTGCCGAACTTGCTGCCGCACTCATCGAGGAAGGGACCGTACACGGGCATATAGGGGCCGAAGGAAACCATGGACAGGAAGTAGGGGCGGGAGGATTCCAGCGTGAACTCCAGGGTGTAGTCGTCCACAGCCTTGACGCCGATGTCGTCAATGGAAGCCTCGGGGACTTCCTCCAGGATTTCCTGCTCGCCGTCCTCGTTGGTGATGAACTTCACGGCGTTGCCATCTTTATCGGTGCCGTCGGTGGCATCGGGCAGAGCCATCTGGTAGGCGGTCCAGTCGTAGTAGGCGTCGGCACCCGCGATGACGCCGCTCATGGTATAGAAGGTGTCGGAATCGTTGTTGGCGTCACAGGCGTAGTGGGCGGAAGAAACCCAGTCATTGGCGGTGACGGGGGCAACAACGTGGCCGTCCTTATCGACCCAGTTCACACCCTCACGGATGTGGAAGGTCCAGACGGTAGCGTCCTCATTCTGCTCCCAGCTGGTAGCCAGAGCAGGCTCCACGTTGCCGTAGGAGTCGTATTCCACCAAGCAGTCCACGACGTTGGCGGCGATGTTCAGCTCGTTGGTCTGGCCGGTGATCAGATAGTTCAGCGTAGTGACTTCAGAGGCGTACAGCGTTCTGTAAACCGCGTTCTCGGTCACGGCGGCCGCAGTGGGGGCTGCCGCGGTGCTGTCGGTGGTGCCGGATTTGCCGCCGCAGGCTGCCAGCGCGAAGACCATGGTCAGAGCCAGGGCGAAGGCGAGAAGTCGTTTCATGGTTTGCATAGTGATCATTCCTTTCTTAATTTCTGCTTTGAAAAGCAGTCGGTACGGGCGATCCCCGAAGCGATTTTCTCCGATGCTTCTTCCATAGCGTCGGTCTAAAACAGCACCGGGAGACAGCCTATAAAATGGCGGATGCCATATTACAGGAGACGGTGGGGGTGTTTGCCTCAAAATGAAATTTCCAGAATTGGAAAATTCAAAATTTAAAAGAATGGTAATAGTTTATCACATTTTCCGTCTCAAGTAAAGTAGCAGATTTCATGATATGTCTCGATAAATTCGCGAATTTTTGTAACAGAAAACATAAAAAAGTGTTCATACAGCAAAAGCAAACGTCCTTGAGCGACATTACAAAAGGGCGCACGCCGATGTACCGGCGTGCGCGCAAAGCAGTTGCGGCAGGTGACTTTTTTCAATTAATCCCATTGCCCTGCATAGCCTGTGCAGTCCCGGAAGTCCTGCATGACCGCGTTCTGGATGGCGATGCGGACGGCAGCGTCCTTCCCGCCCACGCTCTGACCGTTCAGCGTATCGGCGGAAAGGCAGAACTTGGTGGTGGAGGTTACAAGAATTTCATCGGCGGATTTCAAAAAATCCATCGTGAAGGGCTTTTCCAGCACGGGGATATCCAGCCGGTAACAAACCCGGATCATGTGGCTCTTGGCGATGCCCCGGAGGATGAACTCGTCGTTGGGATGAGAGTACAGAACTCCGTCCTTCAGGACGGAAATGTTGGAGTGGGCGCATTCGGTGACGATCTCACCCCGGTGGAACACGGTCTCCGTGCACCCGGCGCGGTGCGCCCGCTGGGCGGTCATCACATTGCAGAGCAGATTCAGGGATTTGATGTTGCAGTGGAAGAAGCGGGTGTCCTCCTCGTCGTTCAGACGGATGGGGATATTGGGGTTGGGGATGACCTGAGGACGAACCAGCACCCACAGTTTGCCGGGCAGATTTTCGGCATAGGTGTGGCTCCGCGGCTCCACGCCCCGGCTTACCTGCCAGTACACGAAGCAGCTTTCGCCCTCCACCTGCCGTGCCAGCTGGGTGAGAAGCTCGCCCAGTGCCTGCTTTTCCATGGGAATATGGATATCCAGCAGACGGGCGCTGGCGTAAAATCGGTCCAGGTGGTCTTCCAGCAGGAAAATGGTGCCGCCCGCTGCCATGGCGGCGTCGTAGCAGCCGTCGCCGAAGAAGTGGGCGCGGTCATAGAAGGGGACTGTCAGTTCCTCGGGTGTGCCGATTTTGCCATCGTAATAGGCCAGTGCTTTCATGGTATCCGCCCTCCTTATAATATATGTTCTGCGATTCTCCGCGCCACGGCGACGCCGCTGGCGGAAGCGTGGGACAGGGAATGGGTGATGCCGCTGCCGTCGCCGATGACGTAAAGGCCGCGGTGCGCGGTCTCAAGGTGCTCGTCGAGCGCGACCTCCATGTTGTAGAACTTCACCTCCACGCCGTAGAGCAGGGTGTCGTCGTTGACGGTGCCGGGGGCGACCTTATCCAGGGCGTAGAGCATTTCGATGATGCCGTCCAGGATACGCTTGGGCATCACCAGGCTCAAATCGCCGGGTGTGGCGGCCAGCGTGGGGGTCATGAAGCCCTTTTCGATGCGCTTGGGGGTGGTGCGCTGGCCGCGGATCAGGTCGCCGAACCGCTGGACCATCACGCCGCCGCCCAGCATATTGCTCAGGCGCGCGATGCTCTCGCCGTAGCCGTTGCTGTCCCGGAACGGCTCGGTGAAGTGTTTGGATACCAGCAGGGCGAAGTTGGTGTTCTCCGTGTGCATGGCGGGGTCCTCGTAGCTGTGGCCGTTGACGGTGACGATGCCGTTGGTGTTTTCGTTGACCACCGCGCCCCTGGGGTTCATGCAGAATGTGCGCACCTTGTCCTGATACTTCTCGGTCTTATAGACGATCTTGCTCTCATAGAGCTCATCGGTGATGGGGGCAAACACCTCGGCGGGCAGCTCCACCCGCACGCCGATATCCACACGGTTGGACTTGGTGGGAATGTCCATGTCACGGCAGACGGACTCCATCCATTTGCTGCCGCTGCGTCCCACAGAGATGATGCACTTGTGTCCCGTGAACACGCCCTTGTCCGTTTCGGCCTCGTAGGCGCCATCTTCGGTGATGGACAGCGCCTTTACCGGGGTGAGGAAGTGGAAATCTACATGATCCTTCAGCTTGGCGTACAGGTTCTCAAGGACCTTATAGTTGATGTCCGTGCCCAGGTGCCGCACGGAGGCGTCCAGCAGGTGCAGATTGTTTTGCAGGCACAAGCGCTTGAAGCCGCTGTCGGCGGTGGAGTAGAGCTTCGTCCCCGCGCCGCCGCAGGCCACGTTGATATCGTCCACGTAGTGCATCAGCTCCATGGCCTTCTGCTTGCCGATGTACTCATAGAGCGTGCCGCCGAAGTCGTTCGTCAGATTATATTTGCCGTCGGAGAACGCGCCTGCGCCGCCGAAGCCGTTCATGATGGCGCAGGTCTTGCAGTGGATGCAGGACTTCACCTTGTCGCCGTCGATGGGACAGTGCCGCTTTTCCAGCGGATTGCCGGCCTCCAGCACAGCCACCTTCCACTCCGGCCTGCGCTGCATCAATTCATAGGCGGAAAAAATACCGCCGGGGCCGGCGCCAATAATGATCACATCATAAGTCATGGAGATGCCTCCTTATATTTTATCCGCAGAATATTATAACAAGGAAACGGAAACTTGCAACCCGCAATTTCTTATGGCAGGTATATCAAAATGTAATTTCACTTTTCTTATCGCAAAGCGCTGGTGTTTCGGTTTATCCTGTGCTACAATAGAAAAAATCACACAGGAGGACGCCGCCATGAGCTACGCAGACCGCATATTCAAGGAAAACTGCCGGGAGATCCTTACCCACGGCGTATGGGATACCGACCAGAACGTGCGTCCCCACTGGGAGGACGGCACGCCCGCCCATACCGTCAAAAAATTCGGCATCGTAAATCGTTACAACCTGCGCCAGGAGTTCCCCATCCTCACCATCCGCCGGACGTACTTTAAGACCTGCATCGATGAGCTGCTGTGGATCTGGCAGCAGAAGTCCAACAACATCCATGATCTCCGCGGGCATATCTGGGACAGCTGGGCCGATGAGAACGGCTCCATCGGCAAGGCCTACGGCTATCAACTGGCGGTGAAGCACCAGTATCCCGAGGGGGAGATGGACCAGGTGGACCGGGTGCTGTACGACCTGAAGCACAACCCTGCCAGCCGCCGCATCCTGACGAATATCTACAATTTTCAGGATCTGCACGAGATGGCACTGTACCCCTGCGCCTACTCCATGACCTTCAACGTCTCCGGCCATACGCTGAACGCTATCCTGAACCAGCGCAGCCAGGATATGCTGGCGGCCAACAACTGGAACGTGGTGCAGTACGCTGTGCTGGTGCACATGATGGCGCAGGTGTCGGGGCTGGAGGTCGGTGAGCTTGTCCATGTTATCGCCGACGCTCATATCTACGACCGCCATGTGCCCATCATCGAAAAGCTGCTGGAAAAGGACGAGCGTCCCGCGCCTGAGTTTATCATCGACAGATCGGTGACGGATTTCTATCAGTTCACCCGTGACAGCTTCTCGTTGGAGGGGTACGACCCCCAGCCCTTCGAGGACAAGATCCCGGTGGCCATTTAAGGAGGGAGCACCGTGTATGCTATCGTCGCTGTGGATGAGAAGTGGGGAATTGGCAGGGACAACGCCCTGCTGTTCCACCTGTCCGCCGACCTCAAGCGGTTCAAGGAGTTGACCTCCGGGCATACGGTCCTCATGGGCCGCAAAACGCTGGAGTCCCTACCCGGTGGGAGGGGCCTGCCGAACCGGCGCAATATTGTCCTGACCGGGCAGCGGGGCTTCACGGCAGAACGGGCCGAGATCGTCCACTCTCCGGCGGAGGCACTGCTGACTGCCGATGAGGACGCCTGGGTCATTGGCGGCGAGAGC
>OGRY01002799.1_pt1 | contig 10668 bp, 9 predicted proteins | sample 1553551 | NCBI WGS metagenome assembly OGRY01 (sample SAMEA2580101, study PRJEB22360) | human gut metagenome | biome: human gut; feature: human-associated habitat; material: faeces | place: Denmark | collected 2008/2010
GCTTTCTTATTTTATTCATTATAACAGATTTTACCACCAAAAGTGACGAAGAACCAAATACAGAAGTGACATCACTCTTGGTATAGACAAATCTGGTAATATTTTCATGGTAAGAACGGCTTCACAAAAGAAAAAGAAATTATGGAGCAGAAGGCATCCTACAAACTATGAGGCAGACTTATGGGTAGAAGGAGGTCATGTTCACATTTCAATTGGAAATGATGGTAATAGCGATGCAAGAAAATGGCCAGTTGCAATAAATGCAAGACAATACAGTAAGAGCAATGTGAAATGCGCATTTAGGAATTTCACAACCGGATGTTGTGAAGGACAGGTTGGTAATGTAGATTTTACTGTATATATACCATAAATAAAACTCACTTCAGGAAATAAATGAGAATATAATCATAGATTTCCGAAAACATACTCAATACTATGGTTTTTACGGAGCAAAATTCGTAAAAACCATGATATTTTTAATTTATTAGTAAACCTGGCGAACAAAGAGAGTTAAAAATGAAAGCTTAACTAACGAAAGTAAAGAAAAAAGTCTAATTAAATATATTTCTAGACTATTTTATTACTCTACCTTTGCCGCCATAAACCAATAAAACAAGTTCAAGATGAAAACAAAAACTTTATTCATGATGAGAAAACTATTCGCTACAATTTGCCTACTGTGTATGATATCTTCATTATCGTACGCACAAAATTTTAGATACGGCTTCACCGGCGGTGTCAACTTAAGTAAACCTATGGGAGACATAGAACCCCAATGCCAAGCAGGACTTCTCTTGGGAGCCAAAGGAGAACTGGGAATACCATCCGTAACAAAAGGATTTTATACAGAATTTGGTTTACAATTATCTGCAAAAGGTTATAAAATGCAATACGCAACGCCAGTAAACGGTGACGAAAGACATTACACAGAGAATCTCAACTATTTAGTTGTTCCTGTCCATATAGGATACAAAATAGAATGCAGTAAATCGGTTTCACTTTTCGCCAATGTAGGTCCATATGCCGGAGTAGCACTGTGGGGCAAGCATAAATCTTATAGAAACGAAAAGAAGTTTCACACTGAAAGTGACATTTTTAGTGGTAAATATGGGTATAAAAGATTCGATTGGGGATGCGGATTCAATGTCGGTGTAGAGTATGCAAAGCATTTTCAACTCTCATTTGGAGCTGATTGGAGTTTAATGAACGTATCTAAAGCTAACGACTATACATACAAAAACAGAAGTTTCACTTTCTCTTTGGGATATATTTTATAAAACTTGAAGAGGAGAAGGACTTCCTTTCAAAAATCCTCCTCCTCTTTAGCATCATTAAATCCCTTGATATCATAGCATAAAAATAAAATCTATAATAATAAGACAAACATAAATATTTACTTAATAATGAAAAAACTATTCACTATAATTTGCCTGCTGTGTATGGTATCCACATTTTCGTACGCACAAAATTTCAGATACGGTTTCACCGGCGGTGTCAACTTAAGTAAACCTATGGGAGACATAGAACCCCAATGCCAAGCAGGACTTCTCTTGGGAGCCAAAGGAGAACTAGGAATACCGTCCGTTACAAAAGGTTTTTACACCGATTTTGGTTTACAGTTATCCGCAAAAGGTTACAAGTTTCAATACGGAAATATGGTAAATACCGATGAAAGACACTTTACAGAGAATCTCAACTATTTAGTTGTTCCTGTCCATATAGGATACAAAATAGAATGCAGTAAATCGGTTTCACTTTTCGCCAATGTAGGTCCATATGCCGGAGTAGCACTGTGGGGCAAGCATAAATCTTATAGAAACGGAAAGAAGTTTCACACGGAAAGTGACATTTTTAGCGGTGAATATGGGTATAAAAGATTCGATTGGGGGTGCGGATTCAATGTTGGTGTAGAGTATGCAAAACATTTTCAACTCTCATTTGGGGCTGATTGGAGTTTAATGAACGTATCTAAAGCTAACGACTATACATACAAAAACAGAAGCTTCACTTTCTCTTTGGGATATTTATACTAAAACAAACCGAACAAAGAGCAACTGAAAAACACCATCTTCAGATTATACAATAGTTACATTTCCAAAAATATCATGTTTTTTACGGAATGAAATCCGTAAAAAACATGATATTTTTGGATTTGCGTTTATTATCTGTTATCTTTGCTTTCAGAAAAAAGCAATAAGAGTATGATAACAAGAGTATTAGAAGAAAGCATACGAAATAAATTGGGACAAGATAAAGCCATTGTCATCATGGGGGCACGCCAAGTAGGTAAGACTACCCTATTGAAACATCTGTTCAAAGAAAAAGAAGGTATATTGTGGCTCAATGGAGACGAACAGGACACTCGTGCACTTTTTGAAAACATCTCAGCAACGCGTTTGAAGTATATCTTCGGCAATAATAAAACTGTTATCATAGATGAAGCACAACGAATTGAAGACATTGGGATAAGACTTAAACTCATCACAGACCAACTGCCGGACATTCAGCTGATAGCAACTGGAAGCTCTTCCTTCGATCTTGCCAACAAAATCAATGAACCACTGACCGGAAGGAAATGGGAATATAAAATGTATCCCCTCTCCTTTGAAGAGATGGTTAATCATCATGGACTTATGGATGAGAAAAGACTACTTCCCCACCGACTGGTATATGGCTATTATCCGGACGTAGTGAACCATCCCGGCTCAGAGGTTGAAATTCTGAAACAACTTTCCGACAGTTATTTATATAAGGATATCCTTGATTGGGAACATATAAAGAAAGCCGACAAAATAGTAAAACTTTTACAAGCTCTTGCTTTCCAAGTAGGTTCCGAAGTTTCATATAATGAATTAGGGCAACTGTGTGATTTAGATCCAAAGACAGTGGAACGTTATGTCATTTTATTGGAGCAATCATATATCATCTTCCGCTTAGGATCTTTCAGCCGTAATTTACGAAATGAGCTAAAGAGTAGCCGGAAAATATATTTCTATGACAACGGCATCCGCAATGCGGTTATCGCCAACTTTGCATTAGCCGAAACCCGCCCTGATATTGGAGCATTATTCGAAAACTTTATAGTATCGGAACGAATGAAGTTTTTGCATTACCACTGCCTATGGTATAATACATGGTTCTGGCGCACCACTGCCATGCAAGAAATTGACTTCATTGAAGAAAGCAACGGGCAACTGGCAGCTTATGAGTTTAAATGGAATCCAAAGAGAATCGCCAAAGTTCCAAAAACATTCACTAACAGTTACCCGAACGCTACATTCAAGGTTATCACGCGAGATAATATAGAGGAATTTCTATTATAATATCACCGACCGCCGGTTATTACAGAAGTAACTACCGGAAAAATCTTTGGCATGCGCACCCTCCTTCAACCGCCCGTAAATAAACTTCCGGTTCTCTTTCGAGAGTTGGGCAGCAATAGATTTCCATACCATACGGATGCGTGGAAGCTCGGGAAAGTCGTCCTTATTTTTGTTATAACTATCCGAAAGCTTCACATAGAAAGGGGGGGGAAGGACTTTCCAATATGAAGCCCTTCTCCCCCTTTTTATTCTTATCGGAGAACTTACTTTATCCTCTCTTTTTCTTCCGCTTTTTTGCAGACTCCACTGCCTCGGCAACCACCGGTTTATTTTCAAATCGTTTGGTGTAGCCGGTGTAATCCGGAATAGTGCGTTCATACGTCGGATCAACAAATAGCGGGCTTGAAATAATATGGTCTGCCGTACTACGGTTACAGCAAAAAACGATATTCTCAACACCGGCAAGACGAGTCAGCGCTTTCACATCCGTATCGTGCGGCTGCAACGTCATAGGATCAGTGAAGAAGAAAAGATAATCAATCTCGCCATCCACAATGCGAGACCCCATTTGCTGGTCACCACCCAAAGGACCGGATTTCAAAATGGTAAAATCCCACTCAACATCAGGATGCTTTTCCTTAAGAGCCTCAAGAATAAGAGTTCCCGTAGTACCTGTACAGTAAAACTTGTGCCCCATGAGCAATTCTGAGTTCCAGAGAACCCACTCTATGAGGTCTTTCTTCATGGCGTCGTGCGCCACCAGTCCAATCTTTCTAACTAATTTTGTCATAAGGCAATACGTTTAAATAATAAACAATCGGTAAAAAGAAAAAGCTATAATTGCGAGAAAAATTTCTTTCCACGTAAATAATACTGTGCCAAGATACTGCTTTTTGTCCATTCCGGTATCACGGAAAGGGAAGTTTTTTTCAGGTTCTCTTCACGTGCAGGAGTAAAAGAAGAACGTAACAAACGATATTCACGCCGTGCGCGAAGAACTGCCAATGCATTGGGGAACTGTAGTTTAAGTATAAAACTCAATGCAGCTATATAGTCAAGAACTGCACGGGTACGCATCACGGAAGCAAAATCCTTGGATGGCAGGTTCTTGTAAAGCATGACAAGATTATTACGAAAATTGAGGAAAGTCTTTCGGGGATTCTCTTTCTTCAGCGTAGCACCGCCTACATGGTAAACCACACTTTGCGGCACACAGGCAATCTGCCGGCCACGTGCACGAAGCCGCCAGCAAAGATCAATCTCTTCCATGTGGGCAAAGAAACGTCCATCCAATCCACCGGCTTCACGATAATCTTTCAGGCGGATAAACAAAGCTGCACCTGTAGCCCAAAAGACGGGAATGATAGTGTCATATTGTCCCCTATCCTCTTCTACCACACCCATAATCCGACCACGACAGAACGGATAACCGTAACGATCAAGAAAACCACCCGCCGCACCGGCATACTCGAACATCTCCTTCTGCCTCCAACTGCGTATCTTCGGCTGGCAAGCCGCCGCTTCAGGATGAGCATCCATATAGTCAACCAGTGGCTGAAGCCAATGTTCCGTCACCTCCACATCTGAATTGAGAAGTACTACATACTCAGCATCGACCTCTTGCAATGCCATATTATAACCATCAGCGAAACCTTGATTTTCTTCCAACAGAATCAATCGGACGGTAAGGAATTCACGACAAAGCATATCAACAGATGCATCCGTAGAACCATTATCGGCAACATACACTACCGCACCGTCCGCTTCAGAAAAGCGTACTACGGAAGGAAGAAACGAGCGGAGCATATCGCACCCGTTCCAGTTTAATATGACAACTGCTATCTTATTCATGCTGTTTCTTCAAATCTTCCCGTGTGAGTTTCCACCGTTTATGCGACCAGAACCAATAAGCAGGAGCACGGCGAATGGTCTGCTCCAAGCGACGCACAAATAGTTCGGTTATTTCTCCCTCGGCAGTTTGCTTCGGGGTTTCAGTCAACAGATCAAAGTATGCTTTGCAATATCCTCTACCCCGTTTTTCCAATTCACAATAAAAAACAGGATAATTCATCATTCTGGCAATACGTTCACCACCATCCATAAATACGGTATCCTGATTCAGGAAAGTTGTCCAGTGATGGGCTTCATTGCGATTGGGAGACTGATCGGTAATCAGTCCGATCACTACATGCTTCCCTTCACGGCGCAACCGGATTACTTCGCGGGCAGTGGAATGTTTCGGTACATTATAGCCACCATGACGGGCACGGATGATCTTAAACATTTCATCCATATACTTGTTTCGCAAAGGTTTATACACTTGTAATGGTACGTCTTCCGGCTTCATGAAGGCTCCCATCGCCGTCAGCCACTCAAAATTGGCATAATGGGGAATGAGTACAACGATACCTCCATGTTTTTCGAGCATGGCAAGATATTCTTCAGTATTACCATACTCCATACGACGGGAAAGGTCTTCGAACGACATACGCATCATCTTTATTTCTTCCAGCATATAGTCGCAGATATAGCGATAAAACTCACGCTCAATCTCGCGCAGTTCAGCCTCGGATTTTTCAGGAAAAGAATTCTTCAGATTCTTACGAACTACCTTACGACGATAATGCACCACATGACGCATCAAAAAACAAACTCCATCGGACAATATATAAAGTGCCCGAAAAGGAAGCAGAGCCAGAAGCCACATGCCAGCGTAAGTCAGCCAGTAGACAAGTTTCGATTTCATACTTTTCTTATACCTTATTATAATAGCACCATTCCCTGCAACGCCGTTCCGTCTTCATTAAAATCGCCCAAACGAACAGGCACCACCTGATTATCCAATGTATCATTGTGGGGAACCTCCACGCGGATATAGTTAGCAGTGAAGCCATGCATAGGAGTTCCCGGCTTGGAACGTTCCAACAACACAGGCAGGGTTTGTCCGATATGACGGGCATAGAATGCATGCGTCTTTTCGTCCGAAAGTTCCAACAGACGCTGACTCCGACGGTGTTTTTTCTCGGGAGTTACCACATGGTCTATCTTTAATGCTTGCGTACCCGGACGTTCGGAGTAGCTAAACACATGAAGCTGGGTCACATCCAGGCTTTTGATAAATTCGTAGGCCTGCTCAAAGTATTCATCCGTTTCACCACGTGTGCCCACAATCACATCCACGCCGATAAAAGCGTCGGGTATCACTTCTTTCACTTTCCGCACTTTGGAAGCGAAAAGTTCCGTATCATATCGCCGGCGCATCAGCTTCAGTACTTCGTCACTACCGGACTGCAACGGAATATGAAAATGAGGCATGAAACTGCGGGAATGAGAAACGAATTCTATGATCTCGTCAGTCAGCAAATTGGGCTCTATGGAGGAAATTCGGTAGCGCTCAATGCCTTCCACTTCATCCAGCGCCTTCACCAGATCGAAGAAAGTTTCTCCGGTAGTTTTACCGAAATCCCCGATATTGACACCCGTCAGCACAATTTCTTTTCCTCCCTCGGCCGCAGCCTGGCGGGCTTGTTCCACCATGGATGCAATTGTTCCATTGCGACTCCGCCCGCGGGCGAAAGGAATGGTACAGTAAGAGCAGAAATAATCGCAACCATCCTGTACTTTCAGAAAATAACGGGTACGGTCGCCACGTGAGCACGACGGTGCAAACGAATGGATATCTTTCAGCGCCGAAGCATAAGCTTCTCCCGACTCATTCTTTTGCAGGTTGCCGAGATATTGAAGCAAATCTTTTTTCTGTTCGGCACCAAGCACCACATCCACACCCTCAATCTTTGCAACGGTTTCGGGTTTCAACTGGGCATAACATCCGGTCACAACCACGAAAGCCCCCGGATGTTGCTTCACCAGACGATGGATAGCCTGGCGGCATTTCTTATCCGCCACTTCCGTCACCGAGCAAGTGTTCACCACACAGATGTCTGCTTTCTCGCCTTTACGTGCCGTACGCACACCTGCATCCCGCAAAATCTTACCGATAGTAGAGGTTTCCGAGAAGTTCAACTTACAACCTAATGTATAGTAAACCGCTGTCTTATCTTGAAATATATTGGTATCAATCATATCTATTCTAAACACATTTCTGCTACAAAGTTACATATAATTATTAGATTTTTTCTACTTTTGCACAAATCATCAATTTTCGTGCAATGATACAAGAGAACTTTATCAAACTCTACGAGCAGAGTTTCCGTGAAAACTGGGACCTTCCTTGCTATACCGATTACGGTGAAGACGAGAGTTATTCCTATGGACAAGTGGCGCAAGAGATAGCTAAATTGCACTTGCTATTCAAACATTGCAGCTTGCGCCGGGGCGACAAAATTGCTATTATCGGTAAGAACAATGCCCGTTGGTGCATCGCTTATATGGCCACCATCACTTACGGAGCTATCGTTGTTCCCATTCTTCAAGATTTTAATCCGAATGATGTACATCATATCGTCAACCACTCCGAGTCTGTTTTCCTCTTTACGAGCGATTCCATCTGGGAACATCTGGAAGAAGAACGCCTGGCCGGATTGCGTGCCGTATTCTCCCTTTCCGATTTCCGTTGCCTGCATCAGCGCGACGGTGAAACAATCAATCGTTTCCTCAAACACCTGGATGAAGAAATGCACATAACTTATCCGAAAGGTTTCCACCGGGAAGACGTGCAGTATACCACTCTTTCCAATGATAAGGTAATGCTGCTGAACTATACCTCGGGCACCACCGGTTTCAGTAAGGGCGTGATGCTGACAGGAAACAATCTCGCAGGAAATGTCACTTTCGGTATCCGCACCGAGTTGTTGAAAAAGGGAGATAAAGTACTATCCTTCTTACCCTTGGCTCACGCCTACGGTTGCGCTTTCGACTTTCTTACAGCTACTGCCGTGGGTACTCACGTCACACTTTTGGGCAAAGTCCCCTCTCCAAAGATTCTGATGAAGGCCTTCGAAGAGGTAAAACCCAGCTTGATTATTACCGTGCCACTCGTTATCGAGAAAATCTATAAGAATGTCATTCAACCTATTATAAATAAAAAGACTATGAAATGGGCACTCAGCATTCCTTTGCTCGACGGACAAATCTATGGGCAAATCCGGAAGAAACTGATAGATGCTTTGGGAGGCCGTTTCAAAGAAGTCATTATCGGCGGTGCTGCCATGAACCCGGAAGTGGAAGAATTCTTCCATCGCATCAAGTTCCCGTTCACCATCGGTTATGGCATGACGGAGTGTGCGCCATTAATCAGTTACGCTCCCTGGAACGAATTCATCCCGACTTCTTCCGGGCGAGTGCTCGACATCATGGAAGCCCGTATCTACAAAGAAAATCCGGAGGCAGAAATCGGCGAAATCCAGGTACGCGGCGAAAATGTAATGACAGGTTATTATAAAAATCCGGAAGCCACTAAAGAAGTCTTCACCGAAGACGGCTGGCTACGTACCGGTGACTTGGGTAAACTGGATGAAAAAGGAAACCTTTATATTCGTGGCCGCAGTAAGACCATGATCCTGAGTTCCAGCGGACAAAACATCTTCCCCGAAGAAATCGAAGCACGTCTCAACAACCTGCCTTTCGTACTGGAAAGTCTCGTTATCGAACGCAATAAAAAACTGGTAGCCTTAGTCTATGCAGATTACGAAGCTTTGGATTCCCTTGGACTGAACCAAGAGGAAAACCTCAAAACCATCATGAACGAGAACTTGAAGAACCTGAATAGCAGTGTGGCCAGTTACGAGAAAGTCAGCCAGATTCAGCTCTATCCTACCGAGTTTGAGAAAACTCCTAAAAGGAGCATCAAACGCTACTTATATAACAGTATTGCAGAAGATTAGTATGTTATTAAACATACAAAAAGTAATCAAAAGGGGCTAACCTCCAAAAAAAACATAAAAAAAGTTGGGATTTGGAGAACAACATATTGAAAAAGTACATACCTTTGCAGCGTTTTAATAAAGCAATTGATTGTATTACGTTTTTAAAAAGCAAAGAAAATGAAAAAATTAGTTTTGATGGCCGTAGCTATCGTAGCAGTATCTTTCGCATCTTGTGGTAACAAACAAGCTGACGCTGAAAAAGCAGCAGCAGTAGAAGAAGCAGCCGCAGCAGCAGCCGAGGCAGCCGCAGCAGCTGATACTGTAGCAGTAGATAGCGCAGCAGTTGTAGCTGAATAATTCAGAACAACACACTGAGAGAATTGAAAGTCTGACGTGCGAAAGCACGAACAGACTTTTTTTTATACCCATTTGTACCATCCCAAAGATACTTCAGTGATTCATCACTTTTCCTATTTGATTAGTTCTGAAAATCCTTATCTTTGCTAATCTACATATTATGCTAATATTATGAATACAAAACTGATAGAAAAAATTAAGCGATCAGCTATCAAGGGAAGATTAGGTGATTTCATCTGCAATTTCATTGAGTCGTACTGGGTATTGCAATCACATTCGTGGGAAGTGATATGATTCAGGAGCACAATAAGAAAAAAGAGGTGGCACAGGCCCTACAGTTGGTCAAAAGTGAATTACTTATCAACCGGGAAACAATAGAAGAGATGATGAAAATCGAAAAAATCAACAAAGAAGGTGCATGCTACCTGCTTCAATATAAAGACAAAATGAATGAAGCATCCTCCGACTCTCTGAATTACTACGGCTATTTCCCATTCCAATCACAAGATTTTCTTCCGGTCACCGATGCTATGGAAATGCTCAGAGCTTCTTCTGTCATGCAAAATATTAAAAATAAAGAGCTTGCTGTCGAAATCATCCAGGCCTATGCTGTAATAAAAAATGCACATCTTTTTTATGAAGGATTCTCCAAAGCAAAAGAGACAGCGGTAGAGAAATGCGTCAGTCAGCAAGAATTTAGAAAAATTTCTAATGAAAATAAGTCACTAAGAGAAACCTGGGAGTTCACCCTTCACCTCCCGGAAGGGCTTGCTGCCATACGGCAAATTTCTTTTATACATGATGACCCGCATCTCACATACAGCCACTACATGGAACTAATTGATAAAACAATTACTTTTATTGATAAAGAATACAATTAGAACTAACCAGTCAGTAAATAAAAAAGCCCGACCTCCTTTCGGAAACCGGGCTTCTTTTATATATGAAGTTTAATTATGCTTCTTCAGCAACAACTTCGAAAGGAATCTCTACAGAAACTTCCTTGTGCAGCTTAACGATAGCTTTGTACTGGCCAACTTCTTTCACAGCGTCTTTTACAACGATGATCTTACGGTCAATTTCATGACCTAACTTAGCCAATTCTTCTGCAATCTGGATGTTACCAACAGAACCGAAGATAGTACCGGTTGAGCTAACTTTAG
>OGRY01002804.1_pt1 | contig 10655 bp, 7 predicted proteins | sample 1553551 | NCBI WGS metagenome assembly OGRY01 (sample SAMEA2580101, study PRJEB22360) | human gut metagenome | biome: human gut; feature: human-associated habitat; material: faeces | place: Denmark | collected 2008/2010
GAAATCAATATAAGCGGCAGTACCAATTGCATAAGTATTTACATCAACAACATCTGTGTCAAGTCTAAATGCGCGATATACGCCAGATTGAGCGGCACGAGTAACAAATCTTTTTGCACGGGCACGGCCCTTCTTTACCTTAAATTGAGGTTTGACATTATTAGGAAATTGACGAACTTCTGCAAAACGGCCCATAGTCGAAAGAACTTCATTTGGGATTATTTCATCAGCAGCTTCTTGAATAATTTCAAAAATGTCATATTTATTGCGTCTATAAGTATTATAGTCTTTAGCAAGGACAGATAGCTCTTCTCTCAAAGTTTCATTAATTTCTTCTTTGCTTGCTGTAAAATCAGTTGGTACAGTACCTTTAACAGCATGGCGAACTAAATCCTTGATTTCTTCAATATTTCTAGTAAATTGAACATCTGTTGCAATAAAATAAATTCCATAAACTAATATAAAAATCCCCAATATGATTCCTATATTCCTAATAATTTCCTCCATTGTAACAGCAATTGTAAATATTTGGCTTATGCCTAGTATAGCTGGAATGCTAATTACAAAAGGTAATAGCATTGGTATGGCAAAATAGAAAAATATTTGTTTGAATATTGTCCTATTCATTTCTAATTCATCTATTCCTAGTTTCTTTAATAATTCATATCTATATTTATACTTTTCAGAATCACTTAATTGTTGTATTGCAAGTAATGTAGCTGTTGCCATTACAAATATTAATGCTACATAAAATGATAAAAATGATATTATTGCATAAAAAGATTTAGAATCACTCATTCTTTTTCCTTTTGTTTGCACATGTCCAAGTTTTATTTCTGTGTTATATTCTATATTCTCTCCATCAACTTCACTATTAATTATCCTATTTTCTTTTGGAATTAAATCGCATAATTCATTATGGAATTTTTCATCTGTAAGTTTTTCAGTTGTAGCAACAAAATTATGTGCAAAGTCTAAGAAATATACTTCATCATCTTCTGACTTAATTTCTGAACCATTATTCTTCTTTTTTTCTCTTAATCGGTTATCTTCTTTTTCTATTGTTTCAATAAATGTATCTGGTACAATAATTGCATAGTAAGATCCATTAAATCCAATTTGTGCTATATTTTCACTTCTAATCTCTTTTATTTTAAAATCTTTTTCTAATATTCTAATTTTAAGATTTTCTTTTGTACTTTTTTCAAATGTTCCTTTAGCAGTTTTCAAACAGTTTATAATAATTTCATCATCTTGCAAACTAACTTTTTCATATCCTAGAATTTCTCTTAATTTATTATAATCTGTTAAACTTAATACTGTATCAGTTTTTGTATTACTTATTCCATTAAAAGGTGTTCCTTCAAATGTTTTTTTAGCTATTCCTATTTCTTTTATGTTATAAATTCTATATTCATACATATCTTTTACTTGTGTATTTTTGTTAATATATTCTTTATATTTTGAAAAATCCCCATCTTCTGAGCAAATCATTATTTCATAAGGATAACCCATTTCAATTTCATTATTTATCATATTATTTAAAAGTAAAGCTACATTTCCACCAATTATTATAATTGTGAACATTAATGCGATTGTTCCTAAAGTAAAACTCATTGTATTAATTTTTGATGTTAAATTTCTGTATAAAAACATATTGTCTTTTTTATATTTTCTTGATTTATTATTTAAGTATCTCCTTACAAAAAAACTTGATATACTAATATAAAATAGATATATTCCCAATATTAACATTATAATAGCAATAAATATATTTCTACCTACCATATTACTTGCATTTGCAAATTCATTGTAATTTATTAATATCGCTCCTATTAATAATGCAATTGATAAAGCAAATAATATAATATTTCCTTTTGAATTTTTTATGATATTGTTTTCGTTCTTTTTATTTGCATATAATAAATCATAGACCTTTGTTTTATTTATTTTTCTTCTGCAATTTAGTAACACTAGAATAAATATACCAAAAAAGTAAATTGCTGTTATTCCTACTGCTTTTAAATTGAAAGATATTTCTATCTGATATGGTTGATTAAATAAATTCATAATAATTGAAGTAAATATTTGATACAAGAATGTACCCATAAATATTCCACCTATAAAAGCTATTCCACCAATTATCAAATTTTCTAGTGTAAAAATATTACTAATTGTTTTCTTCTCTATTCCTAGAATTTGATATGTTCCAAATTCTTTGCTCCTTTTTTCCAGCATAAATCTCATACAATAATTTATTAGCCAAGCCATAGTTAAAACAATAATTATGCTAATTCCTAATATTGCTTTTCCAAAGTTTTTCATAGTTGACGATAATTCACTTATTTCACTTGACGTAGCAATTGAATTAAAGCTGAACATTAGTGCAACAGATATAATTACTGTTATAAAATAAATTACATAGTCTTTTGCTTGTCTTTTTGCATTTCTAATAGATAATTTACCTAACATCTCTTGCATCACCTCCAAGTAATGCTAATACATCTAATATTTCATTATAAAATTCTTTTCTTTCTTTTTCTCCTTTTTCAATTCTATTAAAAATTTTACCATCTTTCAAAAATAAAATTTTGCTACAATAACTTGCAGATAATGGATCATGTGTAACCATTAAAATTGTTGCTTTCATTTTTTTGTTCATATCTTCCATTATTTCTAAAAGTTGTCTTGCCGATTTAGAATCTAAACTTCCTGTTGGCTCATCTGCTAGTATAAGTTTAGGAGAATTTACGATTGCTCTTGCTGAAGCACATCTTTGCTTTTGCCCTCCTGATACTTGATACGGATATTTATTTAAAATTTCTTTAATTCCTAGTTTTGTTGCTATTTCTAATGTTTTTTTATCTATTTCTTTTTCTGGAACTTTATTTATTGTTAGTATTAATGCTATATTTTCTTCAATTGTTAATGTATCTAATAAATTAAAGTCTTGAAAAATAAATCCTAAATTTTCTCTTCTAAATTTTGCAATATTTTCTTCTTTTATTTCTGTAATGTCTTTTCCATCTAAATAAATATGACCACTGCTAACATTATCTATTGTAGAAATACAATTTAAAAGTGTTGTCTTTCCACTTCCACTTGCTCCCATTATTCCTATAAATTCTCCTTCTTCTACATCAAAACTAATTCCATCTATTGCTTTTGTAATATTATTTTTATTTCCATAGTATTTTTGGATTTGCTCTACTTTTAATATCTTTTTCAAATTAATCCCTCCTCATTTTTATATCTGCAACTTTTAAAATGTTGCATAAGTATTTAACTATTTTTATTATAATTCCTTTTTTAGCTTTTTCATATAGAAGTAGTTTGCATTTATCTTACAGTTTTGTAATATAAAAAATTTCCCTTTGTATTTTGCAAAGAGAAACTTTACCTTATCATTTTTTTATTTTTAGGAATAATGATCGTCATTTCTGTATATTCATTTTCTTTACTCTCTGCTTGTATTTCCATTCCTAATTCTTCACACATTTTTTTGCATAAATATAGTCCTATTCCTGTTGATTTCTTTTGATTTCTTCCATTTGTTCCTGTAAATCCTTTATCAAATATTCTATCTATTTCACTTTTCTTTATTCCTATTCCATTATCTCTTAATTTTAACTGTATATTTTGCTGATGTTCTATTGCTGTTAATGATATTAATGATCCATTTTCTTTTTTATATTTGATACTATTTATGATTAATTGGTTTAGAATAAATTCTAACCATTTTTCATCTGAATAAGCATTTATAGATAGATTTTTTAATTCCACTTTTATGTTGTTTTGTATCATTATTTTTTTATTTCTTGCCAATACATTTTTTACAACATCTGATAAAGAAATTTGTTTTATAATAAAGTCATTTGAAACCTTATCTAGTCTTGCATAAAACAAAGCTTGTTCTACATAATTATTGATTTCTTCTATATCTTCATCTATTTTATTAGTTATTTCTGATTTGTTATTTTCACATAGTAGTTTTGATGAAGTAATTGGAATTTTGATTTCATGTACCCAACTTTCTATATACTCTTTATAATCTTTTTGCATTGCTTTTACATTGCTCACATTTTCAAGCATTGATTTATTTGCTCTTTTTAAAATTTTATAATGTGCTAAATTTTCTTCTCTTGTTGGCTTTTTAATTACTTCTGATATTAGATATTTTTCATCTAGTTCATCCATAATTTTATTAATTTCTTTTAAGTATTTATTTTTGCTTAAATAATTTGAAATTAGTGCAATTATAGAAAATATAAAAGATATAGTTACTATTATTATAATAGTATCATTATCTATTTTCATTGCTTTCATATATCCTATAATAATTATACAATATGTTATAAAACCCAATATATAGTTTATTTTGTCTTTTATATATTTGGTGAATTTCATAATTTGTATCCTTGCCCTCTCTTTGTTTCTATTAAATTTTCTACTCCAATTTCTTTTAGTTTTTCTCTTATTCTTGTTATTATTACACTTAAACTATTATCATCTGCATAAACTTCATTATCCCATAAATAATCAATTATTTCTGTTCTTGGTATGATTCTATCTGTATTTTTAAATAAATAATAAATGGTTTTTATTTCTGTTTTTGTTAGTTCTATTGATTTTTCTTTATATTGCATTTGTGATTTTAAAACATCTAATGTAATTCCTTTAAATTCAATTTTACTTTCTTTTTTATTATTTTCAGAATATGACCTATTTAATAAATTTTGTATTCTTGCAAGTAAAATTGGTACATTATATGGTTTTTCTATATAGTCATCTCCACCTATCATTATTCCTTTTAATTCATCCATTGAACTATTTCTACTTGTTACAAAAATAATTGGGATTTTTGATTTTGCTCTTATTTTACTACAAATCTCATATCCACTTTTTTCTGGTAAATTAATGTCAAGTAAAATTAAATGGCTATCTATTTCAAACACTTGATTTTCTACATTATTAAAGTCTGTAATTGTATTTACTTCGTAACCACTATTTTGCAATAATATTTTTAGTTCTTCTCTTATTTCAATGTCATCTTCTATAATTAAAATTTTATACATAATATTTTTTTCCTCCACTTAGGCATTATATCACTTTTTTGGATAATTATAAATATTATTTGTTTTTCTTATTTGCAAAAATCTTATCCATATATTCATCTGGATAATAATTGTCTAAAAAAGTATCAATTTCATTTTCTGCCTTAATATTATTTCTTCGTTCTTTTTGTCTATCAGCTGCAAGACAAGAAATTGTTATATTAAATACCATAAATATAACAAGTACAGATGTTAATATTTTAAAATTTATTTTATTTATGTTTGCTTTCATTTTCTCTACTTTAGGTTCTATATACAAAATATATAATATTCCTGCAATTCCCCAATAAGTACAATGTAGTAAACTTGTCCTACCGTTTAAATTGAATAACAAATATGAATAATCCCATGATATTGTTCCAAATGCTTTTTCTTGAACATAAGATGTTATGTATTCTGTTAAGCCTCCTAATATCATTGAAATAAAAAATACTTTTCCTTTATTTCTTGTTTTTATAAATTTGAAAGTAATATAGTAAACTATTCCTCCAATTCCATATACAGGTGTAAAAGGTCCATATATTAAGCCTTGTCTTGATTCAAAATAACCTTTTTGAAATAAAACTACTATCATTTCAAAAATATATCCTAATATGCTTCCTATTATAAATATCCAAAATATAATTACTAATTCTTCTAATACTTTTTTCTTATTCATATTATTACTCCGTTTTTTATCAATATTATATAGTATTGTTTGTTGTTTTAGTATTGCTTTAGCTTACATTTATCTTACAGTTTTGTAATATTAAAGAGAACAGAAAATTCTGTTCTCAAAACACAAATTATAATTAATGTTAAATGAAATAGTTACACAATTCTTGCTCCAAAAGGTGCTAATGATAACTTTGCAATTTTGAAAAATTGTAATCCAAATGGTATTCCTACTATGGTTATACACCAAAGGCAACCAAATAAAAGATTTTCTAATGCCATAGGAATTCCAAAAAAGATAATCCATATAACATTTGCAAGTAAAGATGGTACACCTCCACCATACTCAATTTCTTTTCCAAACGGAGCAAATGACATACTAGCAAATTTAAAACATTGCTTTCCATAAGGTATTCCCACAATAGTTATACACCAAATAATTCCTGATAATACCCACGAAAGTCCACTAAATAAACCTCCAAAAATAAACCAAAGTATATTTCCTAAAAAGCTCATATTCAATTCTCCTTTCAATCATTAAATCACATTAATTATAATAATTTGTGTTTATTACATTAATTACTCAATCAATGTATAATTTAAAACTTAGTATATATTTTTTTATTACTAACTATTTTTAATCTATGAGAACTACTACTTATAGCAGTTCTCTAAAATAAAAGGGGATGTTTGTGCTAATTGTTTCTCTGCAATTAGAACATTTATTATTTCTGCTCCAATATTTTATCTGCTTCTTCTTGTGTTAAATATTTATTTTTTATCATTTTTTCTATTACTTGTTTTTGTCTTTGTTTTGCTAATTCTGGATTTTTCGTTGGTGCATAAACTGATGGTGCATTTGGTATTCCTGCTAACATTATACATTCACTATCATTCATTTCCATTGGTTCTTTACCGAAATAACCTTTACTTGCTTCTTTTACTGTATAATATCCATCTCCAAAATAGCTTGTATTTAAGTAAAGTTCTAGTATTTCATTCTTATTATACCTCTTTTCTATATCAAATGCCATAAATACTTCTGCTATTTTTCTTTCAAATTTCTTTTCCTGTGTAAAATATATATTTTTTGCTAATTGTTGAGTAATTGTACTTCCACCTTCTACTAAACTCATTGCCTTAATATCATTCACTACTGCTCTTCCTATTGCAATTATATCAATTCCTGGATGTTTATAAAATCTATGATCTTCAACACTAATTACTGCATTTATATACATTTGTGGTAATTCTGAAATTTTCGTGTAATTTTCTTTGCTTTGAATCTCTTTTACTTTATCTTCAATACTTATTTTATCTATTGCCTCTTTATACATATTGTAACCATTACCAATAACCAATAACGATAAACTAAGACCTATTAATATTAAAACTATTAATACTTTTAAAAACTTCTTCATTTTACCACCTTCTTTCACTACTTCTTTTTACTTATCTATAATTTTATTATAATGCCTTTTTATATTAGTTGCCATCGATTTATATTACATTTATATTACATTTTCGTCACTTTTCTACTTTTTTATAAAAGAGAACAGAACATACTGCTCTATCCTCTATTTTTCACTTATAATTCTCTTGCTAGAAAAATATGAAATTAAGAAATATCCACCATAAATCAATACAATAAATCCTGCTGTTAAGATAATTGAATTAAGCATATTTCCTTTACCCATATTTTCTATCATATATGAAGCTGCACTAATTCCTGGTATTGAATGAATAACAGCAAGTAGTAATGGGAATAAAAAGAATAATCCAATTTGCTTAAATAAAGCTCTATTTATTACTTTTTCACTACACCCTATTTTTCTTAGTACATCATATCTTTCTTTGTTGTCATTACTTTCTGACAATTCTTTTAAAGCAATTATTGCTCCACTCGAAATTAAGAATACTATTCCTAAGTATAATCCTAAAAATACTACCATTGCTCCAAATCCTATACTACTGTCTGCTAGTTCTTGTCTTGTAATAGAATATGTATGCCCAAAATTTTGTAATTTCTTTTTTACTTCATCTTCTATTCTTAATTTTTCTTTTTTATCATCTGTATTATAATTTGCAAAAACTTTATTAATTGCTTTCATATCTTCACTAACTGCATTATCTGGTATTACTATAATTCCTGTATTTTTCATATCTGAATCTATTTCTAAACTAATATTTTTTATTTCTTCATATTTAGGAGCATATTGTTTTCCATTAATATTTAATATTGGATTAGTTTTTAAAGCTCTGCTTCTTATTCTACTCATATACTCTTGGTCTGACATGACGATATATTGATCATTTTCTAACTCAAAAGTTTCTTTTACTAGTAATTTTGCAATTTCATTATATTCACTTATTTTAATCATTTGTTCTTCTTCATTTAATGCAAGTTTCATTGATGGATTTTCTTCTAATACTTCTTCTATTGTTTCTCCTAATGCGTCTTTTTGTGTTACTTGGTTTGTACTATATATATCTAATGAATGAATTTCTTTAAAATATTTTTCTGTATCTATGTTATTTTGCTTAAATTCTTCTTTTATAGAACAACCATTTTCGTCTTTATTTTTGTTTATTTCAATATCTACATTTGGTAATTCTGCAATTTTATCATTCATAGCATCATTTAATGACATAGCTGTTGAAAAGATACATATTGTAACAAATAGCATTAAACATATAATTGTTGTTGAAATTACAGTAGTATTTATTTTACTGCTTAATTGCTTTGTTACAAAAGCATTTATTCCTTTATAATATGTTTTTTTCATTGTCATTACTATTTTTAATAACATACCTGATAATGACCAAAATATTAAAAAAGTCGATACTATACCCAAAATTATTTGCATTAAAACTTGCTCTTGTTTTACTAAATTATCTCTATTTATTGTTACATTATAATAGGCATATCCTAGCATTGCAACTGCAATAAGAAATATAATTACACATAAAGTCATATTTTTTAGTTTTACTTGTTCTGATTTTTTCTTTGAATTTATTAAATCTATTAATTTGCATCTATTTACAGATATTACATTAAATATCATTATTACTAAATAGATAATTGCAAAATAAATGCAAGTTTTTAGTAGTGCACTTGATGAAAAGGTAAATGCAAAATTAGTCATATTGGCTTCAAACATATTAGCAACAACAACTGACATTAATTGTGATAATCCTATTCCAACAACTAGCCCTACAATTAATGAAATAATTCCTACTAACAAAGTTTCTGCTAAAATAATTCTTGATATTTTCCTTTTTTTCATACCAAGTAACATATATATTCCAAATTCTTTTTTTCTTCTTTTCATTAGAAAACCACTAGCATATATGATAAGAAATGCTAATATAAATGCTACAAAAATACTTATTATTGAAAGAACTTGTGACATTGTTTCTAACATTTCATGTTTTGTATTTGTTAATTCCAACATAAGAGTTTGACTTTCTATACTATTAAACATATAAAATATAGATACACCTACAATTAATGTAAAGAAATATACTGCATAGTCTTTAAAACTCTTTTTGACATTTTTTAAGGCTAATTTAAAGTACATCATTAACATCTCCTCCTAACAAGGTTACTACATCTATAATCTTGTCAAAGAATGTTTTTCTGTCCATGTTTCCCTTATATATTTCATTATATATTTTTCCATCCTTAATAAAAATTACTCTATTAGCAAAACTAGCTGCAAAAGAATCATGTGTAACCATTAAAATAGTAGCATTTAATTTTGTGTTTAAATAGTTAAAAGTTTCTAATAGTATTTTTGAAGATTTACTGTCTAATGCTCCAGTTGGTTCATCTGCTAAAACTATCTTTGGATTAGTTATAATTGCTCTTGCTACTGCTACTCTTTGCTTTTGCCCTCCAGACATTTCATATGGATATTTATTTAAAACTTCTGTTATTCCTAGCTTTGTTGCTATTTCATTTACTCTTTTACTTATCTCTTTTACTCCAACATCTTGGATAGAAAGTGCTAGTGAAATATTTTCATAAGCTGTTAATGTATCTAATAAATTAAAATCTTGGAAAATGAATCCTAAATTTTCTCTACGAAAATCATTTAATTTATCTCCTTTAAATCTTGTAATATCTTGTCCATCTACAAAAATATGTCCACTTGTTACTTTATCAATAGTTGACATACAGTTTAATAAAGTTGTTTTCCCTGAGCCACTCGCACCCATTATGGCAACAAATTCTCCTTTTTCAACTTCAAAAGATACATTATCTACTGCTTTTGTTACATTTGATTTATTGCCATAGTATTTTTCTACTTTGTCTAATTTTAAAATATTTGACATTTATATCCCTCCTTCTTTTATTATTTTTATTATACATTTTTAAATTGTCATCTTCCATTGATTTATATAACAAAACCTTACATCTCTGTAAGGTTACTTTAAAATATTATAAAATTGATCTTTTGAAAATGTAATAAATACACTTGTATATTTATTTTGTTCAGATTCTATTTCTATTTTGTGTCCTAATTTTTCACATAATTGTTTGGCAATATATAGCCCCATTCCTGTTGAAGTCTGAACTTTTCTTCCATTTTCTCCTGTAAAAGATTTATCAAATACCTTTTTTATATCTGATTTGGGAATTCCTATTCCATTGTCTTGTATTTTTAATATTATGTTCTTCTCATTTTCACTTGTTGAAATTGTAATAATAGATTTTTCTTTATCTACATATTTTAAGCTATTACTAATAATTTGATTTATTATAAATTCTAGCCATTTACTGTCTGATAATAATTTTTTATTATCTAGTTTTTCTAATTTAATTTCTATTTTTTCTAATATAAAAATTTCTTTATTTTTCTTGATTACTTTACTTATGATTTC
>OGRY01002811.1_pt1 | contig 10645 bp, 10 predicted proteins | sample 1553551 | NCBI WGS metagenome assembly OGRY01 (sample SAMEA2580101, study PRJEB22360) | human gut metagenome | biome: human gut; feature: human-associated habitat; material: faeces | place: Denmark | collected 2008/2010
CCCCTGCCGATGACCAGACGCAGGATAATCCTACAGATCAGACTGTGACCACACCTGATGCAGGAACCACAACACCGGATAAGACCACAACAAACCCGAATAAGACAGATGCTGCTGGTGGCAACACAGGTGGAAATACCGGAGACAATACAGACGGAACAACAGGCGGAAATACCGGAGAAAACAACGGTGGTAACACAGGCGGAAATGGTGGACAAAACACCGGTGGCAACACAGGCGGAAATACCGGAGACAACAACGATGGTAACACAGGCGGAAATAGTGGTAACACCGGTGGAAATACCGGGGACAACACAGCTGGAGCTAACAGCGGTAACACCACCGGAGGTGCAGCCCAGTAGATTTTTCTTTGCAGCATACGCACCTGTCACGATAGGAAACAAGACGATAGATGCGCTCATATATTCAGTGACCTACAACGGCTTATATCTTGCAGTAGAAGGAATTATCACAATCATAGTGATATCAATCCCACCGGTTAAGAAGGAACTCGACTATGTAAAGCAGATGGCGAACAGCCGGTAGATAATCTATATCTAAATAATTAAAATATGTAAAAAGAGCAGAATAGGTAGAAATACTTGTCCTGCTCTTTTATTATTCGAAAAAAGCAAAACAAAACCTCAAAAAATATAAAATTGCACTCTGACAGACGAAAATATAATGACAAATATAGCTCACTATGCTACAATTATACAAAGCATTATATTTCTGTTGAGCGACACCACAATACACATTTTCATCGGTGCGTATCACTTTGAAGAGGGCAGAACCACTTAATATTTTTCGACAAAGACATGGAAATTTTCAATGCTTTAAGTTACCTATCAATAGCAGGGAAAATGGATATGTCGATTGAGAAACATTATGTGAATGAAGCTGACTGGGGTTGTTGATGCTTTATATTGACAAGAAATTTTGTATCATGCGATATTCTATTCTTCTTGCTTACACAACTAAACAGGAGGAGAATAATGTCGGGAGAGACAAAAGAAGTTTTGGGCAGTAATTATGGCCAAAACGATGTAATCATCAACAGATTGATTGACAAAATGACACTGTTTGATGACAATCTGATGAGTCTTGTATTCGGGCAGAATATCGAGACGACGGAGCTACTGCTTCGCGTAATAATGGAGCGTGATATTAAGGTTATAGACGTCCGGGGGCAGGATGAATTAAAAAATCCAGTGATTGGTGGGAGATGTATTACCTTGGATGTGCATGCAATAGATGTCGATGGCAGACATATTGATATCGAGGTGCAGATTAATGCTGAGGGATCGCATGTCAAAAGAGCCAGATATCACAGCAGTATGATGGATGCGAGGATGCTGGAGGAAGGACAGGAGTTTAAGGAGATTAAGGATTCATACGTGATTTTTATTTATGATCACGATAAGTTCAGAAAAGGACTGCCATTTTATCACATTCAAAGGCGTGTTGATGAAACGGGTGAAGCCTTTGGAGATGGTTCGCATATTATCTATGTAAATGGAAGGTATGAAGGTAATGATGATATAGGTCGGATGATGAGAGATTTTCATCAGTGCAGGCCGGAGCTGATAAAAAGTGAGACATTGTCAAAAGCGGTGGCTTATTACAAAGAAAAGGAAGGACGTGGTGCTATGAGTGAAGCTGTAAGAAAGTACGCAATGGAATATGCAAAAGAATATGCAAAAGAGTATGCAAAAGAGTATGGTGAGGAACAAAGAAGAGAAGGTATGAAGGCTGGAATTAAGACTGGCATTGAGACTGGAATTGAGACTGGCATTCAGACCGGACGTCGTACAGAAATATTCTTATCGGTTCAGGATGGGGACTATTCGGTGAACAGGGGAGCTGAGAAGCTTGGAATGTCAGTGGATGAGTTTGAGAAATCAATGAGTGAGGCAGGCTACAGAGTGCCGGAGTTAGTGTAACACGTATATATACAATTAAAATCGAGGCATGTTTAATTATGGAAAATTCAAACGAAAAAGAAGACATGAGAGCACTTATTATGGTATTTGTAATATGGCTTTTGTTATGGTGTGTTGATAATAGACAGTATTTTTTTGAGTATCTGCCGCATCACTCAGATTATGAGATAGTGGCAGCATATAAAGCTTTTAATGGTGATATGCGTGATAATATAATCAGGGTATATGTACCGGATAGGGATAATGCTATCGGATATATAAAGGCAGACTACACAGACAAAGAGGAAAAGCCTATATATGTAGGATACAGTAAGGAAAGGTCACCTCACGTTGTACGTAAAACACCGGCGCTTTCAAAAGGAATGATTTTAGCGGGAGGAATCATTCCGGCAGCAATAGTCCAATATTTTTTTAGAAAAAAGCATAAATAGTGTCCTTAGACACGCAGGAATTTAGAGACCCTTCAGGATTGTCAGTGCCCTTCTCAAGCAGCGAGATGAGCTCTGAGATAGTCTGTTCGGTCTCTTCTTTTGTGGACGGAATCAGTGTATTGTCAAGCTTCACGACGAGCACGAGAAGCACAATCTCTGCAAGCGCATCAGGCTGTTGGCACACGATAAGTCCCTCAGCTGCTCCCTGCCTTATGATTTCACCGGTCACCGGCTTTAGCTCGGTAATCAGGTAATTGATGTATTTGTTGTGCAAAAATGCATTCTCCTGTACACCATTTCCGGCATCGGACTGGATTTTTAAAAAGGCGGCAGAGGAGTTGCGGCATGCCTGAAATATCATCGCCATGCGCACAAACGGAGATATATCGGTGCGCTTTGCAAGCTCCTTTGCGGTGGCAAGCGGCTCTTCGTAGCTTTTTGCCATAAGTGCATCAAAGATAGCCTCCTTTGATGAAAAATAATAATATATGCTACCCTTGCCTATCCCGGCTGTCTGGGCGATTTCGCTGACAGATATCTGGGATATTTTTTTTGTTTCTAAAAGGGTTCTTAGCGCTTCAAGTATCTTCTCGTATTTTTCCGAATTTGGTCTTGTGGAATGTGGCATAGTGGCTCCTCTTTTATTAGTTACGTTCATTTTAATATATATTATCACAATCCATATGATTCTTCCATGAAATTTTACCGGGGTAATAGATAATGATATGATACGTTTGGATAGTTTATGAAAAAATAACAGAATAGTTTGAAAACGAAAACATTTATATTGACCGCCGGTCGAAAAAGTGATACTGTAATGAAGTAACAAGTTGACCGGTGGTCGAAAAGGAGAATTGATATGACTTATGCAGATATGTTTTCAAAGGTAAAGGGACTGTTTATGGAGTCTTATGTGAGCGATATAAGCGAGCACCTTGCTTTTCAGTTCAATATAACAGGAGAGGCAGAGGGAATTTTTTATGCCGAGGTAAAGGATGGTGTGTTGGCAGTGGAGCCGTATGAGTATTTTGACAGGGATGCGATTTTTATATGCAGCGCAGAGACTCTTTTTAAGCTGGCAGAAGGAAGGATTGATCCGATTCTTGCATTTACAACAGGCAAGCTCAAGGTGGAGGGAAATATTGATAAGGCACTTCGCCTGAAGCAGATTATAGACAGTAAGAAGGCGTAGGTGATGAGGATGAAGTGGGGAATAATTGCAGGTGTTTTAGGTGGTATTGCTGCAGCAGAGGCAGGCGGCAGTGCTTATTTCTACAGGAGGACCATGATGCGCTACAATGCCAAGAAGGAGCGCACGATGAAGATGTCGGGGGTTGACTGGGAGAGCTATTACAGCTTTATGAAGCCGCACGGAGAGTGGATGAGAGCACAGACTCATGAGGATGTGTGGATTAAGTCTGATGATGGATTAAGACTGCATGCCACATATTTTCCGGGGATAGATGGAGGTAATCCGGATAAAGCCGTCATATGCTTTCACGGCTACACAAGTGAAGCTATGTCTGATTACAGCAGCATATCCAATTACTATTTAAAGAAGGGCTATAGCATGCTGCTTGTAGATGCGAGGGCACATGGACAAAGCGAGGGTAAATTCATAGGCTTCGGCTGCAAGGACCGCTATGATGCGCTTAAGTGGATTGACTGGATGATTAAGAAGGCAGGCAATGGCATAAGGATTGTTTTGATGGGAAATTCCATGGGAGGTGCCACTGTGCTTATGGCAAGTGGACTTAATCTGCCGGAGCAGGTGAAGGGAATTGTGTCAGACTGTGCATTTACCTCGCCTAAGGCGGTATTTACACATGTGCTTCACAGCATGTACCATCTGCCGGCTTTTCCGATGATTCAGATTGCAGATTTTGTGAACAGAAAAATGGCAGGGTATGGGCTTGATGAATGCAATGCTGCAAAAGAGGTGCAAAAGGCGAAGCTGCCTATTTTGTTTATCCATGGTGATAAGGATACATTTGTGCCATGTAGCATGTGTGATGAGCTTTATGCAAGCTGCGCGTCACAAAAGACAAAGCTGATAGTAAAGGGTGCAGGACACTGCGAGAGCTATTACAAGAATACGAAAGCTTTCGAGGACGCACTTGATAAATTTTTGGAAGGAGTTATGAGATGATGAAGACGAGAAAGGGACACAACGTATATCCGATTACGGTTGCACAAAAATTTCATTTGTACTATGCAAAGTACTGTCCGAATATGGCAGTACTCAATATAGGTACAAGCCTGACAATCGGCACGGAGCTTGACTGGAACGTGCTAAGGGATTCAATCAACTACGCGTATGCCAGAAACGAGGCCATGCGTATCCGCTTTACAAGGGATAAGGATGGAGAGTGCTATCAGTATATTGCGGATGTGGATGAGGATTTTAAAGAGAGAACTGTCGATTTCAAGGATTTTACGGATGTAACCATGGAGGAGGCAGAGAATGAGATGCAAGGCTGGACACAGGTGCCGTTTGAGTTTGAGGACTCTCCTATGACCAAAATCGTGATGATAAAGATGCCGGATGGATTCAATGGAGTGTACTTCTTAGGTCATCACATGGTGGTTGATGCGCAGTCACTTATTGCATTTTTAAAGGATATTATTGAGATATACTGTAATGCCATGTATGAGGGAGTACCTTTTCCAAAGGATATGTGCTCATATATCGAGCAGCTTAAAAAGGATCTGGCATATGAAGCCGGAAGTAAGGCACAGCTTAGGGACAGAGAGTTCTTTGAGAAGCTTATCAGACAGTCGGAGCCAATCTACAACGGAATCGACGGCACAGCAAAGCTTGATGCGGCAAGAGAACTGATGCATGATAACAAGCTAAGGAGTGCATTCAATGCATCGGATGATGTCACCTCAGCGCTTGATATCTTTCATCTGGAGGCTGAGCCGACAAAGCGTCTTATGGATTTTTGCGAGAAATATCATATTTCGCTTGCTTGTCTGCTTCTCATGGGAATCAGGACGTTTTTCCAGAAGGAAAACGGCTTCGATGATGTCTCCGTAAACAATGCCATCGCCAGACGTGCGACACTTAAGGAGAAGAAGTCAGGCGGCACACGTATTCATTCGTTTCCGTTTAGGACGTGCTTTTCAAAGGATGTACGCTTTATTGATGCCGTGTATACCATCAGGGATAAGCAAAACGAGCTGTTCCGTCATGCAAACTACAACCCGACAGAGTACTTTGCACTGCGCTCAAAGACCTATCCGCAGCCAAAGGCGGGGCTTACATATGAGCCGATGTCGCTTACATATCAGCCTATGACATTAAAGGAAAAGGGCTTAAACGACCTGGGAGATATAAAATACAAGACTAAGTGGTACCCGAACGGCATGACTACACAGGCTATGTATCTAACGGTAATGCACCGTCCGGAGGACAACGGACTGGATTTCAGCTTCGAGCATCAGGTCAAGGCAGTCTCAAGAAAGCAGCTTGAGTATATGTACTATTACCTGTGCAAAATCATGTTCAAGGGTGCAGAAAACCCTGAGCTTACAATAGGCGAAATCATTAAATTAGTGTAGTGGATTAGGAAACGTATTAGGTAAAAGGAGATTATTATGTTTGATGAATTAGTGGAAATTATCTGTAATTATGTTGATGTTCAGCCGGCAGATGTGCACGAAGAGTCACGTTTTATGGAGGATCTGGGCTTCACGTCATTTGATTTCATGAGCATGCTCGGGGAGATAGAGGATACCTTTGATGTGGAGATTGAGCAGACAAAGGCTGCAGAAATCCGCACAGTACAGGAAGCTATCGATTATCTTGAGACATTAAAAGACGCATAATCGGCGCAGATAGGAGGAAATATGTTATTTCACACAATTCCAGATATTCTTTCATATGCAAATGAAGCTTACGGCGCGGATGACGCGATTAGATGGAAAAAATCCAAAAATGAGATAGAGTCAAGAACCTACAGTGAGCTTAAGAATGACACAGACAGCTTTGCCAATGCCATCGAAAAGCTTGGCAAAAAAGGGCAGCATATCGCTGTAATAGGCCCTTCATCATATGAGTGGATAGTGTCATATCTGGCAATCACAGAAAGCGGAAGTGTTGCGGTTCCAATCGATGCATCACTTCCGGCAGAGGATGTATGTGAGCTTTTGGACAGAGCCGATGTGAGGATGCTTATATTTGATGAGGCACGTTCGGATGTGGCTGAAGCCGCAGCTAAAAGCTGTCATGGTATAAATGTGTATGTGTCTATGAACAGTACAGAGCATTGTCCACAGGTGCTTTCGTTTAATGGGCTTATAGATGACAACAGGGGAAGCTACGAGCCGGCAGTGGCAGAGGATGCGCTTTGCACTATCATGTTTACGTCCGGAACCACCGGAAAGAGCAAGGGAGTCATGCTGACGCAGAACAACCTGGCTGAAAATGCCACATGCCTTGACATGAAAATTGGACCTCACACGGTAATTTTGTCTGTGCTTCCGATACACCATGCATACTGTCTGAGCATGGATATTCTGAAAGGAATTTCACTGGGTTCGGTAATATGCATCAATGATTCCATCATGCGCATGGCAAAAAATATACAGCTTTTTACTCCCGACATGATTCTTATGGTGCCTCTTATGATTGAGACATTTGCCAGAAAGCTCGAGGAGGTAAGGGCAGCAGGACTTCCTGCAGAGCCGGTCCGTAAGAAAATGTTTGGAGAGAGGCTTCATACAATCTGCAGTGGCGGTGCGTACCTAAATCCTGATTATGTTGATTTATTTGCAGAGTTTGGTATCACCATATTGCAGGGCTATGGCATGACGGAGTGTTCTCCGGTCATAAGCACAAATCTAAGCTGGGATATCCGCAAAAACTCGGTAGGCAAGCTGATGCCAAACTGTGAGGCAAAAACAGTTGACGGTGAGCTTTTTGTCCGCGGTACAAGTGTGATGCAGGGCTATTATAAGATGCCAAAGGAAACAGAGGAGACACTGTCGGACGGCTGGCTTCACACGGGTGACTTAGGCTATGTGGACGAGGATGGATATATTTATCTGACCGGCAGAAGAAAAAATCTGATTATCACCAAAAACGGTGAGAATGTGTCACCGGAGGAGCTTGAAAACGCTCTGAGCGTAAATCATCTCATAAAGGAAATCATAGTGCGTGAGTCTGAAGGAGTGATTGAAGCTGAGATTTTCCCGGACAGAGAGTATGCTCAAAATGCAGGTATCGTCGATATAAGGGCAGCACTGCAGGCGCTTATCGATGAGTACAATGTGAATGCACCTGCCTACAAGCGTATCTATAGCCTTAAAGTAAGGGAGAGTGAGTTTGAAAAGACGGCTTCACGTAAGATAAAGAGAAGCCGATAGAAATAATCACATAGTTACTATAATACTAAAAAGAGGAAGCCGATGCATGTGGCTTGCATCGGCTATATATGAAAAAGATTAGTATGAGTATTGCGTAATTAATATGTTTTGTTGCTTTTGTTTTGTATCTTTCGTTTATGATGTTAGTATACAAATCAATTGTGAAAACCGTGTGTTTTGAATTTCACTTTTCTGTAAACAAAATATGAACAAACTGTGCAGTCCTAAGGTACCATAAAAAATCCTTAGACAATATCATGATTTTGTGTATAATTATAGTATCGGTATTTGTTATTGCATATAGGATAAAATTTTATGCATAATCAAACAGCGATATTATTTTTTTACAAGGGGAAAAAGATGAAATTATTAAGTTTTGCAATCCCATGTTACAATTCAAAGGATTACATGGAGCATTGTATAGAGTCTATCCTGCCGGGTGGAGATGATGTGGAGATAATTATTGTTGATGATGGTTCAAAGGATGAGACAGCAGCGATAGCTGACAGATATGCAGCCGAATATCCTGACATAGTAAAGGCTGTACACCAGGAGAACGGTGGACATGGAGAGGCTGTAAACACAGGTCTCAAAAATGCCACAGGCAAATATTTCAAGGTTGTTGACAGCGATGACTGGGTGGATTTGGAATCATACAAGAAGATACTGGACAAGCTAAGGGAGTTTGAGCAGGAGAATACACAGATTGATATGCTTCTTGCCAACTATGTCTACGAGAAAGAGGGAGCAAAGCGTAAAAAGGTTATGCGTCAGACCGGCTTTCCGCGCAATGAGATATTTACCTGGAGTGATATAAAGCATATTCACAAGGGACATTACATACTGATGCATTCGGTAATATACAGGACAGAGCTTTTGAGAAGCTGTGGACTCAAGCTGCCAAAGCATACCTTTTATGTGGATAATATCTATGTATATAAGCCGCTTCCGTATGTGCGCACGATGTACTATCTGGATGTGGACTTCTACAGATATTTTATCGGTCGCGATGACCAGTCGGTCAATGAGCAGGTGATGATACGCCGTATTGACCAGCAGATTCGTGTAAATAAGATTATGTTTGACGATGTCAAATTGCATGAGATAACAAATGAGATGTGCAGGAAGTATATGTACAGCTATCTGGAGATTATTACGACTATTTCTACTATTCTGGCAATTATCTCAGGCACCGATGAGAACATGGCTAAGAAGGATGAACTGTGGGCATACATGAAGGAGCACGATGAAGAAACCTACAAGAAGCTGCGCCATGGCGTCATGGGACAGTTAATGAACCTGCCGGGCAAGGGAGGCAGAAAGGTAGCTATCGGTGCGTATAAGCTGTCACAGAAGGTTGTTGGATTCAATTAGACGGATGTGAAATAAGGAGTATTATATGGATGAAGTATATAAGCAAATTGTTAATATAGCAAAAAAATATAATACAAAAAAAGTAGTGCTGTTTGGTTCACGCGCCAGAGGCACGAATCATCCTAAAAGTGATATTGATCTGGCCATTTATGGATGTGAGGATTTTGGTGATTTATCGGATTGTCTTAATGAGGAGTTGTGGTCTTTACTAAAGCTGGACATAATAAATATGGATGATAAGCATATTTCACCGGTACTGGTGACAGAAATAGAAAGGGATGGGAGGGTATTGTATGAAAAAATTTGACCAGTATGTCAGCCACTTGAGGATATTGTCAAGGGCATTTGATGAAGACTTGACAAATGATTTTATTGTGAGCGGTATAATTGATAAATATTATATACAATTTGAGCTGGGCTGGAAGGTCTTAAAGGAACTGTTACGATATGAGGGCGCTAATCAGGCTGCAACAGGTTCTCCAAGAGAAATTATAAAAACTGCATATGCGTATTATGATTTTATTGATGAGAGTGTCTGGCTTGGAATGTTAAGAGACAGGAATGATACAACTCATATATACAATGAGGAAGCTGCACGTCAGCTTGTGAATAAGGTGCTTGACAGTTATATTCATGAATTTCAGGTGCTGGAAATGAAAATTAAAGAAAGATATTCAGATGAGGTATTATCATCAATTAATTAAAGTAAAGACCACAGAGCAAAACAGAGACTCTGTGGTCTTTTAATATTGCAATTAAATTACTCTCCAAGTGTGAGCATGGTATCTATGCAGGCCTTGGCCTTTGTTCTTATATCGTCAGGCAGTATGATTTCTTCTCCGCCTGCTCCCTTAACACAATTGTATACATCCATCAGGGTAGTGAGCTTCATATTGTGGCATACGCAGTCTTTTGAGAGCGGATAGAAGCTCTTTTCAGGGCACTCATACTGTAAGTGCTGCAGTATGCTGTTTTCAGTTCCGATGATAAATTCCCTGCTGTTTTTAGCATAGTCAATGATGCCGGTGGTGCTTCCGATATAGTCTGCAGCCTTTGAAACCTCTGCAAGGCACTCCGGATGTACGAGAAGTTTTGCAGCAGGATGAGCCGCTTTTGCTCTCTCAACATCTGCTATTGACATGCGCAGGTGAGTAGGACAGCCACCATGTACAAATTTGAAGGTCTTTTCCGGAACCTGTTCCTCAACCCATGCGCCCAGATTGCAGTCAGGGATGAAAAGAATCTTGTTATTGTCAATATTTTTAACAATTTTTACAGCGGATGAAGATGTGACGCACACATCGCATATGGTTTTAAGCTCTGATGTTTATGTAGGCAACCACTGTATAGTCAGGGTTCTCGGCCTTTAACGATTGTAAGAGCTCTACATCGAGCTGCTCCGCCATAGGACAGCCTGCTGCGCTGTTTGACAAAAATACATGCTTGTCAGGAGATAAAATCTTGCAGGTCTCTGCCATGAAGCGGACACCGCACATGAGCACATTCTTCTGTGGTGCTGTGGCAGCC
>OGRY01002816.1_pt1 | contig 10625 bp, 6 predicted proteins | sample 1553551 | NCBI WGS metagenome assembly OGRY01 (sample SAMEA2580101, study PRJEB22360) | human gut metagenome | biome: human gut; feature: human-associated habitat; material: faeces | place: Denmark | collected 2008/2010
TGACGATGCTAGCAAGGGTCCTGAACACAAGATTGCCAAGGCTGCCTTTGTAGATCCTGCTAATTATGGACCAAAAGATCTTGACTACGCTAAGATTCCAAACTTTAAATCTCGAGAAGATGCCATCATTTATGAGGCTCATGTCCGAGATTTCACCTCTGACAAGGCTATCTCAACTGAATTGAAGCACCAGTTTGGTACTTTTGCAGCCTTTGCGGAGCGTTTGGATTATCTTAAAGACCTTGGGGTTACTCATATTCAGCTTTTGCCAGTATTGAGCTACTATTTCGTTAATGAATTGCAAAATGGCAAGCGTTTGGATGATTATGCCTCAAGCGATAGTAACTACAACTGGGGCTATGATCCACAAAACTATTTCTCTTTGACGGGTATGTATTCTGAAAACCCTAGTGATCCAGCTAAACGTATTGAAGAATTCAAGAATTTAGTTGCAGCTATCCATGCCCATGGTATGGGTGTTATCTTGGATGTGGTTTACAATCATACCTTCAATGTTCATGACAGCTGCTTTTACAAGACTGCGGGCAATTATTTCTACCGCATGCTGGATGCTGCAAAGTACTCTGATGCATCAGCCTGTGGCAATGAAATAGCCTCAGAGAAGCCTATGGTCAGAAAATATATCATTGATTCGCTGTGCTACTGGGCGAGTGAGTATCACATTGATGGCTTCAGGTTTGATCTGATGGGAGTACTTGATATCGAGACATTGAACGAAGCCAGAAAAGCTCTCTTAAAAATAAATCCTGATATAATAATGTACGGAGAGGGCTGGACAGGTGGAGAGAGCACTCTGCCGGAATCAGAGCGTGGCATGAAAATAAATGCTCCAAGGACACCGGGCATCGGCATGTTTTCGGATGATATACGTGATGCGGTAAAGGGACATGTGTTCTATATGGATGAGCTGGGCTTTGTCAATGGAGCTGCAGACAGAGGTGAAGAGCTAAAGCAGGCTGTTACGTGCGCTAAGTGGGCCAAATCGCCTATGCAGTCGATTAACTATCTGTCATGTCACGACAACTATACTCTCTGGGATAGGTTTATCATATCCAATTCACATGAGAGTGAAGAGATGCGTATCCGTATGAATAAGCTTGCAGCAGCCATCCTTTTTACAGCGCAGGGAATTCCGTTTTTCCTGCATGGAGAGGAGTTTGCGAGAACAAAGATTAGTGAGGCTGATGGTGCTCCTGTAGAGAACAGCTATTGCAGTCCTCTCTCTGTCAATGCAATAGATTATGACAGGGCTGAGCAGTTTTCGGACCTTAAAGCCTACTATAAGGGGCTTATAGCACTAAGAAGGGCTCACAAGTCATTTTATCTTGACACAGTAGATGAGATTAAGAAATCCATACATTTCATGGATGATATGCCTGATGGCGTTGTAGCATATACTATTGATAACGATACAGAGAAGGTGTTCGTAGCTTACAATGCCGGCAAAAATAAAATAACAATTAAACTTGCAGACGCTTTGTGGGAGGTTCTCGCAGATGAAGCTTCTGCGGGAGATAAAGCTCTTTACACAATAAAAGACCAGGCAATAATACCTGGGGTATCATGCCTGGTTGCAGTTTGCAAATGTTAGTGAGTTGATTTATTTATGTAGCTTGTCTTGTATTTTGAATATACGATTTTCTGGCTGCGATACAGGCCAAAGTATCCTGACAGCATATAGCTGAATGGGATTGCCAAAAGAAAGTACGGCATGCCGTCGTAGCCAAACAGCTCAAAGCTGATGAGCAGCGATGTAATCGGACAGTTGGTGACACCACAGAACAGTGAAATCATGCCGACAGCTGTACACAGCGATGGCTCAAAGCCTGTCAGGTTGCCGAACAGGCATCCAAAGGTTGCGCCTATGAAAAAGGATGGTACAATTTCGCCGCCCTTAAAGCCTGCGCCAAGAGTCAGTGCGGTGAAGATGATTTTTAGCAGAAATGCTTCAGGTCTGACAGAGCCGTCTATACTGCTTTGGATGACACTCATTCCGGTGCCGTTGTATGTCTGGTTTCCTACAAGCATAGTTGCTATGATGACAAAGCAGCCACCAATGAATACTCTTGTATATTTGTTAGGCAGATATTTTTTGTACAGCGCCTCACTTGAGTGAAGGGCCACACAAAAGAGTATGCTTACGAGTGCGCACAGTATTGCAAGCACAGATATTTTTACTGAGTTTAAAATAGTAAAGTCCGGTATGTTTTCAATAGCAAAAAATTCATTTGTAACATTGAAGTATGATGCGATACCGTGAGCGATGAGGGAGCTTATCACACATGGAACGAGTGCTATATAATACATGACACCGACGCTTATCATCTCCATGGAGAAAATAGCGGCTGCCATCGGAGTGCCAAACAGTGCACTGAATGCAGCGCTCATGCCACACATAATCATGACATGCTTGTCCTTTTCATCAAATCTGAATACCCTGCCTATAGAGCTTCCGATGCTGCCTCCCATCTGCAGAGCAGCACCCTCACGGCCGGCAGAGCCACCGAACAGGTGAGTGATAAGTGTGGATACAAATATAAGCGGGGCCATTATAAAGGGCACCTTGTCGCCTGAATGGATAGCTGATATTACTAGATTGGTTCCGGTGTCGTTATCGTCTTTACACAGATGATAGAGTCCTACAATGGCAAGTCCGCCGATTGGCAGAAAGTAAATGAGCCAAGGGTATTTCATTCTGAAATCGGTTACGACCGACAGGGCAAAATAAAATGCGGTGCCGCAGCTTCCTGCGACTATGCCGACAACGATAGAAAAGATTACCCATTTAATGGATGTTATAAGGCGTTTCGTATTATGCTTTACCTTATGCACAATCAATTGCCTGGTTGTTTCATTCATTTTGTTACACCTCTTTTAAACTTTTTCTTAATTTGATATTAACATTAACTAATTTAATTTACAAGTTGCACTTTATGATGTTATAATAACTAAATAAAACGAAAATATCATATGATTTCATATGTATATTATATATTATTTTAAAATACAGGCTCACGCAGCCAAACAATGAGTATACAACAAAAGGGAGGAAAAATAACATGAGAACTAGCGGTGTATTAATGCCAATCTCATCACTGCCATCACAGTATGGTATTGGAACTATGGGAAAGGAGGCAAGACGTTTTGTCGATTTCCTTGAGAAGGGAGGTCAGACATACTGGCAGATTCTTCCAATCTGTCCTACCAGCTATGGAGATTCTCCATACCAGTCATTTTCAAGCTTTGCAGGCAATCCTTATTTTATCGATCTGGAGCTTTTATGCAAGGACAAGCTTCTGACAAAGAAGGAGTGCGAGTCATATAAGTGGGGCAAAAAGCCACAGTATGTAGACTATGGCATTATGTATGTCAACAGATATGCTCTTTTAAGAAAGGCATATGAGCGTTTTTCAAAGAAAACACCGGCTGACTATGAGGCATTCTGCAGTAAAGAGGCAGAGTGGCTTGATGAGTACACACTCTTTATGGCATTAAAGGATGCCAATGGCGGAGTGGCATGGAGCGAGTGGGATGATGCTCTTAAGTTTAGAAAACCTGAGGCTATGGAAGAAGCAAAGGAGAAGTATGCAGATGATATTGCCTTCTACAAGATGCTCCAGTATCTCTTCTTCAAGCAGTGGACTGCTTTAAAGGCATATGCTAATGAAAAGGGCATAAGAATTATCGGAGATGTACCTATTTATGTTGCCATGGATTCAGCAGATGTATGGGCTAATCCTACACAGTTCTATCTCGATAAAGACTTAAATCCAATCGAGGTGGCAGGATGTCCTCCTGATGCCTTCTCAGCTGACGGACAGCTCTGGGGCAATCCTCTTTTCAGATGGGATGTTATGAAGAAGGACAGCTACAGCTGGTGGACAAAGCGTATCAGTGCTATGGCAAAGCTTTATGATATAGTACGAATCGATCATTTCAGAGGTTTTGATTCATTCTATGCTATTCCTGCAAAGGATGATACAGCAAAGAACGGTGTATGGAAAGATGGACCTGGCATGGATTTATTCAACGTGCTTGAGAAGAAGCTTGGCAAGCTTCCTATCATCGTGGAGGACCTCGGCTTCCTCACACCTTCCGTAAAGAAGCTTTTAAAGGATTCAGGCTTCCCTGGCATGAAGGTTATCCAGTTTGCCTTCGATTCAAGAGAAGATAGTGATTATCTGCCACATAACTATCCGCAGCACTGTGTTGTATACACAGGTACCCATGACAATGACACAGTTATGGGCTGGATGAAGACAGCTCCAAAGGATTGCGTAAGGTTTGCAAAGGATTACTTAAACCTCACAAAGGAGGAGGGCTACAACTGGGGCATGATGCGTGCGGCATGGTCATCAGTTGCCGATATGGCTATTGTTCCTATGCAGGATCTGCTTGGACTTGATTCAAAGGCCCGTATCAACATTCCTTCAACTACCGGTGGCAACTGGCGGTGGAGAGCTACTCCTGAGCAGATAGACAATAAGCTTGCAAAGAAGCTCCACAAGTGTATGCAGATGTACGCACGTCTGAGAGAGGAGCCTGAGGAGGCTTCTGACAAATCAGATGCTAAAGAAACAGCTGATGCTTCTACAAGCAAGACAGCAGGATGTGAGAAAAAGGCTGCTAAGTAGTTTGGTTTAAAATACTATATATTATTACAAAAGACCACAGGTTATCTGTTTTGAAGCCTGTGGCCTTTTTATGTGTAATAATTCAAAGAGCAGGTGAATACACTTTGATTATAGAATAAAGTGTATGGAGGAAGCTTTTATGGGCAGTACTATGGACAGTAAAGAGTTTGATTTATATAAAGATATCAGATGCCGCACAAACGGCGAGATTTACATAGGTGTCGTCGGTCCTGTGCGCACAGGCAAGTCCACATTTATAAAGCATTTCATGGAGCTTTGTGTAATCCCAAAGATGGACAATGAGTATGCTAAAAAGCGTGCAGTCGATGAACTGCCGCAATCAGGCAAAGGAAAGACTATTATGACGACTGAACCGAAATTTATTCCACAGGATGCGGTTACTATCAGTCTGGATGATGGCAGCGCTGTGAAGGTACGCCTTGTGGACTGTGTGGGCTTTACAGTGGGGGATGCTGTCGGTTATCTCGAGGAGGACGGCGAGCGTATGGTCAAAACACCATGGTTCGACGAGGATATACCTTTTGAGGAGGCTGCGGTTGTAGGAACAAAAAAGGTAATAGAGGAGCATTCGACAGTGGCTGTGCTTGTAACCACTGACGGCAGCATAGGCGATATAAAAAGACAGAGCTATGAGGCGGCAGAAAGAGAAACCGTCATGCAGCTTGAGGCTTCAGGAAAGCCATTTGTAATTGTGGTAAATACTACAAAGCCTTTTGCAGCAGAAACGAGACTTTTGTGCGAGTCACTTAGCAGAGAGTATAAAGCGGCTGCCATTCCTATAGACTGTGAAAAGCTTTGCATGGGACAGATTACAGATATCATGGAAAAGCTCTTATATGAATTTGCAGTCACGAGAGTGGACTATGATATACCGAAATGGGTGCAGCTTCTGCCTTATGACAATTATGTAAAGCAGGCCGTAATTACATATGCAAAGACTTTTCTTGCAAGGGCTTCAAAACTGAAGGATGTCGCACAGATGAGCACTGATATGCCTGAATCGGATGGGGATATATTAAAAGTGGTATCTCTTGCCGGGATGGGGCTGTCTGATGGTGTGGTAAAGGTTAAAATTGAGATTGCAGAGAAGTACTACTACGAGAATATTTCCGCGCTGTGCGGTGTGACTGTTTCCGGGGAAAAGGAGCTGATTTCCCTGATTCTTTCACTCACTGAGGAAAAGAATGAGTACGAAAAGATTAAGGATGCTTTTTCATCGGTGCAGCAGAAGGGTTATGGTGTTGTGATGCCACAGCTGTCTGATATCCGAATGGAGGAGCCTGTGCTTATAGCCCATGGAAACAAGTTTGGTGTAAAAATGAAGGCCATTTCACCGTCAATACATATGATAAGGGCTAATATCGAGACCGAGATAGCGCCGATAGTCGGAAGCAGGGAACAGGCAGAGGATCTGATAGATTACATAAAAAATGGTGAAAACAGTGACAGTGGAGTCTGGAAGACTAATATTTTTGGAAAGTCTGTCGGTGAGCTTATGGAGGACGGAATAAGAAGCAAAATAATGCAGATGGATGATGAGTGCCAGATAAAGCTTCAGGAAACCATGCAAAAGATTGTGAATGACTCAAATGGTGGCATGATTTGTATAATTATATAATGATATGGGGGTCAAAAGGTATTTTGACCCTTTAATCATATAATTATTGATTGGTAATTAGAGTTTAATTACTATATTATACGAAATATAAGTTGACTATATAGCATAAAGATAGCATAATGATACATAAAGACTGATTTAAAAGCGAAAGAGAGTAGGTTACATGCAGATAATTTTTATACATCACAGTTGTTTTCTTGTGGAACTGGATGACAAGGTGCTTATATTTGATTATTTTGATGGAGACAAGGTGGAGGGTATGCATTTTACCGGAAAGCTGCCATCTTATGAGCCGGATACAAAAATCTATATGTTTGCAAGTCACAGCCACAAGGATCATTATGATATGGATATTTTGCGTCTGGCTGACAAATATCCGAATATACATTATGTTTTTTCGAAGGATATCCGTATCAGTCCGCATTTTTTATCAAAGCATGGCATTGATCCCGCTGTCAGGGACAGGGTGACATTTGTTTCCCCTGACAATACATATCATGTGGATGATCTGGATATAATGACACTTAGATCCACCGATGCCGGTGTGGCGTTTTATGTTGCCTCAAACGGTGTGAGCCTGTTTCATGCCGGTGATTTAAACGACTGGGAGTGGGATGGCGCCGGTGATTTGATAAACGGCAGAGTGCGCAGAGCCTTCAGGCATGAGATAAAAAAGCTTTCGGAAAAACCAATAAACGTGGCTTTTTTCCCGATGGATCCAAAGCTTATGGAGTATCAGTTCAAGGGTTTTGATTATTTTTTACAAAATACCTCGGCAGAGTTTGTTTTCCCTATGCACATGTGGCAGGACTACAGCGGTATCATTGAATACAAGAAGAGACTCAGCAATAAGGACAAGGCTGACAGGGTTATTGAGATTGAACGTGAAAATCAGACGTTCGCTTTTGGAGAGAACTATTGAATTATTTCACAAATTCATTTATAATAAATTAGTTCAATAAATTTAGGAGGGTAATTATGGGGGACTTTTTCATGTGCGTAGCACAATATGTTATTATTATGATTGTTTTGGCGGCCATAGGTTTTTGTGGGGCTTTAATAGGGGTAAAGCTTCGTAAAATGAAGGACGCAAAGACAAAAGAATAGGAGATTCAAGTAATGAAGAAGAGTTATGGCGTTAACGAATTACGTCGTATGTACCTTGAGTTCTTTGAGAGCAAGGGACATCTCGCAATGAAGAGTTTTTCACTGGTGCCTCACAATGACAACAGTCTGCTTCTTATTAATGCAGGTATGGCACCGCTTAAACCATATTTTACAGGACAGGAGGTTCCACCAAGACGCCGTGTGACTACATGCCAGAAGTGTGTCAGAACAGGTGATATCGAGAATGTAGGTAAGACAGCGCGTCATCTTACATTTTTTGAGATGCTCGGAAACTTCTCATTTGGCGATTATTTCAAGCATGAAGCAATCGCATGGTCATGGGAGTTTTTGACAGAGGTGCTCGGTCTTGAGAAGGACAGGCTTTATCCTTCCATCTACGGTGAGGATGATGAGGCATTTGATATCTGGACTAAGGAAGTAGGAGTGCCGGGCGATCGTATTACACGTTTCTACAGAGATCCAAAGACTGGTGAGTGTGACAACTTCTGGGAGCATGGCGCAGGTCCTTGCGGTCCTTGCTCTGAGATTTACTACGACCGCGGTGAGAAGTACGGCTGTGGAAAGCCTGATTGTAAGGTGGGCTGTGACTGTGACCGTTTCATGGAGGTGTGGAACAATGTATTCACACAGTTTAACGGTGACGGACACGGTGGATACACTGAGCTTGAGCATAAGAACATTGATACAGGTATGGGACTTGAGCGTCTTGCTGTTGTAATGCAGGATGTTGATTCGGTATTCGATATTGATACCATGAAGGCTATCCGTGACAAGGTCTGCGAGCTTTCAGGCAAGAAATATCATGTCGATGAGATGGACGATGTTTCTATCCGTCTTATCACAGACCATATCCGTTCGTCTACATTCCTTATTTCTGACGGAGTTATGCCATCTAACGAGGGCAGGGGCTATGTGCTTCGCCGTATCATCAGACGTGCCGCTATGCATGGACGTACACTTGGCATACAGGGTGCATTCCTTGGCAAAATCGCGCAGGTTGTTATTGATGAGAGCAAGGACGGTTATCCGGAGCTTGAGGAGAGAAAGGATTTCATCCTTAAGGTGCTCACTCAGGAAGAGGAGAAGTTCGCGAAGACTATCGACCAGGGACTTGGTATCCTTGCAGATATGGAAGAGCATATGAAGGCTGACGGGGTCAAGGTACTTTCAGGAGAGGATGCATTCAAGCTTTACGATACATACGGCTTCCCTGTAGACCTCACGGCAGAGATTCTCGAGGAGAAGGGCTTCACATATGATGAGGCTGGCTTTGAGAGTTGTATGGAGGCTCAGAGACAGAAGGCAAGAGGAGCCCGCAAGGAAACAAACTATATGGGTGCTGATGCCAATGTTTACAATGATATAGATTCTGAAATTACTACAGAGTTCACAGGCTATGACAAGCTTACTGACACAGCTGAGATTGCTTTCCTTACCACATCGGATGATGTAGTCGAGGCTCTTTCAGATGGTGATAAGGGTTCTGTAATCGTGCCAAACACACCTTTCTATGCCACAATGGGTGGTCAGCAGGGTGATAAGGGTATCATAAAGACAGAGAGCGGTACATTTGTTGTTGAGGATACTGTAAAGGTAGTCGGCAACAGATATGCACATGTAGGTTATGTGTCAGAGGGTATGATCCGCACAGGCGAGAAGGCTACACTTTCTGTTGATACAAAAACAAGAACAAACACATGCAGAAATCACTCTGCCACTCATCTGCTTCAGAAGGCATTGCGTGAGGTACTCGGCACACATGTAGAGCAGGCAGGTTCCTATCAGGATGGCGAGCGTACCCGTTTCGATTTCAGTCATTTTGCAGCCATGACACCGGAGGAACTTGAAAAAGTAGAAAAGATCGTCAATGATAAGATCGCAGAGGCAATTCCGGTACGCACAGATGTGATGACTGTAGATGAGGCGAAAAAGACAGGAGCCATGGCGTTATTTGGCGAAAAATACGGTGAGACTGTCCGCGTGGTATCCATGGGGGATTTCTCCAAAGAATTCTGTGGTGGTACTCATGTAAAGAATACATCCGAAATAGCAGCATTCAAGATCATCTCTGAAAATGGTGTTGCAGCAGGCGTCCGCAGAATCGAGGCACTGACCGGAGACAACGTATTTGCTTACTATCGCAATTTAGAGAAAGAACTTTTAGAGGCAGCGAAAGCGGCAAAGGCAACACCGGCGACATTAACAGAGAAAATCGAGCATATGCAGGCAGAGATCAAAGCATTGACCAGCGAAAACGAGTCCTTAAAGAGCAAAGCAGCAAAAGAGGCGCTTGGAGATGTCATGGATCAGATTGTGGAAGTAAAAGGTGTGAAATTACTTGCTTCTGCCGTAGACGGTGTAGATATGAACGGTCTGCGTGATCTTGGAGACCAGTTAAAAGAACAGCTTGGTGAAGGTGTGATCGTACTTGCTTCTTCCTGTGAAGGAAAAGTAAATCTGATCGTTATGGCAACTGATGCAGCAATGAAACAGGGAGCGCATGCAGGAAACCTGATCAAGAGCATTGCCGGCAAAGTCGGCGGTGGCGGCGGCGGACGTCCAAACATGGCACAGGCGGGAGGCAAAAATCCGGCTGGTATTTTGGAGGCGATCGCAGAGGCAAAAACAGCACTTGAGGCACAGCTTTCCTGAAATCTGTTTAGCATGATTGTCCCGCAACTGAAGAATCACGGAAGATGACAGCTTTTTAGCTATGGAGGCAAAAGATGGATAAAGAAATGGAATTTAAAAATAAGAGTATTAAAGAAAAGGTAAACGGAAGCTTTGAAATGATCATAGTTTTATATGTGGTCAGCGTGGCGTTTGCAGTATTTTTAATGTTTGCAGTAAAAATTGTTCCGTCTGCAACAGAGTATTTTGTGCTTGCCGGAGGTATTGTTGTGCTTGCGATTATAACAGTCTGCAGTATTCTGGCAACATTGAAACGGGCTAAGATGCTGATACACTATATTGTAGAACCGGTCAGGGAACTAAGTAGTGTGGCAGAAAAAATCTCTGGTGGAGAACTTGATATTGAAATTGCTTATCAGTCGGAGGATGAGATCGGAGAACTTGCAGAAGATTTTCGCAAAACAGCAACTACGCTGCAACGGATTATAGGAGATCTTAATCATATTCTGGATGCATTTGCAAAAGGTGATTATACGGTAAAATCCGGATGCAGGGATGCTTATGTGGGAGAA
>OGRY01002817.1_pt1 | contig 10624 bp, 10 predicted proteins | sample 1553551 | NCBI WGS metagenome assembly OGRY01 (sample SAMEA2580101, study PRJEB22360) | human gut metagenome | biome: human gut; feature: human-associated habitat; material: faeces | place: Denmark | collected 2008/2010
ATTATATTTTTTACATTATAATAATTATAATATGCAGTAATAAATTCAGTAATACTTCCCTCAGATAAATATTTAGGATTAAATATATAATTAGTATCTGATATATTTATATCATTAGTAATAAAAGCTTTAGTATAAGCTTTACTTGCACAAACAAAACCTAATTGATATTGGTCAAAATTATTAAAATTATTAAAATTTAAATTTATAGCAAAAGTAGTATTAGATATTTCAGAATTATTACTAAATCCATCATAGCATCCTGTACCAAATCCGTCCATAGGAACTGCACTATGACCATCTACATCATCTGTATTATATAAATCTATTTCAGCATCATTTCTTCCAGTCCTATATTGATAAAAACAATATCTAAATATTTGTTGTCTATAAATGTCATCAACAAATATAGGATAACCAAAATTATACCATTGTGTATAATCAGTTTTATTTATTTTAAATCTAATATATAAATATGTCCAACCTTTATAACAAGAACCTTTAACATAATAATGACTTTCAATAGAAGGCAATTTAACTTCTGGAATAATTGAAGAAATTTCATCTTTAAATTGATTATTATCTATATTAGTATCATTAAATTTTCCTAAATTAAATACTCGTAAAGGCTCATCAGTATTAGTATTATATAGCGATATTGCTATTATTAAATCGTTATTTACATTATGAGTAAAAGTACCTTTAATTTTATTTATATTATTTAATAAATTTCCATTATATATAATTTTACATTTGTTTTCTTTTTCATTATAACGAGCGATGGCACTTGTTGCTTGCCCACTTGCAAATATTATTATTTCATCATTACAAGGTATTGCTCCTATTATACTATGACCACTTCCACCAAATTCATTATTAAGTGTATTATATATAATTTCATTTCGTTTTAAATCCTCTTCATTACTAATTAAAGTTAAATCGTTAGTAACTTTTACATTAGTAGCATTAACTAAAGATAATGAATCACAATCTTTAGGGTGTTTATTTAAACTTAATTTAGGAGTAATATTCATTAGCTTTTAGGCATAAAAGTAAAATTATAAAAATATGATCTCCAAGCATTAGTATTAGAAATATCTAATTGTTTATCTAATACAATAGAAGTTTTAACTTTAGGCTTTAAACTAATCCAATTTACATAAGGATTTATTGCTGGATTATTACCTTGAAGAGTAAGAACAGGATGTTTATATCCTCTCAATAGCATTTTATACATACAATAAGAAGCAATAGCTTCTATAAGATTTCCATTATCAGGAATAACAGGTAAATCGCATTTAAAATAATCACTATAATAAGTTTCTAATTCAATATTTTCTATAATAATTTTATCAGTATCAAATGATAATTCTATTTTATTATCTCCTATTATAATATAATTTTTATTAATATTAACTAAATTAGAACTAATATCTTTAATTATATGTCTATCTTCAAATTTAGGAGAATTAGTATATTCAGCTAATTCATTAGGAGCATATTTAGCTGAATTATTAATATTAATACCAACTGTATCAGAAATAGCTTTTTGATTTTCCCCCGTAAAGGAAGAACAACAGCGATTATTCTTACTATCTAATTTATTTATTTTACAACCATTACTATCATAAACAGCAAATCCTTGCTCTGAAATAGGGCAAGGAGATATAGCTATTCTTTCATTAACAGAAAGAGTTCTTTGTTTTTTAATAGTATTAAATACTTTTAATTGAGCCATAGCGTCAATAGTCCACGCTGCAACACGAGGTATCCAATCACTATTATCAGGATTGAAATCGTTTTCTATTTTTGCTATTATGCGCTCCAAGTTCGTATTCATATTGACTTTCATTTCTTATAAATTTAACATAATCTTCTGGAAAACGATAAAGAAGAACATTTATTTTCTTATTTAAAGATAAAGGTAAATAATAAACATTATCACGAGTATCACACATACTTGCTAATTCTTGTTCACTATAATGTTTAATATCTCTTTTAGCATACATAGTACATTCAAAATCAATTTCTTTATTAACAATAATTTTACTATTTATAAAAGTAATTTTATGAATACTTGTTAAATTTTTAAATATTCTATAATCTACTCCATCGTATTTTATTCCGCGAGCGCTATACCAAGCAGCTTCTAATTCATTATAAACTTTAACACCTTCTTTAATTAACTTTTCCTTATTTCTTTTAGTAGCCATCCAATCTACAACTGTTTTAGGATTGACATTTTTAAATATACTAACAATTAAATCTCCTGTACCATGAGCATAATTATAGGCATATCCTTGTAAAACACATTTATGAACAGTATAATAATAATCTCTTAAATAATTTAAATATTGTTTATAATTAATATTTTTTTGTTTAGTATATAATTCAAAAGCTATTCTACTATTATAACATTTTTTAAGTACTACACAATATTTAACTATTTGCAATAAAACAATTCGTTCCTCTCCACTTTCGTATTTTTCTAATAACTTTTTAGCAATATTATATAAATCTTCGGATTTGTTATAAACTTTATTTACCCATTCAGATTCATATTTATCTAAATCAATATTAAAAGTATTTTTAATATATTCTTTCTTTTCTGTTAAATACGCATAAGTATTATCTCTAACAGTACGAGAAGTTTCTAAACTTCTTGCAGCTTCTTTAGCATTTATTTTAGATTTTCCAATAAATGTATAAAAATGTTCTTGATTACTAATATCTGGTTTCATATTATATTAACCGTTTAATTTATTAGGAACAGAAATTGTATTATCTTCTCTTGGTATTTCTAAATGAAGTCTTTGAAGAACCATATCTTTAATAGGCCCTATAAGATCTTCGGGTAATAAAAATTCATTATCATCTATAAAAGGATCATTAATATCAATTTTTCCATCAACAGTTTCAGTTTCTATAATATGAGGATATTCAAATATACTTTCAATTACTATTTTATTAATACCTGAAAATTCTGTATTAGGATTTATATAAATATAAATATATTCATTAATATAATCATAAGCAATAGTATTACACATACCAGGAAGATATTTATTAAATCTAACGCTTGCCTCTTTAGTAAAAGGTATTTCATAAACATTAACACTTCCTAATGTTCTAACAGAATGAAAAGGTAAATTAATAGGTAATCTTGTAGGACGAGGTACTTTTTGAGAAGTTCTTTTTATTAAAGGAAGTTTAAGGCCTTTAGCTTCTTCAATATCTCCATCAGGAATATCTATTAAAGTAGCAACAAATTTTTGTTGTAAAACTTTATCAGAAATAGAATGATTATTATAACTTTTTCTAATAAGTTCATTTCTATAATGTATAATTTCTTGCCTAATAGAACGACGAAGAGGAACATTATTTGGAGCTTGCGCAATATGAGCAATCTCTGAAACAAGTTGATTAATAGATGACATAATATAAATATTATTATTAGTAATTCGATTAAATATATAAAAATTATTTGCAATTACTTGCATTTTAATAATATTTTTTTAACAGAAATAATAAAAGCGCCGATACAAATATATCGACGCTTACTAATAATAATAATCATATAATTTTAAATAGCTCTAAAATAATTCCAAACTTTTTCTATACCTGCATCTTCATCTTCAAACCAATTAACAATAGCACTTTCTATAATTTTATCTTTAATATTCTCTATATTATCTTCTCCAAACCATTCTTTATATAATTCTATATTATCGTGATATTGAGCATTAAGAGCAACATAAACATCCCAAAAAGTAATATTACTATTTATAGATTTAAATTTCTTATCATATAGTTTTCTAACGTCAATTGGAGTAAACATTGGAGAAGTAATTTTATTACCTTTATTATCAGTATGATACATATTATCTATTTGATAAGTTGCATACACTTCATCAAAATGTTTTCCTCTTAGTTCTTCATGAATATCTTTCATTACACACCAAAACATTTCATTATCTTTATCATTTTTATTTTCTACAATATCTTTAAATCTGCAAATAAACCACCACCAAGACCACCGCTAAGCAACCATAAAGCAGTACCTGCAATACCAAGTCCAAGACCTGCACCAGCAACACCTTTAGACGCATAGTCTTTGTGAGAACCAACTTCAACAAGTTCCTCACCATTTTCACGATTAATAAGTTTCATTGTTGTAATAATTTAATAATTAATAGATAATTTATAATTGTGAATATCCACATCACAAATATTGCAAACACTATTAAATGTATCACAACGATAATAAAAAATCCCTTAACTCGCTATAAGTTAAGGGATACTATTAGTAAACGGTTACTAATAATAATTTATATTTAATAAACAAATATTTTATTATTATTTTTTATTATTACTACTTTTGACTTTAATATACTTAAACCAAGCATAATGTTTTCTTGTATCAATATAATTTAAATTGTCATCATTATTATGAGCTTCTTCTTCAAAAGAAACATCATGATAAACATCATTTTGTTTTTTGTGAAATAATCTAATGATTAAATATTCAATTCCATACCATAAATAAAAGAATATAAATAATAATTCTATCATTTGTTTAGTATGAATTTTTTCATGATTAATAGTTTTATCGCTTAAATTATCACCTTTATAAAAAACTATTCCACAAATATTAATTGCTTTATAATTTCCAAATGGAAACCATTTATTCTTTACTAATATCATTTTGTTTATAGCCAAGATTAAGTTTTATAATAATAGGACGTAAAATCCAACTCCAAATTAAAGGAGCGGCAATAGAGCTATTTATTAATTTAATAATATTTTCATATTCATTAAAATAATAAATACAAAACATTATTATCATTGATATTGTAGTAATTATACGTTTAGCTAATACAGAAACAGGTTTAGGTCCGTTAAGACTATCAAAAATTTTTATTAACCCATATGTAATAATATTGACCATTAAAATATAAACATAGTCAAAATTATCTATAATACTATTAATTATATTTTCTTCCATAACTATTTAGCTTCTAAAGCATCTAATCTGGATTTAATAGAAGAAATTTCAGAATTAATAGAAGAAATGCTACTATCTTGTTTAGAATTTTTAGATTTTATAGATGCAATTTCAGAATTAATAGTATTTATATTATCTTTATTAGTTTCAAAATAATTTATAAATACTCGTTTAATCCATTTAGGAGAATCTAATTGAAAAATAGCTTTAATTAAATCTTTCATAGTTATAATTTTTATAAGTTAAATATATTTATTTTAATCTATTGGGCCTCTGTTTTGAATATAATAAAGAATAAAGAGTTTCATTTAATAGTTCATTATATATATTATTTTTTACATTTGCATAATATATTATACCATTAAAAGTAAAAGTTATAGAATAATCGCTATCAGCAGTTTCACCGCTTTGTAATGTTTTAGAAACATTTAATATAGTCAAGGCTTGTTTCATAGAAGAACTATCTTTAACTATTATATTTAATCTATTTGCATTTTCAACAATATTAATAGTTTGTAATAAACTTGTAGTAAATATATCAGCAGGAACAATATTTTTCATAGCTTTAGAAATAATAACTTCTTTATTTATTATAGTCTTACTAACAGAACTAGTAGTAAATGATTTACTTGCAATAGTATATGTTAATTCACTAAGATCTCCATTTTCTTCATAATTTATAAAATGAATTTTAATTCCATCAACAGTAGAAGTTTTAAAATATATAACATTATTAAGCATTATTGCAGGAGCATTAATAATTTGATTATGTAATTCATTAGTAATATTTTCAATTTTTCCTGTAATATCAATAAATAAATCAGATATAGATGAAGAACTTCCAGTATAATTATTTATAGATACAGCATCAAATTTTTTAGTAGATTTATTATATTTAAGTTGTTTATATTGATCAGCACTATAATTACTTATAAAATATATAGCATCTTCTGTTTCTTCTCCTCTACTAAATTCAATAATTTTATTATCTGTTGGTTCATATATAATTTTTCCACTTATTGATATTTTATTTGCTGTGGAATCATCAACTGCATTAGTTATATTATCTTCTTTAATTATAATAGATGTAGGATATATAGAATTTATTAAAGCACTATACCAATCATTAACATTTATTTTATTTCCACCTAATACTTTATAACTTTGATAATTAAATATTTCTTGTAAAGACATAATAAAATCTGTAATTATTTTTCCAGTATCTAAACTAATAATATTAGTAATTACACTATATTTTCTAAAAGATGTTAAAGACATTTCAGTATCAGAATATAGACTACATACTCCATAATATATTACATTATTAATATTATATACAGAAGAAAATGCTTTATTTTTTTTATTTTTTAAATCATATTTTTGTATTTGAGCAAGTCTTGCTTCATTTGTATTAGTAGTAAAATATAAAACATTAAGATTTTCTTGTATATTTTGTTTTTCATTATCAGTTAAAGATAAATTAGCCTTATATAAACAAGTTTTACTAATATTATAAGTATTCATAGTTTGTACAACACCAGTAGATTTTTTTAAAGTATAATAATTTAAAATACCATCACTATTATAGCCAATAAATCTTACAAAATTTGTATCAGATAAATCTACTTGTGTATAAATAATATTATTATAACTTATATGTACAGTAGTAATATTAGAAATAATTTTATTACATTCTAATTTATTATTATTAGTATTCATTGTAATAAATAAAGTAGCATTATTATTTATTAAAGTAATATTATCATCAGTAATATTATAAGTTTGAATACATCCTTTATTTTCTATATCAATATTTATACTAATATTTGTACTTACTGTTGTAATATCTCTTGTTAATATTTTGCAATAATAAGATTTATTATTAGTATCTACTATTTTTAATAATATATTAGCACTATTGTCATTATTTAATAATTTAGCTTTTAAAGTAGAAATTCCATCAGTAGCGGTACTTAAATCATAATTATTAGTTAATCCACTTAAATTAATAATGGATAATTTATTTTCAATAACATTTAATCTATCATTAAAATTTTTATCTAAATCTACAAAACTATTACCACTCCATCTGTAACTATGATTATTGGCTTCATTTATATAAATTTTTCCATCTTCAGGATCAATAATTTCCCAATCATTTTGAGAAGTATTAGCATTAGTAATTACTATTTTATTATATAAAGGATCAGAAGTAGGACTATTTACAATAAAATTTTTATTAGTATAATTAGCTTTTCCTATATTATTAACTAATTCTGTTTTAGTAACAAAAGTAGCAATATCAATAACATCATCTACATAAGATGGAAGTTGTTCAGCAGGAACTTTTCCACCAATTAAATCGGCTTTTTTTTCTAATGTGTCATCAATAATTCCAAGCCATTTTATAATCATTATAAATAAAGCTTTAATATGCTTATGTATATTAACAAATGTTAATGTTTTTAACATTCTATCTTCATTAATCATAATTTTATAATTTTATTATATTTATTATTTAGTTTGAATAGTAAACATTACAGAAGTACCATCTTCTTGTACTTTACATATATGTAATTCTTTATAATTCCTTTTCGAATATATCACTATCATATAAAAGAGTATCCCAATGTTTATTTAACAGCCAAGCTGTATTACTACTCGCTACATTATCATTTCTATTAAATCTTTCAGTAATTAATTTATTATTAATATTATCATAATATGTTATTGTTAATCTACAACGTCTTAATTCTTTAGGAACTTTATTTCTTGTAATAGTATTATTATTTTCAAATTCAATATAAATATGATTATAAATTTTTAATATTTTATCTAAAGAATTTTTACTATTCTCATCAATAACATTTTGAATATAAGTTAAAGGAGTAATTTCTTCATAATTACTATTAGTTTTAGAATATAACTGTTTTCCAGACATAATTAAAATAATATTATAGTTTTTAAAGCTATTTTAAGCTAATATAAAATTAAAATTTATTGAATAATATAAATATATTAAATTATGATTTTTTAATTTGTATTAGCTTAAAATAGCTATTTATTTTTATTGTATTACGTTAGGAATCGCCCATACAAAATATCCATTTTCATTACCATTTTGAAAATATCTTATAAAAATAGCACCAATTTTAGTACAATCATTAGTAGCCGTTAGCATATTTATATTAGTGCCCTTAAAATACATTCCTCCAGCATTTTTTCTATTAACAATAATAATAGCTAAAGGATCTTCCCAACTATTAATCTTATTGTTTAAATTAAATCCAGGACTTGCATTTCCTACAACTACATCATCATATATATAATAGTGTCCTCCATTAATAGTGCTTCCAGGAGTAAGAGTTCCTAAATTTATATCTTTTCTTCCTAAAGTAACACTAATAGAAGAATCATTCATAAATAATCCACTTCTAACACCGGGTCTAACAATTCCTGCACTATTAGAAGTTGCAACATTAGAATATAAATTTCCATCCTTATCAATAGTCATTTGTCCATTTGCAGGTATTTTAATACCTCCTAAAGTAGTTGCAGAAGCAATAGGTAACGTATAGTCAGAACCACCAGAACCTATATTAGATAAATCTAATTCAAATGATCGCCAACTACCATCTCTAATAGTATTATCTAATTCTGTATAAGTTAATGTAGCTACTTCACTAAAATCAATTGCTTTAGAATAAATTCTTAATACAGGAGCTCCTACAAGTAAATCACTCGCAAATGATAATACATTTACAGTAGGATTTGAATTATTAATAGTAGTTCCAAATACAAAATTTATAGTAGTTGGAGAATGAACAATTCTAAAATCATTATATCCACTATTTTGTATAAATTTATTTATTAATTGAATTAAAGTATCAGAAGAAGAATATCTTTGATTAGTTTCAAATTGATTACCTGAAGTAGGTTTTAAAACTAATCCAGACATAATAGTATTTAATGCACCTACAGTATTTATAATATTATATTTTTCATTTATAACAATTTGAACATCTGTTGTAAGTTTATTCATTGTAAATTTTATATAAGTGTTATCTAAAGGATTAATATAATTACACAATAATTGAGTATTAGAGTTTACAATACAATTAATATTATATTTATAATATTTTACATCGCTATTTTTAGAAGTAAATACTGTGCTATAAACACAAAAATCCTTTCTCTTTTGAATATCACTTACTAATTCATCAAATTGTTCCATACTAAATTGAGCAGCTGATAAATTAACACTTTTGCCTTTAGTAGGATTATATAAAATATTAGAATCTATATAATAAAATTTAGTATATTTATTTTTTACAGCAAGAATTTTTAAGCTTACTCTATCGCCATCTTTATATAAACTTGCATAAATTCTTTTATTTAAATCATATATATCATATTGTATAAAAATTTCTTCTGACTTATAATTAAAAGCAATATCACAATTAATATTAAAAGTTTGTTTTACATCATCATTATATTCATTAATATATATCTTTACATTTTTATCAGAATTAAGAGAATCTAATATAGTACTAAATTCAGTTATATCAATATTTGTATTTTTTACAGAGTTAATATCAGTATCTTCATTTACAGAAGTTAAATCAGTTCCTGTAAGTTTGATTATAATTATATTATCTAATTTAACTTTATCAGAAGTTGACATTAGACCAGCTCCTCCTTGTTGAGCTTCTGGAAGTTGATAGTCTCTATATTTATTAGCTACATAACTACCATCGTTATTAGTTCTTTCTGAATAAGTAGTACGAATTATAACATCATCGTTAGGACCTCGAGCAATTACAGATACATCAGTAATTAGTTTATTAGGAACACTTTTTAATATATTTTCATTATTCAAACCACGAGCTCCATCAAATGCAGTACCGGTTGTAGTACCAATTACTATTCCACCATTAACAATTTCTACTAAAGTAGTACCACTCCAACGATACATAATTGTTCCATTAATATCATCAGGAACTACATATATAACATCTGAAATAGGATCAGAAGTAATACCAGATGTAGCAGAAGAAGCAGTAAATATTTTTTTAGTAGAAGTAACATAATATTTATATCCAGCAGTCATTCCAGAAGTAGGAATAGACTCTACTATTCCTCCAAGTAAATCTATTACATCATCTACATAAGAAGGTAAAAATCTGGAAGGAATCAAAGTATCATCATCTAATAAAACTACACCACCTGAACTATTAGCATTATATAAATGGGTTAATATATCACCATTAGTTAATCTACTAATATGTAATTCATTATTTTCAATAATACCAGATATAATAGTATTATAAACAAAATCATTACTTTCTTGTAGATAAATTAATATTCTTAAAGTAGAACCTACTTTACTAATATATCCAATATATTCATTAATTGTAGTACTACTTTCATTAAATATAAATCTAACTAAAGTATTATATTTAAAAGAATTTACATATTTATTATAATCATCTATATCGGCTATACTATAAATATTTGTAGAAATATAATTAAATTCAAAAGTAGGAATATCGTCATATTTTCTTGCATAAGTAATCCAATTAGGATCACTCGTTTCAGTTTCAGTATCTATATTAAAAT
>OGRY01002819.1_pt1 | contig 10620 bp, 8 predicted proteins | sample 1553551 | NCBI WGS metagenome assembly OGRY01 (sample SAMEA2580101, study PRJEB22360) | human gut metagenome | biome: human gut; feature: human-associated habitat; material: faeces | place: Denmark | collected 2008/2010
GTATATATTTTCTTTAAATTATTTACCTCTAAAAGTGCCATATCAGGTTCCTCCCCGTCTTTTCTACTCTCATATTTTTTCTGCTGCTGTAAGCATCGTTTTTACCGCAGCAATTTTATTTCATTTCCTCAAGGACTGTACCCAGTATAGCAAAACAGGGAAATGTATGCCATCGAACCAGCTTACATTTCCCTGCCGTATCTTACATTCCTGTAAGATTGCATTTTTATTCCATTATACATTTTTCCCTGAAATAGCCGCTTTAACCAATTTTTACAACCGTTCCCACCCCTTCTTTTGAAGTAATGGAAAATGTGTGCCCCAGTTTCTTTAAAATACGGCTGCACAAATACAGACCGATTCCACTCGAATGCTGTCCCTCATGTCCGTTACAGCCGGTATATCCCATCTCACAGATACGCGGCAGATCCTCTGCCCGGATCCCGATTCCGGTATCCTCAATGACAAGGCGAACCGATTTCATGCCGCTGTTCTCCCCATCATCTTGTTTTCTATGAGATGCTTTCTGCACTGGCACCGACATGGTTCCATCCCCATCCTCCAGATAAATTTTAATACCGCCTGTTTTTGTATATTTGACCGCATTCGATATCACCTGTTCTATGACAAATGAGAGCCATTTTTTATCGGTGATCACCGTTGTTTCAACCGGCTCATAGCTCATACTGATTTTTTTTGCAATAAACTGCCTGGCGTATTTTCTCACGGAAGTCCGTATGATCTCATCTAAATCGGTCTCCTCAAATACAAAATCCGTCGTTTCCGAATCAAGACGCTGATACTGCAATGCCATCTCCACATACTGTTCAATGCGAAAAAGCTGTGCCAGGGATTCCCGGTTCCGCTCCGGTTCCTCCTGAAGCAGCAGACGCAGGGCAAAGATCGGCGTCTTAATCTGATGTGCCCACATGGTATAGTAATCCGTCATCTCTTCCAGGGAACGATGCCGGTCTGTCTCCACCTCCATCCGCATGCCGTCCAGCTTGCGGATGATCTCCCGGTAAAGAAGTTCCACCTCATCGGTGGTCTCGTCCAGACGATCCAGATTGATCTCCGGAGCTTTTTCCACCAGGCAGAGCGTCTGAGCCTTCTGCCGGTAGCGGACATACCCATATAAAAAAGCGGCAGCTCCTGCTCCAAGCCACAGAACTGCCATATAGATCACTGCCTCAGCGGGAAGCTGGTACAGGCAGACCACTGCTGCCGATGCAGCCACCGCAAAAACAAAGGCAATGAGAAAAATTTTTGTCTGTTTCAAATATGCGCGTAATAATTCCATAAAAACCTCACACCATGTAGCCCAAACCTTTTCGCGTGATAATAAAATCCACAAGGCCTGCTGCCTCCAGTTTTTTACGAAGGCGTGTAATGTTTACGGTCAGGGTGTTGTCGTCCACAAAACTGTCACTTTCCCACAGTTTCGTCATAATGGCATCTCTGGATACCGGTCTGCCTGCCTGGGAAAAAAGCAGCTCCAGGATACGCAGTTCATTTCTGGTCAGTTCCAGCTCCACCCCGTTCCAGGTCAGCGTAGCCCCGGAAAGGTTGAGCACTGCTCCCTTATGTTCCAGTACATTGCCTGGATTTCCAAAGGAATAGGTCCTGCGGAGGATTGCCTGAATCTTGGCTACCAGTACATCCATGTCAAAAGGCTTGGCGATAAAATCATCTGCTCCACGGCTCATGGCCATGACCATGTTCATATTGTCGGCTGCGGAGGAGATAAAGATCACCGGCACCTGGGAAACTTTTCGGATTTCCTCACACCAGTGGAAGCCGTTATAAAAGGGAAGTTTCAGATCCAGAAGAACAAGCTGAGGATCTTTCCCCGCAAATTCCTGCAGTACATTGGAAAAATCCTCAGCCAGAAAAACTTCATATCCCCAGGAACTGAGATGCTTTTTCAGAAAATTCGCGATTGTTTCGTCATCTTCTACAATAAAAATACGATACTTCATTCCTGTTCGTCCTTTTTATGTTTACGCTTCTTCCGCTCCATCCGGATCTACCAGGCGGTTCAGAACCTTGAAGCCATTGTTACGGAGAACACTCTCTGCAACAAGAAGATCCTCACAGTGCATGATCGCTACCGGGACTTTCAGGCCTCTGTGGAAGAAGGTGTAGATGTAGTGAAGGTTTACGTTGCTGTCGCCCATGACACTTAAAAGTTTGTCCAGGCCGCCGATCTCGTCCTGAAGATCCACCAGGATGGCCTGAGTGATACGGGTCATATATCCGTTTTCTGCCATGATCTGATCTGCTTTTTCAGGATCATCGCATACCATACGGAAGTTTGCGAATTCCGGTGCGTCGAAGCAGCCGAAGCCGTAGATGTCGATCTGATTCTCTGCAAGAATCTTTGTAACTTTCTGAAGACTCCCTGGGGTGTTTTCTACGAAGACGATGTTCTGTTTTACCATGATGTGTTTCCTCTTTTCTTTTTATTCTTTTCTTTTTATTCTTTTCTTATTTTTTTATTTTAGCATGAAATTTGCGGGAAGTGAATCCCTTCCCAGGGTGGAGCATTTCGCATGTGGCGGATTCCCTTCCGGGATGGAGCATTTCCACATACGGTGGATTCCCTTTCCAGCGGGAGTATTTTGCATGCGGCAGGTATATCTCCTTCCGGCGGGAGCATTTTGCATGCGGCAGGTATATCTCCTTCCGGCGGGAGCATTTCGCATGCGGCAGTTGCGAGGAGGGGAAGCATTCATAGTTGCGAAGGCCATGCTCCCCTCCTCGCGCTCCACCCCTCCCGGCCACGCCGCTGTTCTGCGCTGTGGAATGTGTTGCTTTGCTGGTGAGGTGATGTATTCTACGGTGTTGGTTGTTGTAGGTTGTGCCGATATGAGTGGATGTTCTACTGTTATCTCATTACTGACAAATACTAATACAATATCCCATAATTTAAGCATCCATATTACATCATATCCCCCATTATAATGACACACTTAATCATATTCACAAACACTCTTCTACCAAAAACACAGGGAACAGGCCCGCTACGCGGGCCGCTTTCCCGTCCGCCCTCATCCATCGGCTCAGCCTGGCGTCCTCGATACTGTCGAATCCATCGCCCCACCAAAAACGTCACACACACCACAACGTACGCTCCAAAAAAGCGTGCCCAAAAAGGGGGAGCGCGAGGGGGAAATACGCGGGCTTCGCAACTCCGAGCGCTTTCCCCCTCGCAAATTTCCGCCGGGAAACAATTCCCGGATTTCCCCCGCTGTATCACAGCGATACGTTTGCATTCACGCATTAAAGCGTAACGCTTTTAATCGCTAAATTTCGAATATAAGTATACCATCCTAATAAGAAATGTCAACCACCTTTTCCAAAACAAAAATCCCCAACATAAAAAACAAAAATAATATATAAAAAAGCCGGACACACATCCAACAGACATGCGTCCAGCTATACATTTTTTACTTGCAGTTATTTTGAAAGAGCTCAATCCAGTTCTTCATCCACATACTTCTGTATATTAGAAGCATTCACATACTTCTTAACCTGCGCTCCGTCAGTGATCACAAGTGTAGGCGCCTGACGGATCCCGTACTGCTTAACAAGTTCGGGATTCTGCTCGGCATCGATGATCTCCAGTTCCTCACCTTCCAGCATTTTCTTTGCCATACGGCAGTTTGGACAGGTGCTGGTCGTGAAGAGATATTTGTGCGATGCCACCGGCTGGATCTCAACCTCGTCGCCTTTCATGGTCATCATGCTGGTGTGTACCTTTTTCAACTGGGAGTGGGTAATATCATAGAGGGTACGGTTCTTGTACTCCTGTGTCTTACCATCATTCCAGTTCTGTACCGGACGGTAGTAGCCGGTGATACGGCTGTAAACTTCAGCCTTCTTTCCACATTTCGGACAGGTGAAATGCTCTCCGCTGATGTAGCCATGCTCCTGACATACGGAATAGGTCGGAGAAATGGTGTAATACGGCAGGCGATAATTCTCTGCGATCTTACGTACCAGAGACGCTGCTGCCTTCCAGTCCGGAAGTTTCTCTCCCAGGAATGCGTGGAATACAGTTCCGGATGTATACAAAGTCTGCAGATCATCCTGAATATCCAGTGCGTCAAAAATATCAGCGGTATAATCAACCGGCAGATGGGAGCTGTTTGTGTAATACGGAGTATCGCCCTCTTTTCCTGCTGTCTTGATATCCGGATAACGGCTTCTGTCGTGTTTGGCAAGACGGTATGCAGTGGACTCTGCCGGTGTTGCCTCCAGGTTGAAAAGCTCTCCCGGATACTGCTCCTGATAGTCTGAAAGACGGTTTCTCATATGCTCCAGAACCTCTTTCGTAAACTTCTGGGTCTCCGGATCTGTCATGTCTTTTTTCAGCCAGCATGCATTTAAGCCCGCTTCGTTCATTCCCACAAGACCGATGGTGGAAAAATGATTCTCAAAACTTCCAAGATATCTCTTGGTATACGGATACAGTCCCTCATCCAGAAGTCTGCTGATCACATCTCTCTTGATGTGAAGAGATCTCGCGGAGATATCCATCATGTGATCCAGGCGCTGATAAAATTCCTTCGGTGTTCTGGAAAGATATGCGATACGTGGCATATTGATAGTTACAACACCTACAGAACCTGTACTCTCACCGGAACCGAAGAAACCGCCGCTCTTTTTGCGGAGCTCACGGAGATCCAGGCGGAGACGGCAGCACATGCTGCGGATGTCGCTCGGTTTCATATCACTGTTGATGTAGTTGGAAAAATACGGAGTACCGTACTTGGAAGTCATCTCAAAGAGAAGTCTGTTATTCTCGGTATCGGACCAGTCAAATTCCTTTGTGATGGAATAAGTCGGGATCGGATACTGGAATCCACGTCCGTTGGCATCTCCCTCGATCATGGTCTCGATAAATGCCTTATTGACCATATCCATCTCTTTCTTGCAGTCTTTATACTTGAAGTCCATATCCTTGCCGCCTACGATGGCAGGAAGTTCTGCAAGGTCATCCGGAACAGTCCAGTCCAGTGTAATATTGGAAAACGGTGCCTGGGTTCCCCAGCGGCTCGGTGTGTTCACCCCATATACAAAAGACTCAATGCATTTCTTCACTTCCGGATAAGAAAGGTTGTCCACCTTTACAAAAGGAGCCAGATAGGTATCAAAGGATGAAAATGCCTGTGCGCCTGCCCACTCATTCTGCATGATACCCAGGAAATTTACCATCTGGTTACAGAGCACGCTTAAATGCTTGGCCGGTGCGGAAGTGATCTTACCCTCGATTCCGCCAAGGCCCTCACGGATCAGCTGTTTCAGGGACCATCCTGCACAGTATCCGGTCAGCATGGACAGATCGTGGATATGGATATCCGCATTTCTGTGTGCCTCCGCGATCTCATTGTCATAGATCTCAGACAGCCAGTAATTGGCAGTAACAGCTCCGGAGTTGCTTAAGATCAGTCCTCCTACAGAATAGGTTACTGTTGAGTTCTCTTTTACACGCCAGTCCTCAACCTTTACATAGCTGTTTACGATTTCTTTATAGTCAAGGATGGTAGATTTCATATTGCGGATCTTCTCACGCTGCTTGCGATAAAGGATATACGCCTTGGCAACATCGGAATATCCTGCCTGGATCAGTACGTTCTCCACACTGTCCTGGATATCCTCCACAGAGATCCGGTTGTTCTCGATCTTATTCTGAAAATCCGCAGTAACACGAAGTCCCAGAAGGTCGATCATATCCGGACTGTAATTCTTGCCCTTGGCATCAAACGCCTTATCAATGGCTGCGGTGATCTTCCCCATTTTAAATTCGTCTAATTCACCGTCTCTTTTTACTACCTGAAACATAAGAAAATGCCTCCCTCATGCATGTATTTATAAAGCGGACTCTCTTATTCCGCCTCACTTACCTGCCCATGAACATACCCCGTTTCACGATCTATGTTCAAAGCGCTGTAGGCTTATTGTATCAGACACACTCCTTTGCGTCAACACAAAAAGCACCATATATAGTGTCCATTTTGTTCACGGTACTATATATGGTACTGAGTAGTTTTTTTAACATTATGTAACTTTCGGATAGATTTCCCGCGGAACCCTTGCTTTTACAGCAATTCCGCCTTCTGTATACTCTTCCGAAAGAAGCTGTCCATACTCACGGATCAGCTGGATCTGACCGGCCTCCGAATACGGAAAAAGCCGCTCCATATAAATCTGGCCTTCTGCAAGGATCTCAGAGAGCAGTTCCTTAAATTCTTCAAGTCCTTCTCCTGTCCGTGCGGAAATCTTCAGCGTATGATCTGCACGGAGATCCCGGAGACTTTCCCCGGAAACACGGTCCTGCTTGTTAAAAAGTGTGATCGTCTTTTTCCCAAGGGCGCCCAGCTCTTTCAGGGTCTCATATACGATATGCATCTGCATCTCCGCCTGGGGATTGGACTCATCTACCACATGAATGATGTAGTCCGCATATTTGGCTTCTTCCAGGGTACTCTTGAAGGCTTCTACCAGATTGTGGGGAAGCTTCCGGATAAATCCTACAGTATCCGTAAGAAGAAGCTGCTGTCCGTCATCCAGTGTCAGAAGACGTGTGGTCGGGTCCAGCGTGGCAAAAAGCTTATCCTCCGAAAGCACCGACGCACCGGTCAGTGTATTCAGAAGCGTGGATTTTCCCGCATTGGTGTAGCCGACAATAGCCGCAGTCTTCAGATTTCCTGCCGCTCTTCTGGAACGGAGCAGTTCCCTGTGCTTTTCCACCTGGGAAAGTTCCTGCTTCAGTGCGGAGATCCGGTTTCGGATCAGACGGCGGTCTGTCTCCAGTTTCTTCTCACCGGGACCTCTGGTACCGATTCCTCCTCCAAGCCTTGAGAGAGAAGAACGAAGTCCCACAAGACGTGCAGAACGGTAACGGAGCTGTGCAAGCTCTACCTGGATCTTACCTTCGCTTGTCACGGCACGCTTCGCAAAAATGTCAAGAATCAGCAAGGTACGGTCCATAACCTTGCATTCCAGTTCCCGCTCCAGATTGTTCATCTGAGCAGGAGAAAGCTCATCGTCACAGATCACACCGTTGGCATTCAGGGCATAGAGAAGGCCTTTTACCTCCTCGATCTTGCCTTTTCCGATATAGGTGCCAGGATGTATTGCCTCGCGGTTCTGGATGATCCTGCCAGCAACGTATGCACCTGCTGTAGCCGCAAGCTCTCCAAGCTCATCCAGGGATTCTTCCATGTCATCCCCCAGATTTGCCTGAACCCCGATCAGGATGACCCGGTCCTGTATTTCCTCAAAATATTCCATATCAGCCCTCCGAAGACGTTCTGGTTTTCAGGAAAGCCAGCTCTTTTTTGGCAGCGGAATCTTCCGGGAACATATCAACATATTCCTGTGCCTTGGTCAGTGCGGTGGCAAAATCCAGTTTTTTCTCATAGGCTACGATCTCGTTGAACAGAAGGCTCTGCATCTCGTCTGTGGTAGCAGTCGGGAGACCTTTTGTAATGTTATCAAGAGCAGAATCATAATCCCCATTCCGGATATCACACAGTGCCAGGCCGTTATATCCCTTGGCGGAATCTCCCACTGCGGAAATATACTGTTTATACATTGCCTGGGCATTTTCCACATCATCCTGAGCCAGATATACCATTCCCAGGAGAAGAAGAGCTTCCGTATTATCCTTCTTGGTTGCTTCCAGGAGCTCTTTTTTTGCATTGCTGTAATCTTCCATATAATAGTAAACGCGGCCTCTGTCACAGTGATCCTGCGCGTCCTTGGCCTCAGAAGAAAGGGCAGCCTCCAGATATCTGGTTCCGTCTGCTTCCATATCTTTATCCAGATACGCTTCATAGATCTGGATCGCCATATCATAGGTGGAGTCCTCTCCATAGGCCTGCTTAAAGTTCGATGCCGCTTCCTCGTAGGAATCCATGGCAAGGGCAACCTTTCCGGTGAGAAAATAACTGCCTGCATCCATGGAAAAATCTTCTCCTAATGTCTGGCAGTCTGCCATGGCGTCCTCATAATTTCCAGCTTTCAGCTCTGCGGTGGCACGGTAAGACAAAATATCCCTGCGCAGGCTTTTACTTACCCGGTCACAGCCCAATGCCTCTGTAAAATTATTCACCGCATCCTCATATTTGCCAAGACGCAGGCTTGCAATCCCCGCCCCACGGTAGGACTGTGCCAGTTTTACCCCGTTCTGGATAGAACTCTGGTACTCCTCCAGGGCATACTTGTAGCTTCCCTGAGAAAGATCTTTACCCGCCTGCTCATATGTTTTTGTTTTTTCACTGCCGCAGCCGCCCAGAAGCAAAGCTCCTGTAACGGCTGCAAGAATCAATACGGTCTTTGTTTTTTTCATGGAATTCCTTATTCTACAACAAGCCCTTCGGCTTCCATTACATCAACAACACTGTCTACATACTGGTGGCAGAGTTCATCCGTTCCCGCCTCTACCATAACACGGATCAACGGCTCTGTACCGCTTTCACGTACCAGGATACGGCCCTCATCGCCAAGTGCCTCCGCTGCGGCCTCAATGGCTGCTTTTACCTTCTCGTTCTCCAGGGCGGTTTTCTTATCGGAAACACGCACATTGCGGAGAAGCTGCGGATAAACCTTCATCTCCTTGGCAAGGTCGCAAAGTGTGGCTTTCTGATCCACGCATGCCTCCATGATCATAAGAGAAGTAAGGATTCCGTCACCGGTAGCAGAATAACGGCTGAAGATAATATGTCCGGACTGCTCACCGCCGATACTGTAATTGTTTTCCATCATATTCTCGGCAACGTATTTGTCACCAACTGCAGTCTGCTCGTAGTCGATGCCTTCCCGCTCCAGAGATTTGTAAAGACCAAGGTTTGACATAACAGTTGTTACAACCGTATTTCCGTTCAGCTGTCCTTTTTCTCTTAAATATTTGCCGCAGACATACATGATCTTGTCACCGTCAATGATATTTCCGCGGTGGTCTACAGCAATACAGCGGTCTGCATCGCCATCATAAGCAAAACCGATATCCAGACCTTTGTCGATCACAAACTGTCTCAGAACTTCAATATGTGTGGAGCCACATCCACGGTTAATATTCGTTCCGTTCGGCTCATTATTGATCACATAAGTTTTTGCACGGAGTGCGTCAAAAACACTCTTGGCAATGGCAGATGAACTTCCGTTGGAGCAGTCCAGTCCCACCTTGATATTCTTGAAATCGTGGCATGGAATAGAGATCAGATGTCCGATATAACGGTTTCTTCCAGATGCAAAATCAACCGTACAGCCGATATCTTCTCCGGTTGCCAGCGGAAGTTCTTCGATCTCTCCATCCAGATAAGCCTCGATACGTGCTTCAATATCTGCGGAAATCTTCTGTCCGTTCTCATTGAGGACTTTGATTCCATTATCGTTAAACGGATTATGGCTTGCGGAAATCATGATACCGCAGTCAAAATCTTCTGTACGTACCACATAGGATACACTTGGAGTTGTGGTTACATGAAGCAGATAGGCGTCTGCTCCGGATGCGGTAAGTCCTGCCGCAAGGGCATACTCAAACATGTAACTGCTTCTTCTTGTATCCTTGCCGATCACGATCTTCGCCTTGTGATCTCTGCCGTAATACCAGCCAAGATAACGTCCCACACGAAATGCATGATCTGCTGTAAGTTTTACATTTGCTTCACCACGAAAACCATCTGTTCCGAAATATTTACCCATAATGCTCTCCTTTATTACTGATACAGTCCTTCCGGATAAACGCCGTCATCTGTAAGTTTTTTGAATGCAGCCTGTACAGATGCCTTATCTTCCTGATAAGTAACACCAAACCACTCGTCCTTTGTCTCAAGAACGTCAACTGCTGCTTTCCCGGAATGGATCAGCTGGTCGATAAGCTCTGGAAGAAGATACTCTTTCTTGATGTCTCCCTCTTTGATCCCACCAAGGAACTCAATGAAACCTTTCTCAAGGATTTCCATAAATTCCGGTGTCAGTCCCCACATATTCATGGAAACAAGGCTCTTGGTATCCAGCGCTTCTGCTGTACCATCGTCATTTCTTGTCTCTGCGCCGTCTGCTGTCTTGAAGATGTTATGTGTCTCTGTAACGCCGACAAGCTTGCCGTCCTCAATATGGCACACACCTCTTGTAACGCTTCCGTTGTCGCTTAATGTATTTCCAAGGCGGAAACCTGCCATGCAGATGTGCATCGGGCCATCCTGCGGATGATCCTGTACCAGATAGTCGTGAACTTTTACGTAGGCCTCTTTTCCATAGTAGTCATCTGCATTGATAACAGCGAATGGCTCGGAAAGGACTTTCTTTGCTGCCAGTACGGCATGTCCGGTTCCCCATGGCTTGGTACGGTCTGCCGGTTTCCGGAAATCTCCCGGAAGATCATCGATCTCCTGGAATGCATAAGCAACCTCTGTAATCTTGGAGATACGGTCTCCGATCACTCTTTTGAACTCATCCTCAAGGTCTTTACGGATAATAAATACAACCTTGTTGAATCCTGCCTCCAGTGCATCATGGATAGAATAGTCCATAATGATCTCACCCTTCGGTCCTACCGGTGCAAGCTGCTTGATTCCTTTTCCAAAACGGCTGCCAATTCCGGCTGCC
>OGRY01002827.1_pt1 | contig 10602 bp, 10 predicted proteins | sample 1553551 | NCBI WGS metagenome assembly OGRY01 (sample SAMEA2580101, study PRJEB22360) | human gut metagenome | biome: human gut; feature: human-associated habitat; material: faeces | place: Denmark | collected 2008/2010
CACCCTGAAGAGGCTGTGAAGATATTTTTCATGCCCTCCTCCGTGTGGAATGTGTTTGAGTATGCCAGACATTATGACCATGCCTACGGTGAGCATTTCTATGACTTATCATGGAACCACGGCTATTCCCACAGCAGGATACTTTCGGATATAAAAGTGCCGTGCGTATATATCCACGCCAAGGAAAGCATTGCGGACACAGGTGTATATCTCTGCGCCGCTTCTGCTGAGCAGGCAAACAGGGCTGCGGGATACATAGAAAACTGCACATTTATCGAGACGGAGACCAGCGACCATGTGATACATACCGTTCACAGCAGGGAATATATCGACGCTGTGAACAGTCTTTCGGAAAAGGAATGATGTTATGCTTAGTAAAAATCTTGCGGTGCTTAGAGATATTCACGGGCTTTCCCAGGAGGAGGCGGCGGAGATAGTGGGCATTTCCCGTCAGGCGTATGCCAAGTGGGAAAAGGGAGTTTCCCATAGTTAAAGATACCACACCAAATATAACGAATCCACGCTTATATGATACTGCATGAAAAAAGGTACTTGATAAAAGCAATGAAGCGCAATATCAAGTACCTTTTTGATTTGTTTTTTACATGGTTATTAAGAGAATTACTCTTATTCCGAAGTCCTCAATCGTTCCACCACAGTTCCTTTGTTAAAGAAGTGGAGAACGATCAGCGGAATGACCGCAGCCAGCAACAGATAAAGCACGCCGATGACCAAAGCTGGAACCAATGTAATGTGCAGAGTAAAGAACCACATAGATGGCGAGTTCAAGACATTTTTCAGCACCGTCACAGCAAGCAGCAGCGCAACCACTCCACCAATGATGTCTGCACCAGCGGCATAGTAAACGCCTTCATAAACCATCAGCCTTTGAAGCTGGCGATTTGTCATACCGATACTCTGCATAGTCGCAAACTCATGGCGACGGGTAATAATATTGGTGATGATCATATTTGTAAAGTTAATCAATCCTGCCAATGCCATGATACAGCCAATCAGACTACCTACAACCCAAACCATACTTGCAACAGAATTTAATTGTTCTTTCAGTAATTTTGTTGAGGTATAGGTAACAGAGGGGTTCTTTTCAACATAACTGCTCAGAAAGTCCTCCATTTGCGGATGCAGAGAAGCATCCATATTAAATCCATAGTTCAACAGGGTCGGGGTCGTGTAAATCTGTTTGAATACGGTGTCTGGTAAATACACAAAAGGCGCATCGCCGCCAATATGCATCGTAGCCGTAGTTGTTGTCGGCGTTTCGTCCTCAGTCCCAACGGTGCAGGCTTTTGCCAGAATTGTGCAGGTTTTGACTAACTCACCATCCCTGTAAAAAGAAATGCTATCACCGATCTGCAACTGCTCTGACAGGGATGTTGTTTTCGGGCCACCACTCAGTCGGTCTAATCGGTTTCCGATAATGACATATTCTCCGGTTAGCATTTTCTGTTTCAGTACATTAGGATCTGTTTCACCATCATAAATCATCATGTCAGACCAAAAATGTTCGGAAGCGCCATAGACATTTCCAAAGAAAAGATTTTCTGCATCCGGGGCAGTATTCAGCGCATAATTCCCGAAAGACTTGCTAATCCCATTTTCATATTCAAAAGTATTTGTGCAAGTAAGTCCCTCAAAGCCGTAATCCACAAGCACGTTACCGTCATCTACGGTGTTACGGTAAAGATACCGTTCTTCTTCCAGACCGTTCTGCTCACGGATCATATCTACTACTTGCTGTGGAAGTGCATCTTCGTGATGTCTAAAGCCCTCCTGAACATTGACTGCAATCGAATTGTAGACGGTAAAATCTGTTTTTGTTGTGCGGGTAATCCACTTTTCTTCATCCATACTCTGTGTCACGATGATAATAGAGTTGAACAGAACGATACACAAAAGCATAGAAACAACAATGAATACACAACGGCGTCTGTTACGTCCTAAGTTAGAAAATGCCATGTGAGAGAGCTTTGCTCCACTGATTCGTGTAACCGTTTTCTTTTTATAATCATCCTGCTCCGTATAACGAATTGCCTCCATGGGAGATACTTTTGATGCCTTTTTGGCCGGTTTGCGGGTACTGATAAACACTGTCAAAATCGTAAACAATGCGGCTATAACAAATAGCATAGGAGATGCCGATGCCTGCAAACTTGCCGTAGAATACTCATAACTGAAAATTCGCATTACTACCGGAAGCAACGCCCTGCCTGCAAAGAACCCGGCAATTAAACCGATCGGCAGACCGATCAGGGTCAGCCATACCGCCTGCCGATTGACGATGCTTTTAATTTGCCGTGTAGAAGTGCCAATCATCCGCAGTAAGCCATATTGCCGAACATCCTGCATAACGGAAATATCAAAAATATTATAAATCAGCAGATAGCCACACAATACAAACATCAAAACAAATACTACGGCAAATAAGATGGACTCCGAAGAAATCATGGCTTTTCCCATCTGGTTTTCAACAGAGAGGATAAAGTTATCGGCAGACATATCCTCTGGATTGCCGCCGATGGAGTAGACAAAGTTATCCATCTGTTCCTTAATGTTCCTCTTGTCTTTCAGCACAACTTCAGAAAAAGTAACCCCTGAGATTTCTCCATCCACTGCGTGGGTATTTTTCACCACATCCGGATTATCTTTTACAAACTGCTCTGAGAGAATCGCCACGCTGACCGTATCGTTGCTTGCTTCCCACCAACCGGAAAGCACCATATCATAATGATAGGTTTTTCCCCGCAGTTCAAATTCCAGAGGAACTTCTGCTCCGATCTCCGGTTCCACACCAAGGGCTTTTAACGCCAGTTCGGTAGTAGCAATTTCATTCGCCTTTTCCGGCGCTGAACCATGCGTTGGCACGCAGAATGTAAGTTCCTGCTGTATGCTGTCAGCATAGTTTAATTCAACAGAATGACCCACGGCGTTGCTTGCATATCCAATCGTCCGCCGATGACCTGCCTGCTCCACAAAATCACTGTTTTTCAGTTGCTCAAATTGCTCCTCTGTCATATAGCCGAAGGTTCCATCTCCCTTGCTGCCTTTCTGCATCTGCATAGAGAGCTGCATGGAGGATACCATGTTAAATGCCAGTGAAGTGATGGATGTAAACAAAAATGCTGTCAGAACGATCGCAAGAATCGCCGCCAGATTACGAACCTTATTCTTCTTGAAATATTGTTTAGACAGCCGTTTGATGGTTTTTGTATTATTATTGCCAAATAGAATGTCATTCATAGTCCCGCCCCCTTTACTGCACGATCTTGCCATCCTCAATCCGAATGATACGGTCGGCAAGCTGGGCAATCTGCGCGTCGACCTCGGCCTCGTTGATGGCAAACGGGGGAAGCATAATCTCGACGGGATCGTACGAGGTGAGCTCGTATTCTGGCTTGGGGCTGACCTCCAGGGTGAAGCTGAAATCCTGATTGCGCTTGAGAGCCGTGCTTGGCGTGGGACGTGGCGGAAACGCGGGAACGATGCCGCTCTTGTCGATGGCCATGGGAGCGAGCGCCTCGAGGGCGTTTGCCTCGATGATGGAATCGAGGTTCTTGATACCCATCTTTTCCTCGGCGATTTGCTCGATGGTCTTGCCGGGCTCGGGATTGATGCCCATGGAGTTGGCGAAGTCGAGCTCCGCGAGTGCGAACGCTTTGTTGACGTCATCGGCACTGGCGGTGACTTCGAGGATAACCTTGCCATCCGCCTTCTTGATCTTGCTGGTCTTCATGAGGTGAACCCACTTCCGCTCTCGTGTCCGCGCAGCGTCATGAGCGCGGAATGGCTGGCCACTGCGTGGCGTACGCACCCACTATATGCCGAACTGAATAAAGTTTGAGCGGAATGCGGGGTCTGTCCCCATTTTGTTACGCAGGATGGGGCGTTTCGCGCTAGGCGTCCTTCTTGGAAACGAGGAGCAGGATGCCACCCACGAGGCTCACAAAAATGAGCGTGCACACACCGAAGGCCGTCGTGTTGGGCCTGCGGCCCTTGTAGATTCCCCAGGCGCACACCGTCATCGGGACCATCCAGGCAAGCGGAATGAGCATCCAGCCCGCCGTCACGGTGGAGATGACGCAGAATACGAAGGCGATGAGACGCAGCGTGGAATCCTGCGAGTCCATGCCATATGCGGGCCTGCCGTTTTCGATGATCTGGGCCTCGTACACGGTCTCGTCGCAGGATTGGGCACCCTGGCCGGTGCCCGGGGCGCTCGACGGGCTATCCGCATAATCATCGGTCCACTGGCTTCCGTCCCAGTAACGAAGCTTCGATGGGTCTCCCGATGGGTCTGGATACCATCCGGCGCGCGATTCACTCATGTGCTCTCCTTGTGCAGGCGTTGTCTATGATCGCAAGTATAGGGCATTGCCTCGCGAGAACCGCCTACATGTCCTCGCTTGCCACGTTCATGTTACCTGTGCGGTATCCGTCAGGGTCAATCGACACACGCTCGAAGCCGATCTCCTTGAACCTGCGTTCCATCGCCTCCGTGTTCTCGGGCAAGGCGAGTCGTTCGACCTCATCTGCTCGCACCTCGACGCGGGCCATGGGTCCGTGGTAGCGTACGCGCACCTGATGAAAGCCCTGGTCGAGGAGAAACTGCTCTGCAGCATCGATCATGGCGAGATGCTCTTCGCTCAGGCAGGTGCCAAATGCAAAACGCGTGGCAAGGCACGCGAACGACGGCTTGTCCCAGATGGGCAGCCCTCTTTCGCGTGATAGCCCACGTATATCGCGCTTCGTGAGACCCGCATCCTTGAGCGGGCTGAGCACGCCGAGCTCGGTTATCGCACGAGAACCCGGTCGGTAATCGCTCTCGTCATCGACGTTCGATCCCTCGACAACGGTTTCGACGCCGCACTCATTTGCCGCATCGATGACAGCCTGCAAGAGTCCCGTTTTGCACAGATAGCAGCGGTCGGACGGGTTCTGGCGAAATGCCTCATCCTCGAGCTCATGCGTGGGCACGATGACCTGCGGGATGTCACGCTCGCGGCAAAAGGCGATGGCCTCGTCGAGTTCGCGCCGCGGAAAGAGGCGGGATTGCGTCGTGACGGCGATGGCGCGCTCGCCAAGCGCTTCGCGGGCGGCATGCAGCAACAGGGCGGAGTCGACTCCGCCCGAGAAGGCGACGGCAACGCTTTCGAACGATCGGAGGCGTGCGAGCAGGTCCTGGTATTTCTCTTCGAGGGTTTCGCTGCTCATGAAGGCTCCCGAGTTGAGACGGCAATGTGTCAGGGGGTCAGAATGAGACAGTTGCTCAGAGACGCTGTCTCTTTCCGGCCCGCACCTCTTCCTAGATGACGGTTCCCTCGTCGATATCCAGATGCAGGCAGGTAACGGGGGTTCCGGCCTCGAAGGTGCCAGTGCCCTGCGGTAGCTCAATGAGCACGGTGCTGCGGTTCATCTCCGACAACAGGGCGGAGGACTGCTTCTCTTCCTGGCAGGCGAGCAGCTGGCCATCCTCGCCAAGCTCGAGATGGCCCCTCTGGTAGAAAGCGCGGCCCTCCCTCTTGCGCGTGGGCTGCGCGAGGACGGCTTCGCTGACCGGACGGTCGAGCTCCCGGAAACCCTGTATGGCGCGGAGCGCGGGACGCCCAAAGAGCTGGAAGCCCACGGCCGCGGCAGCGGGATTACCCGAGAGGACCTCGACGAGCGTATCATCCACGCAACCAAACGCCTGTGCCTTGCCGGGCTTCAGGCTCACGCAGTCGAAGACGACCTCGCCAAGCTCGCGCACGGTCTCGATGGCGTAGTCAAAATCGCCGTTGCTCGCTCCTCCGCTCGAAACGACGAAATCGCATTCGGCGATTGCGCGCTCGAACAGGGATCGAATGGCAGCCTCGTCATCTTCGACGATCGGATACAGCTCGACTTCGCATCCCATTTCGAGGGCGTATGCACCCAGCACGTATGCGTTCGCGTCTCGGATCTTGCCGGGCTCGGGCTTTGCCGGGGGCTTGACGAGCTCGGTGCCAATGCTGATGACGCCAACCTTGGGCCGGGCATATACGGGAATGACCGTATTGCCGGTGCTGGCAAGCAAACCGACGGTCGCGGCGCGAATCACCTCGCCCGCGCGTACGACGACATCACCAGCCTTGGCCTCCTCTCCGGCTTTGCGCACGTTGGTCTTGGTCACGGGCGCGCAAATCCGCACGCGCTCGCCCACGCCGCCGTCACCGGTGAAGGTCGTGTCCTCGATCTTGACCACGGCATCGGCTCCTTCGGGTATGATTCCGCCCGTCATGATGCGGATTGCCTGGCCAGGTGCGAGCGTGACCTGGCTCACGATGCCCGCGCCGACCCAGTCGACGATCTCGAGTTCGACGGGAACCTCCTCGCTCGCGCTTTCGAGGGAAGAAGAAACCACGGCAAACCCGTCCATAGCCGTGTTATCGAAGGGCGACACGTCGATGTCGCTCGTAAGATCGGCGGCGGCAACACGTCCGACCGCGGCAAACAGATCGACTTTTTCGACAGGCATCCTAAAACGCGCCTGGCTCGCGAGCTCGATCGTCCTGCGACGCGCCTCGTCGACGCTGATCATGTCCTGGCTCATTTTTATTATCCTCTCGAAAGGTTAAACGAATTGATAATCGACAGGGTATCAAATCTCGCGGTAAAAGCGGTGTTCAATTTGCCCATTGGGGACATCGTAAGCCATTCGTCATGTGGCCGTCGGGCACGGTGGAAAACCGTCAGATCGGCAAGATGCGCATGTGAAAGGGGTCCCTGGACGGGGCTCCGAAAACCCAGGGCGCAAAAAGCTACACCTTTGGGTACTGGGATTCCGACCCATCGCGACGTCCACGCTCGTAGCGACTGACGAAGCCGACGATGATGACGACGACCGCCACGGCCAGAAACGCGATGACGAATAGGGCGCTCTTCGTGTAAAGCCCCGTGATGGCAGCGCAGACGATGGATAGGATGACGATGGCGACGGGGACGGCCATCTTCGTCTTCGAACGGGCGATGTTGGCACGCAGGATGGCATCCTGACGACGGGATTCGTCGTCGCGGCGCGCGCGAATGTCGCGGTCTGTCCACTCCATGATCTTGCGTTGGACTTCAGGAGGATACGAGTTGAAGACATCGGGGTGGGGCAGGCTCACACATCCGTCCTCGAACTCTATGGGATCGTAGGTGAGAGGGCCCTCGTCGGAATCGAGGATGCCATCTGCATCTTGGCGCGCGAACCCGGGAAACCCGTGCAACGCCCTATCGACGCCAACTGCAGGCTCGCCGGCAAAATCCCCCGAAGCATCCGCAACCGGATCCTCGACGTCAAGGTCGAGATCGGGAATGTTGTCTTCTCTGATTCGCCTGTTCCTGCGGCTGCCCCTGGATTTTGGCGATTCGCCGTCGGATTGCCCTCGATTGTTGATGAACGCGTTGTACATTGGTTCGTTGCTCATACGTTTTGTGCCTTTCGCGACTCATTCAGTTCTGGCAATTATAGCATCGCTTCACGTGTGCGCAGCGCAAGGAGCCGGGTGCTTTTCGCCTTGTGCCATCGTGTTGACACGCGAAGCGGGTATCATGAGGAACACGCGCGGCAGACCGCGCCATGCAAACGGTGACGACCCACAGGTGGGCATACGTATGACACACACCAGCGAAGCAGAGCGTATCGTCAAGCTCATGCTCTTCATCCGGGAAAACGGCCCGATTGACCTTGCCGGCATCCGCCGCGCCCTTCCCTACGAGTACGGCGAACATGCCGGCAACGAGGATTCCACGCGCAGGCGCTTCGAGCGTGACAAGAAGACGCTGCAGGATAGCGGCGTCTTTCTCACGATCGACGACCGACAGCGCTACGCGCTCGACGTCGACAGGACCGTCGCCGCACCCCTGAACCTCACAGGTCCGCAGGTCAGTCTGCTGCGGCTGCTCTGTGGTGCCCTGCTCGAGGACAGTGGCTACCCTTTCAAGGAGGAGCTACGCATGGTGCTCGTCAAACTCGGCGACGAGCTCGAGATCCCCGACATGCTCCCCCAGCTCGTCGAATCACGGGGGCGCGGCTCCTCGGGCACGTACGAGCCGCAAGGTTTCGCGAAGGTCAAGAAGGCCATCACCACGCGCAAGCGCCTCTCCTTCGACTACGTGAACTCCGCCGGCAAGAAGTCGCAGCGCGAGGTGGAGCCCATGGGATGCTTCTTTCTGAGGGGCATCTGCTATGTCGCCGCATTCGACTCGGCCGCACAAGACGAGCGTCTCTTTCGCCTCGACCGCATGAGCAGGCTGCGCGTCAACGGATCCAATCCCAAGTCACCCGATTTCGAGGAGCGTCCCTTCGATGCGTCCGACTACTACGGCCTCCCTTTCCAGTTTGGTGAAGAGCGGTTCACGGCACGCATCCTGTTTGATGAGACAACGGCGCAGGACGCCCAGCGGCTCACGATGGGACAGGGGCAGCTCGCCTGGAATGACGGAGGGCTCGTCTGGACGGTCGAGTGCTGCGACGAGCGCGCATTGGCCCAATGGTGCATCGAGAACGGCCCGGGGCTGCGCATCCTCGAGCCCGCACCCGCACGAGATGCCTATGTCGCCGGGCTCGAATCGTACCTACGCGCTGACCGGGAGGTACATGATGAAGGATAGGCAGCTTCTCCTCGCCATCATGGCCCAACTCGAGCGCGAGAAAATCGTCTCGATTCCCCAGCTCGCGATGCTGCTTGGTATCGAAGAGCAGCGCGTGTTCGACGCGCTCGAGGTTCTCGTCTTCGCCTACGACGCCGCATCGATACGCCTCGACCTGCACGATTCGTATGCGACGCTCCAGATGCACGGCACCGATCGGCTCCTGCGCCTCACGGCCACCGAAGCCGATGCGCTGGTCGACGCGCTCACGGCGGCGGGGTTCTCGGACGGTGACAAACTCGTGGACGCCCTGCTGCAGACAAAGGGCGTGCTCGATTCGACGCATGCCGGCTCCGGTCCCCGTCTGCGCGTCATTTCCGAAGCCACCTCCCCTGACGTAGCCCAGACGATCGCTGCGGCGTGCGAGGATGCCGAACATCATCTGCTCGAGATCGAGTACCGGGGCACGGACGACATCGAGGCGCGGACCAGGCGCGTCGAACCGCTGCGGATCTTCTCGGAAGACGGGCATCGCTACGTGCAGGCATACTGCCGCAACTCGGATGGCTGGCGCTCCTTTAGGATCGATCGCATTCTCCGGGCGACACCACTCGAGGAGCGTTTCGCTTCGCGGGATGACGCTCCCCGTCCCCGCGTCGGGTTGGACCACGCCGCCAAAGCGCGCATTCGCCTGGATGCCGATTGCCCGCCGCCTGCCTGGCGCTCCCTGCGCGTCGTGAGCGATGACGAGGCGGGGCGCATCGTGGAGGTCCCCTGGACGGGAAGCTCATGGCTTTCCAAACAGGTGGTTTCGCTCATGGGACAGGCGCTTGCTCTCGAGCCCGCAGAATTCGTGCATGCCTGCAAGGAGTATGCTGAAAAGCTACTGCAACCGTGAGTTATGCACGTTTGCGCATATGATTTTGTCGTTTATTTGACCGGGACGCCAGCTCCGAAAAGCAAGTCGCGCTCGTCGGTGGGAAGGCTTGCCCGCGCATCGTCACGCACGCCGTTCACGCCGATGAAGAACTGCCGCATCATCGCGACCATCATGTAGCGGCCCTTGGGGGTAAGCGTGATCTGCTCGTCATCGTCGATGTCGATGGCGCCGCTCGTCTTGAAGAACGCGTACTCGGCCGGAAGGCCTGCAGCCACGGTGCAGCCAAAGTCGCGTTCCCACGCCCTCTTGTCGAGCCTCAGGCCAAAGAGCTGCATCATGAAGCGGTAGCGCATGTGGTCGCGCTTGCTGAACGTCGTCATGCGCGAGACCGACATGTGACCGCTCTCGATGTGCTCGTCATATTCCCTGATGCTGAAGGTGTTCACGAAGAGCTTGCTGTCGAGGAAGCTCATGCCACCGCTGCCCAGGGCGGGGTATTCCTCGTAATCGATGATGTACTCGTCGATCATAGGACTCTTCGCGTCGTTGAAGGTCCAGGCATCGCCAAAGGCAAAGGCGGGGTTATCCCCTCCCGTCAGGCCCTCACAGATGATCTCGTAGAAGGCTTGCTCGCGCGCGTAGTCGACCTTGCCCACGGTAGCCGCCAACGACTTCTCGACAGCCGGGGAAGCCATGAGGGGATAGAACGTGGCTTGGTTCGTGTGGGATTCGAGTATCGCCGCGATGTCGTTCACGAGCATCGCCTCGTCCTGCGCCGGGAAGTTGAAGATCATATCGACGTTCAGCGATTTGAACACATTTGCATCCGCGACATCGACGATTCTGTTCAAAATCTGCTCGGCGCTGCCATATTTTTCATATCTGTCCATTTGTCTAAGCAATTCATCGTCGAAACTTTGGACGCCAACGGACAATCGCTGCACTACACCGTCGAGTTTCTCGACATATTCGGGAAGGAGATGATTTGGGTTCGTCTCGCTCGACACATCGACGATTGAGAACATGTCGCGCGCTTTGCCAATCGTTTTAACGAGCTCGTCGATGAGAATCGTCGGCGGTCCACCGCCGCCGTACCGAGAATATGGCCATTA
>OGRY01002842.1_pt1 | contig 10559 bp, 7 predicted proteins | sample 1553551 | NCBI WGS metagenome assembly OGRY01 (sample SAMEA2580101, study PRJEB22360) | human gut metagenome | biome: human gut; feature: human-associated habitat; material: faeces | place: Denmark | collected 2008/2010
AAAGGGCCTGGGGGGGTCCATCCGCGGCGGCGGCCGCGGCATGGAGCCGTTGCGCCACACGGTGCTGCGCTACTGCGACGTTTTCCGGAAGCTGGGATTCGTGCTGGACGACCCTGCGCCCGCCGTGCGCCGGGACCGCCCCAATCCCTTCGGGGAGAAACACGGCGTGTGGGTGGGCTTCGCACCCTTCTCCGCACACCGGGGCAAGACCTATCCCGAGGAGCAGAGCCGCGAACTCGTGCGGATGCTCTCGGAGCGTTACGGGCGGGTTTTCATCCACGGAGGCGGAGGCGCCGAACAGGCGTTCGCCGAGGAGATGGAACGCACGTATCCCAACGTCACGGCCTTGTACGGCAAGGTCCGTTTCGCCGGGGAGATGGACCTCATCGCCAACCTGGACTGCGTGGTGACGATGGATTCGCTGGTGATGCACCTGGCGTCGCTCGTCGCGACGCCCGTGGTGTCGGTATGGGGCGCGACGCATCCCGGGCTGGGTTTTCTGGGCTACGGGGTTTCGTCCGGGAACGTTTTGCAGGCCGACATGGCGTGCCGTCCCTGCTCGGTCTTCGGCAACAAGCCCTGCCGCTACGGCGACTACCGCTGCCTGAAAGCCGTTACGCCCGAAATGGCGGCCCGGCGGGTGGCCGAAATCACCGGCAGCTTGCCGGAATGTTCCGGAAACGGATAAACCGATTGAATCCATAATCCGTTCGGGGATGACCTTACGGAGCGATCGGACGGGAACCGGAGGCCTGCTTTCAGCCCCGGTTCCCGTCCGGAGTTTTATTTCGCCTTATTCACCGCTCCGGTTCTGGGGGCCGTGTTTCATTTCCGTGAAATTGCATTTTCGGTTACGTAGAGGGTTCGCCTCATTCGTACTTATTATAACCGACCTGATGAACTTATGAAGAAACTTCTTTTTTACCTGCTGATTTTCACCTTGTTTGCGGCCGCCGCCGGCTGCTCTTCCGGCAAGGACGACGACGGAAATCCCGATGTCAGATTCTATGCAGTTCCGGCTTCGCTGAATTTCGAGGCCGGGAAAACGACCTTGCAGCTGAGCATCTCGACGACGGGGCATTGGACGATCGTGTGCGACGACGAGTGGCTGGAAGCCGTTCCGGCGGAAGGCACGGGGAGTGCGAAGGTCGGAATCACCGCGCAGGCGAATCCTTTGGCGCAGCAGCGCACCTCGTCGCTGACGATCGCATACGGCGGTGCGGAACCGGCCGTCGTGCCCGTCACCCAAAAGGTCTCCGGGGAGGAGTCGGTCGACCTGTTCGGCTCGACCGACGAGATGAAAGCCTACCTGAAAGCGCGCGTTGAAGCCTGCAATTACGCCGAGTCGGTGACGACGACCGCCGGAGGGGTGCTGAAGTTCGGCTTCAAGGGCGCCGCGACGCGGGGCGTTCGGAAAGAGGCGATTCCCTTCTTTACGGTGAACGGCGGCGGTTACTGGGCGGCCGACGGCGTTGCGACGCCGGTGAAAGCCGACGCGGAGGCCCTGCGGGGCGGGGCGTCGCCCGCGGTGACGCTGACGGCCGGCGGAACGATCGCTTTCGAGGGGGCCGACACGGGCACGGCCGCTCCTGCGGACGGAGCCGTTGCGCTGCGCTGCGTGCTCGACACGGGGAAATACGTCTGCTTCGTCTTCGCCGACGGCGAGGTGATCCGGATCGGGAGCGAGCTTAACGGCTCGTTCAATCGCCTCTGGCCGGGCTTAGCGCCGCGTCCCCCCCGCCGCTGCCGGCGGGAGGCAAATCCCTCAAGATACTTTTTATCGGCAACAGTTTTACGGTCGATGCCACGGAGCATCTGCCGGGCATGTTGAAAAGCGCCGGAATCACCCATGTCCGGATGGTGCGGGCCTATCACGGCGGCTATAAGCTGCCCGAATTTTTCGAGAACTATGCCGCGCCGGACATCTGCACCTATTATTACTGCGAGCCGGGAGCGACGAAGTGGGAGAACGAAGGGACGCTGAACCGTTCGCTCAAGAGCATCGTCGAGTCGGATACGTGGGACATCGTGACATTGCAGGAGCACACCGGTTCGTACTATGCGTGGGAGTGGGACGAGACCGAGCGGGGCGCGATTTCCGGACTTTGCGACTACATCCAGCAGGCGCAGCCCCTCGACCGGCCCACGATCGGCTACATCATGGCCCAGGCCTACGGAGCCTACCATTCCCATTATCCGAAGTATTTCGCCAACCAGCAGGCGATGTTCGAGGCGATCGTGGCCCAGGTGCGGAAGATCACCGCCCAGACCTGCATCGACCTCGTGATCCCCTCGGGAACGTCGCTCCAGAACCTGCGGACCTCGTCGCTGAACAGGGACAACGGGATGGACCTTACGCGCGACTCCTACCACATGGACTACGGAATCAGCCGTTACGCGGCCGCCGCGACGGTGTTCCGGACGCTCGTCACGCCCTGCACGGGCGTCAGCGTCGAGGGAAACGGCTACCGCTATTCGACCTCCAGCACCTCGACGACGGGTTATTCGACGCCGGTTACCGACGCCAACGCCCCGGTGGCGATCCGGGCGGCGCTGGAGGCCTGCCGGACGCCCTATGCGGTTACGGACATGAGCAAATACTGACGGGCATGCAGAATCGTTTACGGGATTCGGAGCTTGTCGTGATGATGCGCGGCGGCGACAAGGCAGCCTTCGGAGTGCTTTTCGACCGCTACTACGACCTGCTGCACACCTTCGCCAGGCATATCGTCAAGGACTCTTCCGTGGCGGAGGACATCATCCAGAACGTCTTCGTCAAAATGTGGATGCGCAAGGAGCAGGTCAATCCCGAACTGTCGGTGCGCAATTACCTGCTGGTCGCCACGCGCAACGAACTTTTCGACTACATGCGGCTGCGGTACAACATGCTGCGCAGCGACATCAACGATGCGATGCTCAACGTCGCCGACGGCGATACGGACATTTACGACTACGTGGACGTGCGCGAACGGGTCGGGTTCATCGACTCGGTGATGCGTTCGATGCCCGACAAGCGGCGCGAGATATTCGCCATGCGCTACGACCGCAACATGACCAATGCCGAGATCGCCCGGGCGCTGAACCTCTCGATCCGCACGGTCGAAAAGCACGTCGACCTGGCGATCAAGCAGATCCGCAAGACGATCTCCGTCGTGACGCTCTTTTTTGTGCTGTTCTTCTGAAAACAAGACGAAACCTATGGATACCAAGAAAAATATGTCGCGTGAACAGCTGCTTGCCTACATGCGGGACAACTGCACGGAAGCCGAGGCGCAGCAGGTGCGCATGTGGCTGCGGGAGCGGCTGAAGGACCCGGGGCTGGACCAGCTGTTCAGCGACCTGCTGGACGCTACCGAGACCGAGTACGATCCCGAGGGCAAGGAGCGCGTGCGGCGTAAGCTGGACTCGATCCTCGCGGCATGCCCCGCCCCGAATTCCCCCCCCCCGCAGCGGTAACCTCCGGCGGTGGCGGTGGTCCCTCCGTATAATCGAATACGCCGCCGCCGTTGCCGCCGTCGTTCTGGCGCTCCATTACAGGCATCAGGCCAACACCCCGCGCGAGTGGGTGGAGGTCTATGCCGGCATGGGCGAGCGCCGCGAGATCGTGCTGCCCGACAGCACGCACGTGTGGCTCAACGCCGGTACGAAACTCATCTATCCCAAGCAGTTCAACCGCTCGATGAGGCAGGTCTACCTGTCGGGCGAGATGTTCGCCGACGTCCGCCGCGACGAGGACCGCCCGTTCATCGTCTCCGCCGACCGGCTGGAGGTGAAGGTGCTCGGCACGCAGTTCAACCTCAAATCCTACCAGGAGGACGCCAAGTCGGAGGTGAGTCTGGTGCGCGGCAAGGTGTCGGTAGGCATCAAGGCGTCGAAGATGAACGGGAAACTCACCCTCGCGCCCGGAGACATCCTCCGTTTCAACAAGACCAACAATCACATCGACTTCCTCAATTTCGATCCCGATTCCTATGCGAACTGGATCGACAACGACAACTTCTTCTTCGTGGAGCAGACCCTGGGCGACATCGTCGCCGACCTGTGCCGCCACTTCGCCGTCGAGATCGTCGTCACGGACAAATCGCTGTGCGACGAGACCTACTACGCCTCGTTCGTCAACGAGGAGTCGCTCGACGAAATCCTCGATGCGCTCAACAAGGACCGCCTTTTCTCGGTGCGCAGGGAAGCCGAGGTATATTACATATCGCCACCCCTAAAATAACCATATCATGTAGTACACAGAACGAACGGAATCTTTAATGACCTATTTCTCAAAACTTCAAATCTTAACGTAATGAATAAACTTTTACCTTCCGTCAAAAGTTTGATCACGCTTGCCGCACTTCTGTGCTTCCTGTTCCAGGCCTCCGCGGCCTCGGCCCAGAAGGTGAGCCTGTCGGTCCGCAATGCGACCGTCAAGGCGGCGATCGAACGCCTGCAAAAGGATTACGGCTACTCGTTCGTCATCAAGACGAAGGATGCCGATGTGAACAAGAAGATCACCCTCGATGTCAAAAACGAGGAGATCGGCGCGGTCGTCGGGAAGATGTTCGCCGGACAGAACGTCGTGAGCAGCGTCGAGGGCAAGATGATCGCCATCATGTCCGCCCCCGCGAAGCGGGACGCCGCGGCCCGCGCTTCGGCCAATGCCGTCGTGAAGGGCGTCGTGAAAGACAGCGCCGGGAATCCGATCACCGGCGCCACGGTGATCGTCGACGGCACGACGATCGGCGCCACCACCGACCTCGACGGCTCGTTCTCCGTACGGATCGGGGCGCGCACGGATGTCCGCCTGATCGTCTCCTACCTCGGCCTGAAGACCAGGGAGGTTGCGGTGGACGATCCGGCACGGTTCTATGAGGTCCGGCTCGAAAACGACAACATGGCCCTCGACGAGGTGGTCGTGGTCGGTTACGGCACGCAGCGCCGCAGCCTGGTGACCAACGCCATCAGCCAGTTCAAGCCCACCGAGGAGAACATGCGCAGCGTGATGTCGCCCTCGGAACTCCTTCAGGGCCGCATCGCCGGCGTGTCGATCTCGACCAGTTCGGGTAACCTCGGCTCGGCCGAGAAGATGAGCATCCGCGGTTCGTCGTCGCTCAGCGCCAGCAACGAGCCGCTTTACGTGATCGACGGCATTCCGCTGTCGAACAACTCGGCGTCGCTCTATTCGTTCGGCGAGAACATGAGTTCGCTGGCGACGCTCAACCTCACGGACATCGAGTCGATCGAGGTGCTGAAGGACGCCGCTTCGGCCGCGATCTACGGCTCGCGCGCCACCAACGGCGTCGTGCTGATCACCACCAAGCAGGGCCGCGAGGGCAAATCGGAGGTCAAGGTCAACTACGGCTTCAGCATCACGCAGTTTCCCAACACCGGGCGCCGCGAATACGTCGGTTCGAAGCAGTACGTCGAGGTCTTCAACGAGGGCGTCGACAACTACAACCGCCAGAACGGCTTCACGGTCAACAGCTCGGGATATGTCAAGCCCATCCGCAATCCCTACGGAGACATGCCCGACACCGACTGGCTCGACCTGATCACCCGGCTCGGGCAGTCGCACTACCTCGACCTGTCGTTTTCGGGCGGCAACGCCAAGACCAAATACTACCTTTCGGGCAGCTACAACTACCAGGAGGGCGTCATCAAGACGAACGACATCTCGAAGGTCAACCTCAAGTCGAACATCAACCACGAAATGTTCAAATGGCTGAAGGTGGGCGCCAACATCAGCGGCAACTACCTGCACAACAACCGTATCCCGGGAGCCGATCTCGGATCGACGATCATCGGACGCGCCGTGCAGCAGCGTCCCTTCGACCGTCCCTACAAACCCAACGGCGGCTATTACACGGGCGGAACCGACGAACTGCTGCTGCACAATGCCGTGCAGATTCTCTCCGAGGAGACCTCCTATACGGACAACTACCGCTTCATCGGTTCGTTCTGGGCCGAGGCGCAGATCATCAAGGGGCTGACGGTCAGGGCGTCGTACAACAACGACTCGGCCTACACCTACGACTACATCTATTACAACCAGAACCACCCCTATGCCGCCGACAAGGGTCGCATTCTGGACCGGAACCGGTTCGTGATGACCAACACGATCGACCTCTACGCCAACTATAACCGCAAGATCGGCGAAGATTTCGAACTCGGGGCCATGGTGGGTCACTCGTTCCTCAAGACCAGGAGCCGCACGTCGTACATTGATGCGCAGAACTATCCCTCGCCGGCGTTCGACGTGGCGAGCGTGGCCGCCAACATCGTCGATGCCAGCGCCGGACTGTCGGAATATGCCATCGAATCCTATTTCGCCCGTTTGAGCCTCGCCTACAAGGACCGTTACGTGGTCAATGCCACGATCCGTACCGACGGTTCGTCGCGCTTCGCGCCCGACTGCCGCTGGGGCTGGTTCCCCTCGGTGTCGGTCGGCTGGAACGTCTCGAACGAGTCGTTCTGGAACGCCGAGAAGACCGACCTGAAGATCCGCGCCAGCTACGGCCGCACGGGTAACCAGGACGGAATCAGCAACTACGGCTGGCAGGCCCTGATCAGCGGCGGCGTCAACTACGGCGGCCAGAGCGGCATCGCCATTTCGTCGAGCGGCAACGACCGTCTGACGTGGGAGACCGCCGACCAGTACAACGCCGGATTCGACCTGAGCTTCCTGGGCGGCAAGATCAACATGATCGCCGACGTTTACCTGAAGAACACGAACAACCTGCTCTACTCGAAGCCCGTGCACGCCACGACGGGCGAGACCTCGATCCTGAGCAACATCGGGTCGATGCGCAACAAGGGTGTCGAGTTCACGATCAACACCCACCTCAATCTGGGCAAGGTGCTGTGGAGTTCGTCGTTCAACATCGCCCGCAATGTCAACAAGCTGACGTCGCTGCTCGAAGACGACCTGCTGTCGATCGGCGCCAACCGCGCGCTGAAACTCGGCCGGACGGTGGGTTCGTGGTACATCTTCCGCACGGACGGCATCTACCAGTACGACGGCGAGGTGCCGCAGGCGCTCTACGACAAGGGCGTGCGCGCCGGCGACGTCAAGTACTGGGACCGCAACGGCGACGGGAACATCACGGACGACGACCGTATCGTCACGGGCAACCCCAACCCCAAATTCTCGGGCGGCTGGAACAACACCTTCAAGTACAAAGGGCTGGAATTGAGCCTCTTCTTTACGTACAGCTACGGAAACGACGTGTATGCGTCGTGGATGATCCCCGGCTCCAAGCCCGGCCATACCCGCTCGCTGCTGAAAGCCTATGCCGACAACCGCTGGACGGGACCCGGCACGTCGGACAAATACCCGCGCGCGATCTACTCGTACAGCGGCTGGAACGGCAAGAACTCGACGATGTACCTGACCGACGGTTCGTTCATCCGCCTGCGCTCGGTGACGCTGGGATACACCTTCCCGCAGCGGCTGGTTTCGAAAATCCACCTCAAGGGACTCCGGGTCTATGCCCAGGGCGACAACGTCTTCCTCTGCTCGCGCTATCCCGGCTGGGACCCCGAGACGAGCGTCAATCTCGATCCGCGCTTCTACGGCGAGGATAACGACGGCGTTCCCCAGCCGCGCATCTTCAAGTTAGGCGTAAACATCACTTTCTAAATCCGACAATCATGAAATCGTTGCATAAAATCATCTTGTTTGCCCTGCTGCCCCTGATGGGTGCTTGCAGCGGCATGCTCGACATCGAGCCGCATTCGGCGGTCTCCCCGACGGTGGTCGGCTCCGACGACATCGAGGCGCTGCGCATCGGAATGTACAATAAGGTTCAGGAGGGACCTACCTACTACTCCTACATCGCGTTCGACCTCTTCGGCGGTGAGCTGATGACCAGCACGGGCCGCCCGATCGACCTGATCAACTCGCTTTCCAATGCGCTGCATACGTTTGTCAGCAGCCAGTGGAACGGCTACTACAAGGCGCTTTTGCAGGTGAACAACGTCATGTCGATCGCCGAGGGGCTGGCCGACAGCCCCACGCGGAACCGGGTGCTGGGCGAGTGCCGCTATTTCCGGGCGTATATTTACCTCTGTCTGGTGACCCGCTTCGGCGACGTGCCCGTCCTGCGGCAGAACACCCAGGCCAAGGTTTCGCGCGACCCGGCCTCGATGGCCTGGGAGCTGGTCGAGGAGGATCTCGACGCGGCTTCGGGCTTCCTGAACGGGTTGAGCGCCGACAGTTTCTACTACGTGTCGCCCGCCGCCGTGACGGCCCTGAAAGCGCGCGTGAAACTCTATCTGGGCAAGAAGGGAGAGGCCAAGGAGTTGGCCGAGAGCCTGATCGCCAATCCGAACTACGCACTCGACGACTTCGACAAGATTTTCCGCTCGAAGGCCAACAAGGAGGTGATCTTCGCCTTCTCGTGCCTGACCGAGGACGGTTCGTCGATCAAGATTTCCAACCAGTTCTACTCCTACAACCACCCCAACAAGGGCAGTTACAACTACCGTCCCGCGGGCGACGTGATGACGATGTACGCCGACAACGACCTGCGCAAGGAGGTGTCGATCACCACGCTCGACAACCTGAACTTCGTCAACAAATACCCCAGCGGGCAGACCGGGTCGGACCCCGTGGTGATTTCGCGTCTGGCCGAAATGTACCTGATCAGCGCCGAGGCGCAGGGGTTGAACGGAGGTCTGGATCGTCTCAACGAACTGCGGGAAAAGCGCGGCCTCGACAGGGTGAGTCCGGGGAACGAAGCCGATTTTCTCGACGCGGTGCTTCAGGAGCGCCGTCTGGAGTTCCTCGCCGAGGGTTTCCGCTGGTACGACCTCGTGCGGACCGGAAAGGCTACGCAGACGCTCGGCACGAAGGACTACCAGTGCCTGATGCCGCTTCCGAGCCGGGAGTTGCTTTACAATCCGAACCTCAAACCGAATAATCCGGGTTATTAGCGGGATTGTCCAATATGCATAAAACGATAAAACGATGAAAACATACAGATATATGATCGGAATGCTGTTGTGCGTGTGGCTGCTTGCTGCGTGCGACAATTCGAATGCTTTCGACGAATACGCCAAGTTCGACACGACCGCCCAGACGGCCTGGGGACAGAGCATCGTCGACGGATCGAACGGGTATGTGGCTCACGTGAAGAGCGACAGGACCTACAACCTGGCCGACGGCGTGGACGTGCTGGAGATGGCATTTCTGGCCGACGACGGACTGGCCATGCAGCTGTTCCTGTTCAAGATCGCCCTGAGCGACAAAATCACCCTGCGCACGACGCTCGCCGACGACAAGAACCAGGTGGGCACCGGCCAGACGATTATGAAGCAGCTCGAGGCGATGCAGAAGAACGGGAAGAAGGTCTTGGGCGGCACGAACGCCGACTTCTTCAATACGACCTACATCCCCTACGGCGTATGTTACCGCGACGGCGTGGCGGTGAAGACTTCGTTCAGCCGTACGGACTGCAACGTCTTCGTGATCACGAAGGACAACGAGGCCTGCTGCTTCACGGAGGAGGAGTACGCTCTTCACAAGGACATCGTCCGCGAAGCAGTCTGCGGCCTCGGCACGCTGCTGCTCAAGAACGGCGAGCAGCTGGACCAGAGCGGCAACACGATGCCGGTGGCGAAGATGGAACCGCGTACGGCGATCGGCGTGTCGCAGGACGGCAAGGAGGTCTACCTGATGGTGGTCGACGGCCGTAACTTCTACTATTCGAACGGCGCCGACCTGCTGGACCTGATGAACCTGATGTCGGCCTGCGGAGCCAGCGACGCGCTCAACCTCGACGGCGGCGGCTCGTCGACCTTCATCGCACGCGACGGCGCGGAGGGCGAACTCAAACTGCTGAACTGGCCGACCGACCAGGGAGGGGTCATGCGCAAGGTGGCGACCGGATTGGCGATTGTTGAACAATAAAAGACGGAACCGATGAAAACGATATTTCAATACCTGCTCCTGACGGCCGCATGCGCGGCGCTGGGAGCCTGCCAGGATTTTAGCGACGATACGGCCTTTACTCCCGAGACGCCCGAACTGTCGTTCGTGGAGACGAGCATCACCGCGGAGAAGGCCACCAAGGACTACGAACTTTCGATCAAATCGAACCTTCCGTGGCGCATCGAATGCGACAAGGACTGGGTGTCGTTCGATCCGTCGTACGGACAGGGCGACGCCACGATCACGGTGACCGTGGCCGCAAACCGTACGCTCGACGAACGCACGGCGACGATCTCGGCCTATGTCATCAAGGGCGAGAACGTCACGCTGCCCGTGACGCAGGCCGCTGCGAGCGCTTCGGACCTGGCGACGCACTACTATGTCAAGACCGACGGCTCGGCCGACAAGGACGGCCTGACATGGGAGACGGCGACCACGCTGGCCAACGCGATCGACCAGGCGATGAACGGCGATGTGATCCATGTGGCTGCGGGTTCCTACGTGCCTTCGGTTCCGCTGACGGGCATGAAGACCGCGCTGGACAACACGTTCGAAATCCACAGCAACTTCTCGATGATCGGCGGCTATCCGGCCGATGCGGCCGAGGGCGCCGTGGCTGATCCCGTGGCGAACGAGACGA
>OGRY01002851.1_pt1 | contig 10537 bp, 6 predicted proteins | sample 1553551 | NCBI WGS metagenome assembly OGRY01 (sample SAMEA2580101, study PRJEB22360) | human gut metagenome | biome: human gut; feature: human-associated habitat; material: faeces | place: Denmark | collected 2008/2010
TACCGATTTAATGGCTACTGTTGATAAAACATTCGGAGATTTCCGTCTGAATACCAATATAGGTATGTCACTTTATCACACTTCCATGCAGACAATCGGCTTTGCTGGTGACCTGATTATACCTAACTTCTTTGCACTGAATAATATTAATTACGCTGCAAACTATAAACCACTACCGGACGGATACGATGACGAAGTACAAAGTATATTCGCTAATGTCGAATTAGGATGGAGAAGTCAACTTTACCTCACGTTGACCGGACGTAATGACTGGGATTCCAAACTGGCTTTCTCCAATCAGTCTTCATATTTCTACCCTTCTGTCGGCTTATCGGCTGTACTGACGGAAATGTTCGCTCTGCCTAAAATCATATCTTATGCAAAAGTACGTGGTTCTTACACAGTTGTAGCCTCTTCTTTCGACCGCTACCTGACTAACCCGGGATACGAATATAACAGCCAGACTCACAACTGGGCAAACCCGACAGTTTACCCGATGGACAATCTGAAACCGGAGAAAACCAAATCATGGGAAATCGGTCTGAACTTGAAGTTCTGGGAAAACCGCTTCAATCTGGACGCAACCTATTATCGTTCCAATACTTTAAACCAGACATTTAAAGTAGATATTCCCTCTTCCTCCGGATATAATAAGGCAATCGTTCAGACTGGTAATGTACAAAACCAAGGAATCGAACTGGCGCTCGGCTTCACCGACGAATGGGCAGGATTCAGATGGGCATCAAATGCTACTTTCACTCTGAACCGCAACAAGGTAAAACGTCTGGCAGGCGGTAGCACCAACCCTGTAACGGGCGAACTGATCGATATGCCAAACATGCCTGTAGGATGGCTTGGTAAAGAGAATGTAGCTCCCCGAGTAATCTTGACAGAAGGAGGTACAATGACCGACATATACGTGTACAATGAATTAACCAAAGATAATAACGGAAATATAAAAGTGGATGCTCAGACCGGAGGACTTAGTATGCATACGGCAGAGACTCCTACCAAAGTCGGAAATTTGAACGCCAACTATAATTTAGGCTGGACCAACAATTTCACTTACAAAGGAATCAATCTGGGAGTCGTACTTTCCGCACGTGTAGGTGGTCTGGCATACTCAGCCACGCAAGGTGTTCTGGACTACTATGGCGTATCAAGTATCACGGCAAATGCACGTGACAATAAAGGTGTACCAATGAATAACGGAAAAGTAGATACACAGAAATACTATCAGACCATCGGTACCGGTGAAGGCGGTTACGGAAGATACTATTTATACAGTGCCACCAATGTCCGTCTTCAGGAACTCAGTCTTAGCTATACACTTCCCAAGAAATGGCTGAACAATGTAGCCAATGTAACCTTCGGGCTTGTAGGACGCAACCTGTGGATGATCTATTGCAAAGCACCGTTTGACCCTGAATTGTCTGCTTCTACATCCAGTAACTACTATATGAATGTGGACTACTTCATGCAACCAAGCATGCGCAATATAGGATTTAATGTAAAAGTACAATTCTAAATTAATGAGAAAATTATTATGAAGAAATATCTAAGAAATATAACAGTCGGTACTGCTTTGGTATTAGTTGCCGGGAGTTGTACCGGTAATTTTGAAGAATACAACACCAATCAATTCCAGATTCATGAAGCTGACCCTTCTACTTTGATGAAGTCAATGATTGAGACGATCGTAAACATTCAACAGAATGACTCGCAGATGATGGATCAGATGGTCGGTCAGTTAGGAGGCTATCTGACATGTGCGAATGTATGGAGCGGCACTAACTTCGGCACATTCAATCAAAGTGATGCCTGGAATGCAGGTCCCTGGAATACTAATTTCGAGAAAATATACGGTAATTTCTTCCAGATACAGGAAGCAACTAATGAAAGCGGGCACTATTATGCTTTTGCACGTATGATACGGGCCATAACCATGCTGCGTGTTGCCGATTGTTACGGTCCGATGCCCTACAGTCAAGTGAAAAAAGGTAACTTCTATGTAGCTTATGACACAGAAGAACAAGTCTATAAGAATATAATGGAAGATTTTGCAAGCGCTGCCAACGTACTCTATAACTATTACAAAGATACCAATGGTAACGCACCGCTCGCCAGCAACGACCCTGTATTCAGCGGCAATTATGCCAACTGGGCAAGACTCGCAAATTCCATGCGACTGAGGGTGGCTATCCGCATCAGTACAGCATATCCGGAGATGGCAAAAGAAAATGCGGAAGCTGCCGCATCTCATGAAGCCGGACTGATCGAAGCAAATAATGACAATGCCATGATGGATTGCGGCTCGCAGACAAACCCTTACCAATTGGCAGCTGTAAGCTGGGGTGATTTGCGTGTCAATGCCAATATCGTTGATTATATGAACGGATACGGTGATCCGCGTATGTCTAAATACTTCAACCATTCAACATTCACTGGTCACACTCAGGAATATGTGGGCATGCGCTCCGGAGAAGATGGTTTTGCCAAAAGTGACGTTGCAGGTTATTCCATACCGGCCATCACAGGAACTTCAAAGCTATTGGTATTCTGCGCTGCTGAAACAGCATTCCTCCGTGCGGAAGGCAAACTGAAGAACTGGTCTGTCGGCAATAAATCGGCTAAAGAGTACTATGAAGAAGGAATCAAACTCTCCATGGAACAGTACGGCACAACAATGCCTGACAATTATCTGACAAATACCGAAAAACCGACAGTATCACATAATAATGATCCCAGAGGCCATGCATATACCATCTCCAACACCGTTGCCGTTGCATGGAATGACAACAATGAAGAAGAAAATCTTCAGCGTATCATTACTCAGAAATGGATAGCCAACTATCCGTTGGGACTGGAAGCATGGGCTGAATATCGCCGTACCGGTTATCCGGAACTCTATCCTTGCATCGACAATCTGTCTCCATCAGGAGTAGACAGCAAGCGTGGTATGCGTCGTCTGAGATTCCCTTACACGGAAGTACAGAACAACCATTCCAATTATCAGCAAGGTGTTTCGTATCTGAAAAATGGTGGTCCGGATAATGAAGCCACAGATTTGTCGTGGGGAAAAACTAATTAATATAACCTCCTAACTAGAATTAATATGAAAAAGAATTATTTACTATATTTTTTATTGTTAGCGTTGAGCACCCCAATATGGGTGAGCTGTAATGACTGGACAGAATCAGAAGCAAAAGATTACTTCGAAGGTCCTTCAGAAGAATACTATGCAGCCCTGCGCGCATATAAAAAGTCTGATCATCCCAAAGCTTTCGGAGGCGCTTCATTAGTAAACAGCATGGCAGGAATCCCGGATAGCGGGGATGTCGTTTCCATCTGGGGGAATTGGTCGAATATTACAGAAGCGCAAAAGAAGGATCTCAAGTTCTGTCAAGAAGTAAAAGGAACTCGCTTCACCATGTGCTTTATCATCACTTCGGTAGGTACACAGATCACTCCACAACATATATATGACAATTGGGAGTCAATGGGATTCGCAAGCCAACAGGAAGCTGTTAATGATTTCTGGGGCTGGCCTTCGGACGAGTCTGATAAAGAAGCCGTCGAAGCATCTATCCGCAAATATGCAAATGCTATCGCTGATACGATCAACAAATACGGCTATGACGGATTCGATATCGACTACGAACCAAACTATGGTAATAAAGGTAACATTGTGGACGACGATGACAGAATGTTCATATTCGTAGACGAACTTGGCAAACACTTCGGTCCTAAATCGGGAACCGGCAAGTTATTGATCATTGACGGCGAACCGCAAAGTATAAAGAACAGACCCGATGTAGGCCCTTACTTTGATTACTTTATCATTCAGGCCTATAAACCCGGTAATGACAACAATCTGGACAAACGTCTGATAGACGGTGGTGTAGCAGGTCCGGGACTCGTTCAGACTTACGGTAGCGTAATGTCCGAAGAGCAAATCACAAAGATGACCATCATGACCGAAAACTTTGAGGCTGTAGATGCTGCTATGGATGGCGGATATCCTTATACCGACCGTTATGGCAACAGCATGAAATCTTTGGAAGGAATGGCACGCTGGCAACCGAAAAATGGTTTCCGTAAAGGCGGAGTAGGAAGCTATCATATGGAAGCAGAGTATCCGACAAATCCGGAATACAAAAATCTACGCAAAGCTATCCAGATTATGAATCCTTCTACCAAACCGTTAATTAAATATTAATTCACTATGAAACAGATTAAAAACATAAGAAACTTCTTGTTGATATCGCTTATCGCAGGCGGTACATGGATCGGCTGTGACGATGCGAATTATAGTACATTGGACACGCACGTCTTCTTCGAAGAAGCTTTAACTGCAACAAGCACCAAAGTGACTGTTATGGGCAGCGGTGAAACCAATGTCACACTGAACGCGCATATCAGCAATACACAACAGAAAGACAACAGCTATAGTCTGGCAATAGATCAGGCTGCTCTTGACGCATACAACAAGGCTAATGGTACAAACTACATCGCATTGCCGGAAACCCATTACACCCTTCCGGACAATATTACGATTAAGGCAGGTGCTTATAATGCAGATCCTATTTCCATACATATCAAAGCATTCTCCGAGGAAATGAATGCATCCGGTGAATCATATGCTTTACCCGTACGCCTGGTAGCCAAACAAGGTAGTATTGATGTAATGCCTGTTACCGGTAGCTTGGTGATTCTTGCCAATAGTATCATGGAATTTTCCGCCCCGCAATTTGTCGGAAGTACAGAACTCGTAGCCAAGAAATTCTCTGAAGCTCCTGAAACCTACAACGAGTTTACTGTCGAAGTTCGTTTCCAGGTAAGCAATACTGCCAATCGTAACCGTGCAGTATTCAGCACATCCGGCAGCGACGGCAAGAGCTTGTTATTGCGTTTCGAAGATCCGCAAAGCGACAATAGTGACCACAAAGCTCACTCATTAGTTCAGATTCAGACTCATGAAACCTATCTGAATCCGACCTACTCTTTCGAACCTAATAAGTGGCAACATCTTGCTGTGACATACAATGGTTCTAAATATCGTATCTATATTAACGGTAAAGACGGAGGTTCAAAAGACGTTGCCGGCGGGCCTTGTATATTTGGTAATATGAGTTGGTTCAGTGGCGGTAGCTGGTGGAGTGGATGTAAAATCTTGGTAAGTGAAGCCCGTATCTGGTCTGTATGCCGGTCGGAAATTCAGATTCAGAACAACATGACTATCACAAGTCCAAAATCTCCGGGATTAGAAGCTTATTGGAGATTCAATGAAGGTAAAGGTAATGTATTTGAAGATGCTACCGGTAAAGGGCATACTATTACCACAACAGTCACTCCTGTGTGGATAGATAAGATTCTGTCTACAGATGAAGCTACTCCATGGAAATAAAATGATGGTACAATTTTAATATAGTTACTATGAATAAAGTATTTCAATCAATAATCATTACACTCATGAGTGCAATGATCCCTTTCTTCTCATCTTGCAGCGATGATGATTCGGTCAACGAATGGGATATGAGCTATGTTTCTTTATTGCCGGCAGATTATTTGAGACCGACTCCTTCGTTTACACTAAAGCATGTGGAAGAAGAAGGTATTGAAGGCAGTGTTGAGTTTCAGTTTATGGCTACAACACAAAAAGCTGTTACCCAAGATATAAATGTACACTATAGTGTCACCTGTGATGGTATAGATGCAAACAAAATCAATCTGTCTGCCAAAAATCTGTTGATAAAAGCTGGTTCTACAGCTTCAGAACCGATTACTTTGAGCATCACAGACTGGAAGTATCTGGAAAATACCAAAGAAGCGCTTGAGTATACTCTGAAAATAAAAATCGCAGATATCGAATCAACATCGGCGGAAGTTACTAATGCAGCATACTATCAGGAAATAGTTCTGAAAATCTCTAAAACCGCAGAAAAGAAAAAGGAAAGTGTGCTACTGACCAACGTCAAAGACTGGATATTCACCTTTATGACCGGAGTAGAAAATTCGGCATCAAACTCTGTCGCAGGAACAGGAACGAATGACGTTGCTACAAATGGAGTACCTTTCTGGTTGACAGTTGACTTCAAAGAAGTTAAAAACGTCACAGGCGTTCAAACAACCCATTGGGGAGCCGGATATGCTCCTTCAAAAGTGGAAATATTCTCTTCGGAGAATGGAGATGACTGGGTATCCATCGGACAATGGGATACTAAAGGAAGAACTCAGACTATCACATTCGACGAGCGGGTTAAGACACGTTCCCTGAAGTATCAGATGATTACTGTTCCCAGCCGCGTAGATATCACAAGGTTCTATATTTATGCATGGTAATAAGCGTATGGAATAAGTTTTCCATCAATTAAATATCGGACAAGAGCAGACTTACAAGAAAAATGTATAAGTTTGCTCTTGTTTTTATATAGAGCTACAATCCACCTTTAGCAAACATAAATTAGATAAAATGAAAAAACATCATCTATTAGGAGTCATTCTTTTATGCAGTGGACTATTTTCCTGTTCTTCAGGAGTTATTCAGCAGGCAAACTACGAAGTTATTCCTCTGCCTCAGGAAATCAAAATTACGACCGGAAACTTTGTACTAAATGACCGTACTTCCATCGTCTATCCGAAAGATAACAAGGAAATGCAGCAAAATGCAAATCTGTTGGCGGAATACATTCATCAGATGTCCGGCAAAAAGCTGAAAGTCATTGACGAGCCAGTCACTTCAAACGCAATAATCTTAGCAACAGGTCTGAATGCAGACAATGCCGAAGCATATCAACTAAAAGTAACCCAAGACAACGTAATCATCACAGGTACTTCAGAAGCAGGAACTTTTTATGGCATACAGACTTTGCGGAAGTCACTCCCAATTACAAACAAAGGAGACATAAGCCTTCCTGCTGCCGAAATCAACGACTATCCACGTTTCTCCTATCGCGGAGTACATTTAGATGTTTCACGCCATTTCTTCCCGGCAGACTCTGTCAAACGCTTTATTGATATGATGGCTTTACACAATATCAACCGTCTTCACTGGCATCTGACCGATGATCAGGGATGGAGAATTGAAATCAAAAAATATCCTAAATTATGCCAAATCGGCGCCCGGCGAGATTCTACCCAATTGAATGGATGGAAAGGAAATTCATTTGATGGAAAAGTACACGAAGGTTATTATACTCAAAAAGAAATCAAAGAAATCATAGAGTATGCTCAATCGCTACACATTCAGATTATTCCTGAAATAGAAATGCCTGGTCACTCTAGTGCGGTGATTGCTGCTTATCCTGAATTTGGAACAACCAAAAAACAAATTAAGGTTCCTTGTAGCTTTGGAGTTCAGTACGAGGTATTGGATGTTTCTTCCCAAAAAGTAATTCAATTCTTGCATGATGTATTGGATGAAGTTATTGCTTTATTTCCTTCACCCATCATACATATTGGTGGAGATGAAGTAAAATACGACCAATGGAATGCCTCTGTAGCTATCAGCAATTACATCAAGAAATTAGGTGTTGCTAATCCAGCCGAACTTCAAATTGAGTTTACCAATGCCATATCAGAATGGTTGAAAGGTAGAAACAAACACATGATGGGCTGGAATGATATTATGGGAAATAAAATCCATGAGTACAACTCAGCAGAAGACGCTATTGCCTTAAAATCAAAATTGGCTGAAGGAACGATTGTACAATTTTGGAAAGGTGATTTGGATTTGATTGAGGAAACTGCCCAAAAAGGATACGATATTGTCAATTCATATCACTATGGTACCTACTTAGACTACGACAAGAGTAGAATTCCTTTGGCAAAATCATACGCGTTCAATCCTATTCCTGCTGGAATGGATAAGTCATTACAATATAAAATTTTAGGATTAGGATGTCAAATGTGGGGTGAACAGATTCTAACAGTAGAAAGTATGAATAGGATGACCTTCCCTAGAATTGCAGCTTATGCAGAAATTGGTTGGGTATCACCAGCTAGAAAAAACTACATGGAATTCCTTCCAGCATTAATGAGACTGGTAAAATTCAATAAACACTATGAAACAGGTGAAAGATAGATATTTTTATAAAATATGGGCTCTGTACATATTTTTATTTTCCTTTGGCATTCATTTGAATGCCAAAGGAAGGTATCTCCCAGAATGGAAGGAGTATGTGGTTATGCAAGCAGATATGTCATCGACCATCACTCAGGTAGAAACTTTACAGTCCTATTTGGAACAAGGTATTGAAGCTGTTATGGTGAAAGACGATGCAATACTACGTAAACAAGCTACGGAAAAAGGGATGGTAATTCTTAGCCAAGAAACGTTGGAAATTTATCAACAACGACAAAAAGTAAAGGGAGCAGATGTTATTATATTTGCACGACTAAAATCGGATACTTACATCCGCTATGCACTAGAAGAAAATTGCTTTCTAGAACGTTTGGACTGTAATATTTATGGTTCTTCTAGATGGTTGAACAAATATTTAGAGGGCACCTTGGAAATAACTACCCAATTAGTCGCTGCCAATAAATTACGAATTGATATTAGAAATTTGGCAGATATTCCGTTGATCTTGAAACCGATTCCACAAACTTCTATTTGCCTCAATGAATTAGAACCAATAGAATTACAGGGGTCGGCAAGAAAGGTCATTTTTGCTAGTCTCAGTGACATGACACTGTCTTCTTATGATTTAAACGTGGAAGTAGTTAACTTGTTTTCAACTGAAACAAATATGCCTTATGTATATAATATTCCTGTAAAAGGAATGTTGTTTAGCAAAAGTGAAAGCGGTGTTTTAAATTGCGCAATTATTCCACAGCCTAAAACTATACACTCGAACACTCACTCTAAATTTGTAATTAATGAACAAACTTGCATTCAAGTGGCAACCAATAAAGCAAAGACTGAAATACATTTTTTGACAGATCGACTGAAACAAGCAGCTTCGTTAACACCCGAAATAAAACAATTCCTAGTTCCAAAGAATAATATCATTGTTTTTAAAGAACTTCCTAAAAACACTTTAGGGAAAGAGGGGTATCGTTTGCAAGTAACCGAGGATAGTATTGAAATAGAAGCTAATGAAAAAAATGGATTTTTTTATGCTATCCAAACGTTACTACAACTTCTTCCGCCTGAAATTTACTCATCAACAACTGCTATTGAAAGAAGTTGGGAAGTGCCTGCAGTTTTCATAGAAGATACACCTAGATTTGCCTATCGAGGAATGCATTTAGACGTGTCGCGTCATTTCTATCCAGTAAGCTTCGTCAAAAAATACATTGATTTGCTAGCAATGCAGAAAATGAATTACTTTCATTGGCATCTGACCGATGATCAAGGTTGGCGCATCGAAATTAAGAGATATCCTTTTCTGACGGAAAAAGGAGCATGGAGAGATTCTACAGCCATTAATCATCCTTCATCATTTAGTCAACCTGTTTTTGAAAAGAAAAGATATGGAGGTTATTACACGCAAGAACAGATACGGGAAGTGGTGGCTTATGCTGCTGAACATCATGTCACAATTGTTCCTGAAATCGATATTCCTGGACATATGTTGGCGGCTCTAACCGCATATCCGTCTTTGGGATGTATCCAAAAAGGCTATCAAGTAGGTACACAATGGGGAATTTATAGCGATGTGCTGTGTGCAGGAAATGCTGCTTGTTATACCTTTTTAAAAGATGTCATGCAAGAAGTTATAGAATTATTTCCAGGCCCCTATATTCATATAGGGGGAGACGAATGCCCCAATGAACGGTGGAAATCTTGTGAAAAATGTCAGTCGTGGATGCGCAAAAATCATATCTCTGATGAATATGCCTTGCAAAGTTATGTAATTGAATATGTGGGCAAATACCTCAAAAAGCATCATAAGCGGCTGATTGGTTGGGATGAAATTCTGGAAGGGGGTATTGGAAGAGAAGCTGTTATTATGTCATGGAGAGGGGTTAAAGGTGGCATTACAGCCGCAAAAGCAGGAAATCTAGTCATTATGGCTCCCAATACCCACATGTATTTAAACCATTATCAGTCGAACATGCTATTTGAGCCTTTAGCTCATGGTAGAGTAGCCTCTTTAGAATGGGTTTATTCTTTCAATCCGATTCCTGATGTTTTAACGCCAGAAGAAGCTAAAAAGGTATTAGGTATACAAGGCAATGTTTGGACTGAATATCTCCCTACTTATCAATTGGTAGAATATATGGCATATCCTCGTGCTAGTGCAGTAGCTGAAATTGGTTGGTCTCAACCAGAAAATAGAAACTGGAAAGATTACCTAAAACGTCTCCAAATTCAGTTTGAGCGATGGAGATATTATCAAGTTAATTGTGCACTTCACTATAAATTACCATGATGTTGTTCTGAAGGTGGCAGGAAAACATGGAGAGGAAGAAGGGAGGAATATAGAATGGGCAACGGTCATGGGAGAAACATGAAGGGCGGCACAACAATAAGTAGAAAGCATCGCTTTTCTATGATTGTGATAGAAGTTCTGTAATTGTTATTATTATG
>OGRY01002855.1_pt1 | contig 10521 bp, 5 predicted proteins | sample 1553551 | NCBI WGS metagenome assembly OGRY01 (sample SAMEA2580101, study PRJEB22360) | human gut metagenome | biome: human gut; feature: human-associated habitat; material: faeces | place: Denmark | collected 2008/2010
GATGGAGTGGAGAATTGGAATGTAACGATTGATGCATATGGCTTGACGGTTTTAAAGATTAAATATAAATAGGATATGAGCATAAATCACTGGATAGTAAAGAATCTTGTTTGCACCCTTTTTTTGGTGGTTGGAGGATTGAATATATATGCGCAAAAAGATAAATATTTGATTGAAGCTGAGGCTTTTCAGTTCAAAGGAAAATGGTCAACAGATAGATCGGCAGATTGCATGGGGAGTGCAATGCTCCGTTTGAACGGTGGCGGAAGTCTTGAGGAACAGTTTGATGCGCTTACGGTCGTCAATATAATGGAAGAAGGAGACTATAATGTATGGGTGAGGTCAGCGGATTATGATAAACTGCCGGGGACACGCTTATTCCGTTTAAGTGTGGATGAGAAACCAATGAAAGAATCTGGAAAACATGGAAAAGTCGGATTCTATTGGGAAAATGACATCGTTTCCAGAAATTTCGGTGCGGATTCAAAATCCGGACGCAAATGGAATTGGAGAGATTCAGGTAAAAACGCCATGTCATATGAAAGGATATTTCCGGGATGAAAAGGCAACAGAAGAAGCTTATGAGGATGGATATTTTAAAACAGGAGATTTAGGATATATGCTCCCTAATGGGGACCTTCAATATGTAGGCAGAAGAGATAAGCAGGTAAAAATTAATGGATACCGAATTGAATTAGATGAAATCAACTCAGTTTTATTAGAATTTCCTGACATTGTTGAAAGTGTTTCTATTGTTGACAAAAACAAGATCTTATCCTTTGTAGTTTGTAAAAATACTATACCTTTAGAAGATGTTAGAAATTATATAAAAACAAAATTGCCTTATTATATGGTTCCTACTAAAATAATTTCTATTGAAAAAATTCCTATCAACTATAACGGAAAATTGGACTCGAAAAAACTACTTGAGTATTATTCTAGTGCTTCATCTACTGATAAATATTTTGCAAAAGACGAAATTGAAAAACAAGTCGAGCTTATCCTAAACAAATCTCTTTGTTTAGATAACTTCCCTGTTAATTTGTATGACTCATTTTTTGAGCTTGGTGGAGATTCTTTATCTGCAATTAAATTTTCAACCTTATTGAATCAGCACTTTAATACCAACATCACTGTAAGAGATATAATCAGTGCTAGTAATGTAGAGGCAATTTGCATGCTAGTAAAGGATAACTCTTCATGTGTCTACGTTCATAGTTCAATTGTTCATGAGCAAAGCAAGGATAACATATATCCTCTATCTTCTGCTCAACGAAGAATTTATTACTCTCAAAAAATGTCGGGAGAAAATAGCATATTGTACAATACTCCGGGTGCTATAATAGTACACTCTATTTTGGATAGAGACAGAATAGAACGAGCATTTAAGCAAATCATAAAAAGTCAAAGCTCATTTAGAACAACTTTTATTATTGATGATACGGAAATAAAACAGAAAATTTTAGACAATGTTGATTTTGCGGTCGAAACATTTAACAATACAAGCAGTGAAATAGATTCGCTAGTAAACAATTTCGCTAAGCCTTTCGATTTAGAAAAAGCACCTTTGTTAAGAGCTGAAATTCATTATATAGATAACAAACAAACCTTATTATTATTTGATTCTCATCATATTGTTATGGATGGTGTTTCTCTAAACATATTAGTAAATGACTTGTTTAAGCTATATAATAGTGAAAGCATTGAACCTCTTGAAGTGGAATATACAGATTATTCTGTATGGGAGAACACTTTAATAAATGAAGATAAGCTTTCTGATGATAAAAAGTATTGGTTAAATTGTTTTAAGGATTTCGATTTTGAAACTTTGAATTTGCCTTTTGATTATACTGTGCCAGCAAATCAAACTTATACCGGCAATAAACTTTATAATCATCTTGAGCAGTCTATAATTGACGAAGTTTCAACTTTTGCAAAAGAACAGCACGTATCAACTTATTCTGTATTTTTAACAGCTTTATTTGTTACTCTTTATAAATATACTGGACAAACAGATATAGTTATCGGAAGTCCTGTTGCCAACAGAAGTATTGAATGCTTACAAAATATTATTGGCATGTTTGTTAATAACATTGCTTTGAGAACAAAAATATTAGAAACTCAATCAGTTTCAGATTTAATTACTTTTGTAAACAATACTGTTACTGGTGCCTTAGATCATCAGATTTATCCTTACGATATGCTTGTTAAAGACTTGCAAGTTACTGTTGATCATTCGAAAAATCCTTTGTTTGATGTAGTTTTAACTTATCAAAACCAGGAAGATACATCTACTTTGACTAACAACAAAGCTGAAATACTTCCAACTGTAACTAATACTGCAAAATTTGCTATTACATTAGAAATTGCACCTAAGTCTAATCAAATAAATCTTGAATATAGAAGTGATTTATTTAAAGAAAATACTATGACAAGTTTCTTAAAACATTATCTATTTGTTCTAAAACAAATAATAGAAGGATTTAATGATGATGTTCAAAATGTTAATATTATAACTAATGATGAGCAAAAGTTATTAGATAAATTTAATAATACTTATGGTAAAATTAACAGAGCTCCTGTTTCTAAAATTTTTGAAGAGCAAGCTGTATTGCATGCTAATGATGTAGCCGTTATCTGTGATGATAAATTTTTAACTTATACGGAACTTAATGAAAGAGCAAATAGTTTAGCACATTATCTAATATCTAAAGGTGTAAAACCTAATGACATTATTGCAATAATGACTAATCGCTCTTTAGAGACTATTGTTTGTATGCTAGGAATATTAAAAGCTGGAGCTGCATTTTTAAACGTAGATCCTACCTACCCTATTGACAGAACCGAATATTATATTAACGACAGTAAGATAGAACGTGTTTTAACTCAGAAAGAACTGCGTGAAAAAGTTGCGCAAATTAAAAATTCTATAGAAATAGACTTAGATAATACCGAAATCTATGGTAAACACACTTCTAATCCAAATGTTTCTGTTAAAGAAACAGACTTATCATACATTATATATACTTCCGGTTCTACAGGAACACCAAAAGGTGTAATGCTAAATCAAATAGGAATGTCTAATATGGTACAGGCTATGACAAAAGTATTAGATTATTTAAAAGAAGGCAACAAGCATGCTATTGCTTCTGTAACTTCTACACCTTTTGATATATTTGTTTATGAAATTATCGTTTCTTTAACACATGGTTTGAAAGTTGTTATGGCTAATAATGCAGAGCACAGAAATCCAAAACTTTTAGATGCATTAATAAAAAAATACAATGTTGATGTAATGACTGTTACCCCAAGTTTAATGAAAATAAACTATGATAATAGAGAACCTGATACTGCTCTTGCAAGAGTTAAAAACATGGTTTTTGGTGGAGAGCCTTTGCCAGAAAAATTTGTTCAAGACCTAAGAGCATTAGCAGATGACATAACTATATATAACATATATGGTCCTAGTGAGATTACTATACTTTCAAATGTTCAAAACCTAAATGGAGAAAAGGAAATTACAATTGGTCCACCTATATTGAATACACAAATTTATATATTAGATAAAAATATGAAACAGGTGCCTATTGGTGTAATAGGTGAAATATATATAGGAGGAATACAAGTAGGAGATGGCTACATTGGTAAAGCAGAATTGACTGCCGAAAGATTTCTAAAAAATCCTTTTGGTTCTGGAAAGATATATAAATCTGGTGATATTGGCCGTTGGACATTTGATGGTAAAGTTCAGTGTTTAGGCAGAATAGATAATCAAGTAAAGTTAAGAGGACTTCGTATTGAGCTTGGTGAAATAGAAGATGAGATGTTAAAAATGCCAGGAGTTACTTCTGCAATAGTTAATAAAGTTTCTCTTGATGGTAAAGAATCTTTATGTGGTTACTACGTAGCAGATAATAACTTAGCTGAGAATATAGTTAAGGAAAATTTGAGAAAGTTCTTGCCTCCTTACATGGTGCCTACTTATATTATAAAGCTTGATAAAATGCCTTATACCATTAATAGAAAGGTTGATAGAAAAGCTCTTCCTCTTCCTGTTGTAAACAAATTTGCTTCTGCAACTGTTGACATTAGATCTCTTAATTCAAACGAAGAGAAATTATTAGAAATTTGGAAGAATATCCTTAAAACAGATAAGATTTCTGTTGATGATAATTTCTTTGATATTGGTGGAGATTCTATCCTTGCAATTAATATGCAAATAGAGGCTTTGAAATATGGCTTGGAATTTGAGTATGCAGATATATTTAACTTTCCTACTATTAGACAATTATCAAAGAAATTGCCAAGCCCTGAAGAACATTTTATGGCAAATTATGATTATTCTAAAATCAATAATCTTTTAAAAGCAAACTCTATTGACAACTTGGATAAAATTGAAAAGTATAGTTTTAGAAATGCCCTTATAATAGGAAGCACTGGATATTTAGGTGCTCACATACTACATTCGTTCTTAATACACGAATCAGGTACAGCTTATTGTTTAATCAGACCAAAGAGCAATATGTCTCCAGAAGATAGAATTATCAGTTATCTAAATTTCTATTTTGGAGAAGATTTCTATAATAATTGTAAAGATAGAATAAAAGTTGTTGCAGGAGACTTGGTAAAAGAAAATTTAGGCTTATCTGAAAGTGATTATAATGAAGTTGTGTCTAATGTTGATGTTGTTATCAACTCTGGTGCTATTGTTAAGCATTTTGGATTAAAGAAAGAATTTGAAGATATTAATGTAAAAGGTACTCAATATATAGTAGACTTGTGTAAGAAGAATAATAAGAGATTAATTCATGCTTCGACTATTAGTATATCTGGTTTTGGAGAAAAAGAGGAACTTACGACTACTCCTGAAGAAGAAGGTTCGAAATTATTTACTGAACATGATTTATATGTTGGTCAAAGTATTAAAGGCATTTACAGTACAACTAAATACAAAGCTGAAATTTCAGTTTTAGAAGCTATTGAAGATGGATTAGATGTCCAAATTGTTAGAATTGGTAATATCACTAATAGATATTCTGATGGAATGTTCCAAAAAAATATTAAAGACAATGCTTTTGTTAGAAGACTGAAATCATTTATTGAAATTGGAGCTTTCCCAAAAGAAACTTTAAAGCATGCTCTTGAGTTTACTCCAGTTGATTTATGTGCTGATGCAATAATAAAAATACTAGAATATAGCAGTCCTTGCAATGTATTCCATATATACAATCCGAATTTAATGCCTGCTCCTTTATTGTATAATACTTTATTAGATAGAGGCTTTGAGATTATTCCTGTTACTGATGAATTAATGTCATACATTATAACAGGTATATTGGAAGACAATAAAAAGAAAGATACTATTTCTGGAATCATACAAGATATTGACAAAAACAAAAAGTTCACATATACTTCTAAGGTTAGACTAGATTGTGACTTTACAAATAAATTTTTGAATAAAGTCGGTTTTAACTGGGTTTCTTATGATAGTCTCTATATCAATAAATGTTTTGATTATTTTAAGAAAGTACATTTTATAGAAGGAGATAAATAAATGCTAGATAAAATTTCTATACCATTATTTTTATTAATGTTGTCAGCCTTATCAATAGTCATTACTCTTATATATGTTCTAAGGACAAAAGGAAGATCCCAATTAAAGACATTTTTTTGCGTAGATTTGATCTGTGTATTGGTTATTTGCCTAGGTGTAATATTTCAAGATATTCTAAGTAAAAACTTTAATTGGGATCCTTGGAACTTTGAAAAGTTTATTTATATAGGAACTTGTTTTTTGCCAGTCGCAATCTTTTTTACAGGATTAATTTTTGCTAAAACAAAAATTACTTTTAAAAAAAGATATCTGCTATTCTTTATAGTTCCTGCATTATCACTAATAGTATTATGGACAAATGATTATCATCATCTTTTTTATAAACATTATTCCATCAATATAAATGAAGGTGTCCCTGGGAGTTATATGATTGTTCACAATATTTATTCATATTCATTATTATTGCTTGGGGTTTTCAAAATGATAAAAGCAACTTCGAAAAATTCTGGTTTCTTTTCAAAGCAATCTTTATTGCTTATCCTAGGAATCAGTATTCCTTTGGTAACTAATATATTAGGAACTTTTAAGATACTTCCTATGACTGTTTATATAACTCCTATTTCCTTTGCACTTACTATGATCTGCTTTGCATTTGCAATTTTTAAATTTCAATTCTTAGGAATTGCTCCAATTGCAGTTCAAATAATTGCAAATAGGATTTCCGATAGTTATCTTGTATTAGATGACTATTTAGTTATGTCAGATTTCAATGAGACTTTTTTAAAAACTTTCAGGTTGCATGATTATGACATTAGAGGAAAAGATATTTTTACATTTTTTAAAGAACATAAAAAATATAAAGTAAACGTAAAGAGATTTCAAAAAGCTATTCAAAAAGCTATGGCTTCTAATGAAACTGTTTCTTTTGAAATTCACATAGAATCACTAGACAAATATTTTACAATCGAAATTTCAACTTTATATAACAATGATATTTTTCTAGGTACTTTATTACTATTAAGGATATTACTCAGCATAAATTAGACATGCAGGCTCTTAAAGATAACCAAGATATTTTAATTGAGAGGGAACGTTTGGCTTCTCTTGGTCAATTGATTGGTGGTATTGCTCATAACTTAAAATCTCCTATAATGTCAATTTCGGGAGCTACAGAGGGTCTTACAGATTTAATTAAAGAATATGAGGAGTCTATAGTTGACAAAGATGTTACTATTGATGACCATTTGGCTATTGCAAACGATATGAAGGATTGGATTTCTAAGATAAAATCATATTTAGAATATATGTCAGATATTATTACAGCTGTTAAAGGTCAAGCTGTTGCCTTATCTGAAAATACTGTTGATTCATTTACGGTTGAGGAACTTACTAAAAGAGTTGACATTCTTATGAAACATGAGTTGAAAAAAGCCTTAATTACTTTGAATTTAGACCTTAAAGTTCCTACTTCCCTTATGATTCATGGCAATATAAATGGTTTGGTTCAAGTTATAAATAATATGATATCAAATGCAATTCAGGCCTATAAAGGTAAAGAGGGGCAAACAATAGATTTAATTATAGCTCAAGAAAAAAATGATGTTATTGTTTCTGTTAGAGATTATGCTGGCGGTCTTCCTAAAGAAGTTCAAGAGAAGCTTTTTAAAGAAATGATAACAACTAAAGGTAAAGATGGAACTGGAATTGGCTTGTTTATGTCATATTCAAATATACGTGCACATTTTAATGGAGATATTACATATTCTACAGAAGAAGGAAAAGGCACAATATTTAATATTATATTACCACAATAGTTAAAATAGAACTGTAATGTAAGTAAAACTTTACTTTTATTACAGTTTTTTTCATTTTTTTCATCTTTCTTATTGATTTTTTCCCCACTTTATAATATAGTATTGTTTAATACAGAGGTGATATTATGAGAAAGCATATTCAATCTAATACCACTACAGGATATAAAATAATAGCAGTTGATGATGATAGCGGTGTATTAGATTCTTTATCTGTCCTTTTGAATAGAAATGGTTATAACTTTGTAGGAATAACTGATCCAATTCAAGCAATAGAACGTGTAAAAAAAGAACATTTTGATTTAATGCTATTAGACTTTATGATGACACCTATTCATGGAGATAAAGTTGTTGAGGAAATAAGGAAATTTAATAAAGAACTTTACATTTTATTACTAACAGGACACAAAGATTTAGCTCCACCATTAGAGACTATAAGAAAATTGGATATACAATGTTATTGTGAAAAAAGCGATAAATTTGACCAATTGCTTCTATTAGTTGAGGCTGCAATAAAATCTGTTGAACAATTAAATGAAATAAATCGTATAAATAATGAATTATCAGATGCTTATAGTGATCTGGAAAAGGCATATTTAGACATGGTTGAAACACTTAGATTTACAGTTGAAGCAAAAGACCCTTATACTAGAGGTCATTCAGATAGAGTATCTGCATACTCTGTTTTAATTGGTCAGCATCTTGGTTTATCTGACTCTGATATTAATACTTTAAAAATTGGTGGCTTATTTCATGATATCGGCAAAATAGGAATTCCAGACAGCATATTGCTTAAAGATAGCAAACTTACAGATGATGAATATTCTGAAATTAAAAATCATCCATCTATTGGTGCACATATTTTATGCAATGCAAAAGTATTTCAAGATATTATACCTATTGTAAAACATCATCACGAAAGATATGATGGAAAAGGATATCCTTCTCAACTAGCTGGTGAAGATATTCCATATTTCGCCAGAATAGCTGCTGTTGCTGATACATTTGATGCTATGACATCCAAAAGAACATATAGAGATGCTTTACCTTTAGAGGTAGTCAAAGCAGAAATAGAAAGGTGCGCCGGAACACAGTTTGACCCTAAAATTGCTAAAGTATTCTTAGATATTTTGAATAAAAATTATGAAGAAATACAAAAAATTCAAGAACAATATAGGTAAATACGGACAAATAAATGTCCGTATTTTATTTATATTATCAGTTTTTTTAGATTCTCATTGATAATTGTGCTTTTTTCCTATCTTCATCTATTCCTATTATTTTTACTTTTACTACATCTCCCACAGATACTACATCTGAAGGATTTTTTACAAAACTATTGCTTAATTGTGAGATATGTACTAATCCATCATGTTTCACTCCAACGTCTACAAATGCGCCAAAATCTGTTACATTTCTTACAGTTCCTGTTAGTATCATTCCTTCTTTTAAATCTTCAAATTTCAATACATCTGCCCTTAATACTGGTTTTGGCATATCTTCTCTTGGGTCTCGTCCTGGTTTTGAAAGCTCTTGCATAATATCTTTTAATGTTATTTCCCCCACATTTAGCTCTTCTGCTGTTTCCTGCGTTTTTATTTCTGATAATTTATTTTTTATTATAATTAACTTTTCTTTATTTAATAAATCTTCTTTTTTAAAGCCGATTATATTTAATAGTTGTTCTGCAACTTCATAGCTTTCTGGATGAACAGCTGTTATTTCTAATGGATTTTTTCCATCAAATACTCTCATAAAACCTGCACATTGTTGAAATGTTGCTTTTCCCAATTTTGGAACCTTTAGTAATTCCTTTCTTTCTTTTATCTTTCCATTTTCGTCTCTATATTTTACAATATTGCTTGCTAATGTTTTATTAATTCCAGATACATAAGACAATAAAGAAGGTGTTGCTGTGTTTACATCTACCCCAACTTTATTAACTGCGTCTTCTACTACTCCTGTTAAACTCTCTGATAATTTCTTTTGATCAACATCATGTTGATACTGACCCACACCTATTGATTTTGGATCTATTTTTACAAGCTCTGCCAGTGGATCTTGTAATCTTCTTGCTATCGAAATTGCTCCTCTTAAAGATACATTTATATCCGGATATTCTTCTGTTGCAAGTTTTGATGCAGAATATACAGATGCTCCTGCTTCACTTACTATAGCATAATGAACATTGCTTAACTCCTTTATCATATCTGACACAAAGTTTTCTGATTCTCTTGATGCTGTTCCATTTCCTATTGCAATAATGTTAACATTGTATTCTTTTATTAGTGCTATTAATTCTTTTTTAGCTCCTTCTACATCATTTTGTGGTTCTGTTGGATACACAGTTGTTGTAGCAAGTAGTTTTCCGGTTTCATCTATTACCGCAATTTTACAGCCTGTTCTATATGCTGGGTCAAACCCCATTACAGTTAGCCCCTTTAGCGGTGCTGCTAGCAATAATGGTTTTGCATTTTTTCCAAATACTTTTATAGCCTGCGTTTCTGCCTTTTCTGTTAAGTCAGAGCGTATCTCTCTTTCTATTGATGGCTCTATTAGTCTTTTAAAGCTATCTTCTATTGTTTCTTCTAACATTTTAGTATATTGCGTAGAACCTTTTATAATATCTTTATTAATCATTTCTAAAATAGTAGTTTCTGGTTTTTCCATTTTAACTTTTAAAAATTCTTCTTTTTCTCCGCGATTTATAGCCAAGATTCTGTGACTAGGTATTCTGTTTACTTTTTCATTAAAATTATAATACATATCATATGCCGATTTTTCTTCTTTTGTGCCTTTAACCATTATTATTCCTTCTCTATAGCACATTCTTTTAATTTGTTTTCTATAATTAGGATTATCTGATATATTTTCTGCAATTATATCTTTTGCGCCTTGAATTGCCTCTTCTACGTTTAAAACTCCTTTTTCTTCATCTATAAATTCTTTTGCGATTTCTTTTATATTTCTTTTATTATTTTGCTCAAATATTATTTGTGCCAATGGCTCTAGTCCTTTAGCCTTAGCTATTGTTGCTCTTGTCTTCTTTTTTTGTTTATATGGTCTATATATGTCTTCCACTTCTGAAAGTGTTTTGGCATTTTCCAATGATTGTACTATTTCGTCTGTAAGTTTACCCTGTCCATCTATTGATTT
>OGRY01002862.1_pt1 | contig 10501 bp, 6 predicted proteins | sample 1553551 | NCBI WGS metagenome assembly OGRY01 (sample SAMEA2580101, study PRJEB22360) | human gut metagenome | biome: human gut; feature: human-associated habitat; material: faeces | place: Denmark | collected 2008/2010
TAATGTTGAATATCTGTTTAAAAATGGTGAAGTTATAGACAATGTAGAGTTTCTAGAAAGATTTGTAAAGGCACTTAATCTTTGTGAGAATGATATATGTATAATGGATAGAGCGGGATATCTTGATTATATACAGCCTCTTTTTGAAAATAAAGGCAAATCAAAGCTGATAGCTGTATTACATTCAGATCATTTTTACAAAATATATGAGGATGAAAGCTCATTATACATGAACTATGAGTATTATTACTGGTTCAAATATTCAGAGGCAATAGATTATTTTGTTGTTGGTACGGATGAACATAAAAGAAGTCTGGAAGCATTTTTAAAAGAGTATGATTGTTTTGTTCCGCATATTGCAGCTATTCCACCGGGCGCCATACCAGAAGGCAAACTTAAAAGTAAAAATAATCGTTGGCGAGGCAGTATAATATCTGCTTCAAGACTTAGTCCAAGGAAAGGTATTGATATTCTTATTAAAAGTGTGATAAAAGCTCATGAGATAAATCAGACAATTAATCTGGATATATACGGAAGTGGCAATGATGAGTATACTTCATATTTACAAAATATAGTTAAAGATGCTGGTGCTGATGATTATATTCACTTTAAAGGGCGCTGTAATCTTGAAAAGATTTATCCACACTATGAATTGTTTGCATCCTTTTCTTTGTGGGAAACATTTGGACTTTCACTCATGGAGGCTGTTGGAGACGGACTAGCCATGGTTGGACTGGATGTAAGATATGGGAACAGGCTTTTTATACATCCGGATGAAAATGGCTATCTGGTGGATTTTGATATTGAAACAGACTATCAAAATAAAGATAAGCTCTGTGAAAGAACTGCAGCAGCAATAGTTAAAATATTTGAGGATGATGACAGATTGAAGAAATTCCATGAAAATTCTTATATGATTGCTGAAGAATATAAGGAGCATGTAATAGAATCAAAATGGATGCAGCTTATAAAAAATATACCATAGCTCAATCCGTCAAACTTAATTTTATAGAGAAATGCAGTAACATGAAGGTAAAACATCCTAAGGATTATTGGCTTGAGTATGAGAGAAAAATGTTGGAAAACATCAATGAAACAACAGGCTTGTAGACAGGAGTATCAATGAAAACACACATTACTACATTAAACAACATGGCAGGAACTGCCAGTCTGGCACATAGAAGAGTATTAAAGGTGGCGCAGAGTATTGGCTGTCATGAAATGGGCTTGTCTTTTTATCCTTTAAAGCCAGACTATGCAAAGGAGATAGACAAACGTCTTGATGGGATAATAGCGCCTCTTAACTATGGTGATATTGTGATTTTTCAGTATCCAAGCTGGATTGGGGTGAATTATGATGAGAGCTTTGTAAACAAGATAAATTCGTACCGGGATACAAAGCTGATAATTTTTGTTCAGGATATACAAAAGCTCATGTTTGATTCTGAGCAGGCAATTCTTGATATGGAAATTAAAACTCTCAATAAGGCGGATTTACTTATTTTGCCATCAAAGAAGATGCATCGATATCTGAAAGAAAATGGGCTTGATGAGAAGCCTGTTATCTATCAGACTATCTGGGATATGCCATCAGACATTTGTTTTGTTGATCATGCTGTAACGAGATGCTTTCACTTTGCTGGAAACTATAATCGTTTTCCGTTTCTGGCAGAGTATCATGGCAAGACTCCGATTTATCAATATGATGCAAATAAGCCGGACAGAGAAAATGATGACAGCTTTTGCTGGAGAGGGTATTTTGAGCAGGAAAAGCTAATGCATGAGCTTTCCAAAGGTGGCTTTGGGCTTGTTTGGAGTGATGACGAATATTTTGACAGATATTATTCGATGAATCAGCCGTACAAGCTCGGTACAAATCTGGCAGCAGGGATACCAGTTATAGTAAAAAGAGGCTGTGTTCATGAGAAATTTGTCGAAAGAAACGGTCTGGGATATGCAGTCGATACGTTGGATGAAGCTGATAAACTGGTTCAGAGTATTACGGATGCAGAGTATATAAAGCTTTACCATAATGTGAAGAATATTCAAAAGCTGATATTAGATGGCGCATATACAAGAAAAACACTTCAGGATGCAATAATTGAGGTTTTGGAAAATGCCTGTACACCGGTTGAAAACAGATATCAAGATCATATATAGATTTAGCAGACAAATCAACAGTGACAGGATATAGTATTTGACCATGATCAGGTGTATGAATCACAGATAGTTGCTACAGTGGAATAATGGGGAAGAGATTATGAGCGTACATATTACAAAAACTTATAACATAGGCGGATTGATTGGTCTCCGTCAAAATGCAGTGAAAAACGCTGGTGAAACACTTGGCTTTAAAGAAATGAGTTTATTTAAATTTCCTGATGCATATGATAGTGATGATGAGCTTCATGTTAGGATGGATGGCATAATCGCATCACTTTGTCCGGAGGATATAGTGATTTTTCAGCATCCAAGCGGTGAGAGTCCCAGATACGATGGATTTTTATTTGAGCATTTAAGAAGATATCATGGAACAAAAATTGTTGCGTTTATACAGGAAATAGCATCCGATAGAGATGACAGTGAGTATTCTTTGAGTGATGAAATCACGCTGCTTAACAGGGCTGATATGTTTATTTTTGCCTCAGCTGCGCTGCGGGATTACTATATCGCAAATGGATTAAAAGAAAAACCTTATCTGATTCAGAATATACCGGATTATATGACAGACATTTGCGCAAATGAGCATAAAAATAATAAACTATATATCATGGCGGAAACGAGTCAAAATGAATATCCATTGAACAATTTGAATATAGAGGTGGTGCAATATGATGAGTACCGTGCCATGGAATCTATACTCAGGTTGTCAGACGGAGGCTTTGGATTGATTTGGGATGCGGATGAGCAGGCGCTTAGACTTTATATGGCTGCCGGAATCCCAGTGATAGTTAAAAAGGGGTTGAGCTGTGAAAAGTATGTGACAGATAATGAAATAGGAGCAGCAGCGACAGATTTTGAAGATGTATACCGGATAGCTGTATCAGAATCGGAAGATAAATTGAGTCAATACTACGCAAATGTCAAAAAACTGCAAAATTTGTTCATAAATGGAATATATACCAGAAAATTATTGCTGGATACCTTGATTTTGTGTAGAGAAAGGCTATGATTTGGCGGTATATAAATGTTTTTATACGATTTTAGATACACCTAGGAGTTTATATTTATAGTGTAAAAGAGGAAAACTATAGTTATGTCCGGATGAAAGAGGATTAGGAAACAGATAATCCAAGTATCCGGATTCATGTGAATAAGGAGAGACTATATGAATAAGAAGAAGGTTGACAGTATTTTAAAAGGTATAACCGCAGCAGGAATTGCCATGGGTGGAGTCAGCTCTATCCAGGGGGCTGATATGGTTATGGCTGCAATTAATGAATCGGCAGCAGATTCCAATTCATTAGTTGACGCAGGCTCTTTGTCTGAGAGCGAACGTACAGAGTATAGCGAGAGTACAACACAGAGCATGAGTGAAAGCGCTTCAGAGAGCACTAGCGAGAGTGAGAGCGTGAGTGTAAGTGAAAGTGAAAGTGAAAGTACCAGTGAAAGCTCAAGCATCAGCGAAAGTGCTAAGCAGAGTGATGCAGAACAACAGAGTGGTGATAATGTTGTAGCGGCTACATACACAGATGATGCAGAACAGGATACGGCTGTTTATGCTCGAATGAGTGGAATGCCGCAGCTTGCAAGTAATGATACATATAGAGATGGTTGTGTATCAAATAAGGTACATCATGTGACTAAGATTACGGAAAGTAATTATTCGCAGTATAAGGGGGATACATTGTTTGGAACAAAGTACAATTTAATCCAAACAAAGGAAAATCATTCATTTGGAAAATGGGAAAAGTCGAGTTGTAAATATAGAATTCAAAATTCTAATACGAATGAATGGGAATATTTTAATGACTTTAATTCTGTGACATTTAATTGGACAGAAGGACCTTGGTGGGATGAAACTAGATATAATAAAACAGGTGAATTGTATATATGTGACGGAAATGCGTTTGTATTAAAAGTGTCTGATAATGAATGGGTAGAATTTAGAAGTAGTAGTACAGGTGGAGTACATACGTATAAATACGCATATAAGCATGGGGATTCCATTGATTTATTGGATAGTGCAGATCCAAACTATGAGAAGAGTGAATCAGTAAGAATATCAGAGAGTTTGAGTGTTGAAGCAAGCACTAGCGCGTCAACAAGTGCAAGTACATCGGCAAGTACAAGTGCATCAACCAGCGCAAGTATCTCAGCAAGTACGAGTGCATCGACAAGTGCAAGCACCTCAGCCAGCACAAGTGCATCGACAAGTGCAAGCACCTCAGCAAGCACCAGTGCCTCAACAAGTGCAAGTACCTCAGCAAGTACAAGTGCCTCAACAAGTGCAAGTACATCGGCAAGTACCAGTGCCTCAACAAGTGCAAGCACCTCAGCAAGTACAAGTGCTTCAACAAGCGCAAGTACATCGGCAAGTACAAGTGCCTCAACAAGTGCAAGTGAGTCATCAAGTGTAAGCGAGTCACTCAGCACAAGCGAGAGCATCAGCACAAGCACAAGTACGAGTCAGAGTCAGTCAGCTGCAAATGTGGTACCGACACCGGCTCCAACTCCTGCACCGGCAGTAGATAATGCTCCTGCACCTGCAACAACTATCACACCGGCTGCTACACCTCTTGCAGCAGCTACACCGGTAGCTCCTGCGGCACCGGCAGCACAGAATACACCAATTCAGGATGCACAGGTTCCTCTTGCAGTAAATGAGGAAGACGATAATCTTCAGAACATCGAGGATGAGGATACACCTCTTGCAGCAGGCGGAACAGCCAAGGACGGTATCAAAACATGGTGGTGGTGGATTGCAGCAGCAGTTGCAGCTATCACAGGAAAGGGTGTTTATGACAACCGCAGAAGAAAACCTGCAAAGAGCGACGATTCAGAAGATAATTCTGATGAGAAATAAATAATTAATAGCAATACTAACAATATTATTTTATAATATTAGTGACCATCTGTAGCGGATGGTCACTAATTCGTTAAGCTGTTTTGTAGTAAGACGAGATTACTTTGTGAGGAAAGGTGAATTCCTTGAAGCAGAAAGATAGTATAAAGAAGAAAAAACAAAAACAACAGAAGGAACACGTATTATTATATAAGCTTTTATATTCGTTCATGACCATGCTCGTGTACATGGTAGGCAGAAATATACCACTCTACGGGATAGATATAGATGCATATAGCAATGTAAACGTAGATGCGCAGTCCATACTTTTACAGGCTATTTCAGGTGATATGAAGAACTGTTCCATTTTCATCATAGGCTTGTGGCCGTACATGCTGGCATCCATGCTTGCCATACTGATAGTTGCAATCATGTCGCTTGACAATACAAGAAAGCTGTCACCGAAGAAGATAAACATATGGACAGTTACCATCATGATGATTATCGCAGCAGTTCAGGCATATCACAAAACACAGACACTTATGTATAGAGTTAGTGGAGATGAACTTATATGGAATAAGATAATAGTTTTCATACAGCTCATCGCGGGCATGCTGATAGTGGTGTATATGTGCGACAGAGCTACCAAGTATGGTATCGGTGGCAAGGTGAGTGTGTTCATGGTCAATATAGTCAGTGGTATGATGACCATGTTTACAGGAAAGCCGCTTGAGAAGCTGGCACTGCCTGTAGCCATAGGAGTGGCAGAGATTGCTGTCATGATAGTACTTGAGACCACTGAGAAGCGAATAGCAGTACAGAGAGTTTCCATAAACAATATTTATGCGGATAAGAACTATATCGCTTACAAGCTCAATCCTGTCGGTGCTACACCGCTTATGTTTGCGTCAGCCGCTTTTTTGCTTCCACAGTTTATGTGCAATGGACTTCATTATCTGTTTCCGGACAATGCTGATATTCAGTGGTGGATGGACAATATGAGGCTCACATCACCGCTTGGAATTGTAGTATACATGGTGATTATATGTCTGCTTACAATTATCTTTTCTATGGTTATGCTGTCTCCGGGCAGGACAGCAGATGATCTGCTTAAGTCGGGTGATTCTATACAGGATATATATGCAGGAAAGCCTACGAAGAGATATCTGATTGGCACAGTGCTCAGCTTTTCCGTTATAAGCTCAATCATTATCTGTATATGTCAGGGTGGACCGCTGTTTTTACAGTTTGGAGGATATGTGGACGCATCACTTGCTATGCTGCCGTGCTCTATCATGATGACGACAGGTCTTTGGATTTCGCTGTACCGCGAGGCAGAGGTGTACCGGAATATGGACAGATATCATACATTCATATAGCTCCCGGCGCTTTGAATTAAGAATTAGGAGGAATCATAATGCTATATTTTATACCGGCATGGTATAAACAGAATATGTGGTGCGAAAACGAGCAGCAGTGGTATATGCGCAGGCTCAAGTCAGAGTTTGACGAGACTATAAAGCAGATTACTCTTTTTCATAGAAATGTGGACAGACCTTACAGGATTCTTGTGCTCGGATACTCGCCAAATTTCAGACATTTCCTACACAGGCAGGGCATGTACCGCTCAAAGTACTGGTCATGCTTTGATGCGATAGCACAGGTCAGGAGAAAGAAGGTCGCTGTGCTGTCATATCACGATATCAAGTGGCCGAAGGGGCTGGAGTTTGTGTATTCGCCTTTTTCTATAATCGCTTTGCAGGGCGATGTGAAGTATGCACAGGTAGAGTTTGGTGAGGATGGCAATCCGATATCCATAGATATGTTTGAGGATGGCAAAATCTGCAGGCGCAACTATTATGATGACAGAGGCTTTGTTTCCAGTACTGTTATATATGAAAACGGCATAGAGCAGTATCAGGATTTTTTGATGGAAAACGGCATCTGGAAGATACGTGAGTATAAAAATGATGGTCATGTGGTTGTCAATCAGACATGCCCTGACTATGATGTGGTGCCTGATGCTAAGAGCGGCAAAGCAGGTGAGCCGGTTGAGATGCGCTTTACAAAGGCTGAATATGACAGCCTCGAGGCGGTTATCGAAGAGGTATTTGCAAGCTATGTGAATCTCACAAGGCAAAATGACAACTTTTTCGTGGCGATGCATCCGCTTCATATCAGGGTTGCAGAGCATGTGCTTAAGGGGAAAAGGATTATTGCTACATTTTTTGAAAACAGATTTGATTTCACGCAGACATCACTGGCAGCGGATTTTTTAGAGCATGCGGAAAATATCATTACGGATTCTGATTATACGACGAAGCTTATTATGGAAAATCTGGGTGCAGTAAATAACAAGCCGTTCAGATTACATATCACAGATATTCCACCATATGATACCAGGATGGATTTCGGTATCAGCTCGCAGCTTCGGGTGCAGAACATCCTCGTGCCGGTTGATGGACTGACTAAGGATGCATTTGCTCAGATTATAAAGGGGCTTGCGGATTATCTGACCATTAATGACCTTGCGAGAGTTCATTTCTTTACAAGAGATGCCTCATGGGGTCATGAGGATGCTATAAAGAATGATACGGTAAAGCTTCTTGATAGTATGGGCTATGATTCCCGTTTGGTAACAGGCGATGGTGAGGCAGCTCTCGGCTTTGGAGGCAGCGGGGCTGATGTATTTGCCGAGAATGAGCTGGGGGATATAGAAAAAACGGTGGAGCAGAGATTTTTCGTGGATGTATGTGTGGATGAGCGTGATATCAGCAAGTGTATCAACGAGCAGAGAGTCATCCTCGATATGAGAGGCACGATGGATGTTTTTGTTTATGTTACAGCTATCAGCAAGGGCGTGCCGAGAATCAGCCTGAGTGCAGACCAGTTTCTTGTTTCAGGAAAAAACGGAATGGTCATAGATGATTTTTCTGATATCGGAAGGAGTCTGACCTATTATCTGGACAGCTTTGAAAACTGGAATCAGGCATTGGTGGAGTGCTATGAGCTTGGTCAGAAATATACCACATCGGTGCTGCTTAAGAAGTGGAGAAAGGTGCTAAATTTTAGTGAGTAAGATTCATGTTTTATATGTTGGCGATGACGATTGGACAACTAAATACGGCATTCCGGACAATATAGAGTTTGAAGTATACGAGTCTGATGAGAGTGAACTAACGGCAAACAGACCTGCGAGAAAGCTCATGGATTTAGTTATTCTTGACAGGGATATAACACTCTCAGAGGAAAAGGCTTTTACGAAGTTTACAAGGGGCTACTGTCTTTTTGCAACGGAAAATGTGCAGATGCTAAACAGCGCGACGAGCAGATATTTCAAGGCACGAATGGGACAGTATCTGTATACCGGCGATGTGCAGTATTTTCTGGCTCATGAGGTGAGAAATTACTATCCAAATCCTTATGGTGAGAAGTTTAATCCTGCCAAGCTTGCTGTCAGTGATTCCTTTACAGGAAGGGTAGCATGTGATGGAAACTATAACTTGGTTCTAGATGGAGAGTTTGGGGAGGATTTTTCGCAGATTGCATACTGGAGATATAATATCCCGGTTTTTGAGGGACAGTGTATTGATATGTATCTTGAATATGAGAAAACTGGGGATGTAGAGATTAAGCTTAGATTATTTCAGTTCTACTATGGCTCGATTGGTGATATTAAGCAGGTCTGGGAGTTTGACGAGGAACAGCTTCAGGATGTTTTCAGAATAGATAATGAATCAGATCAGGGTCCTGTTTTTGTTTCTATCCTTGCAAGGGGCACCGGCAGCCTGAATATCATATCATTGCACGACAGACATTCCCGCCGTGGACACGGATTTTTCCTGCCCGGAGGTGAGAGGCTTGTCTCTTCTAAAGGAGAGGAAGTGTTTGTATACTTTGAGAAGGGCGATATGAAGCCACCGCTTGCTGTCTATTTCTCAGGCTACAGGACTCAGGAGGGCTTTGAGGGCTACTATATGATGCGAGGCTTCGGATGTCCGTTTATTCTTGTGACAGACCCAAGAAGTGAGGGTGGAGCCTTTTATCTGGGAGACAGTGAATTTGAGCAGATGATTACGGATTATGTGACTGATAAGCTCGATGAGCTTGGTCTTACAAAGGATGAGCTCGTGCTCTCAGGAGCTTCGATGGGAACCTTCGGTTCACTATACTATGGCTCAAAGCTTTCACCGCATGCACTGCTTCTTGCAAAGCCGCTTGCCAACATGGGAAATGTAGCACGAAACGAGCGAATCCTTAGAGCCGGAGGCTTCGCTACCTCGCTTGATATTCTGATGAAAAATTATGACAATCTCTCTGACGAGGCGATAGAGCAGCTCAACAACAGGATGTGGGACAGATTCGACAGTGCCGACTGGTCGCAAACAAAGTTCATCATCTCATATCTGTATGAGGATGATTACGACCCGGATGGTTATCCGAGCATTTTGTCGCATCTTAAGTCGAGCGGTGTTGAGGTGTATGGCAAGGGCTCACACGGCAGACATACTGACAATTCATCAAATGTCATGGCATGGTTCAAGAGCCAGTACAATAATCTGCTGCATGATGATTTTTCAAGATAAGCAAATAAACGTTGCAGGTCACACAGTTAGGTGTGAACAGTAACAGGAAAACAAATATTAAGTGAACAATAGTAAGACAGGTAAGTATTATGTATGGTGACACATGGCAGGTCCGCTGGAAGGAATTTCTATCGGACTCGTATGTATATGGATCAAAAATTGAATTTAATGAGGATGGTTCAGTCTCTTATAAGAACCGCCTCATGCCGCCGGGCACGGTGATTCACACATGGTATTCTATGACGAATTTCCAGGGGAATAGGATAGAACCGTCGCTTCCGCTCATCGATGGAGAGCGGGCATATTCCATTGCGGTGAATATTGACTATCACAACAGTGAGAGTGAGGCACTGATGCTTCGTATCATATTTTTTGACAGGTATGATGTACAGGCGCAGAGTATTATTGTCCGCGATAAAAAGGCGTTTTTCAAGCCGTCCATCAGGACCTACAGCTACAGGATAGAGCTGATAAATGGTGGAAATGCTGATTTTACATTCAAATCACTGGTGATTAAAGAGGTTTCAGAGGAAGAGTTTGATGCAGAGCAGGAAAGAATTGAGAGACTTAAAGAGGACTCTAACAAAAGTAAGAAAAAGCGAAGAAAAAATAAAAAATCTAAGTGATGAAGAGCTTTCTGCACTTGTCATCGCACCTTCAGATGCTTACAGCCTGAACGATGTGCTGGAGCAGGTGTATGAGAAATCTATCCCTGTGATTTCTTACGATCAGCTGATCATGGATACAGATAAGGTCAACTATTATGTTACCTTTAATACAAGAAAAGCCGGAAAAATGGTGGGAGATTCCATCATCAAAAAAATGGATCTGGAGAAAGCCCGGGAAGAAAAGAAAACTCTGACCATTGAGTTCCTTATGGGCTCTCCGGATGATCGTGACGCACTGTTCT
>OGRY01002875.1_pt1 | contig 10471 bp, 8 predicted proteins | sample 1553551 | NCBI WGS metagenome assembly OGRY01 (sample SAMEA2580101, study PRJEB22360) | human gut metagenome | biome: human gut; feature: human-associated habitat; material: faeces | place: Denmark | collected 2008/2010
CAGCAGGCGAATTAATCCGTCTGCTGCTCAACCATCCGGAAACTGAAATCGTATTCATCAACAGCAGCAGTAATGCCGGAAACCGAATCACCGACGTACACGAAGGACTATACGGAGAAACCGACCTGAGATTTACCGACCAGTTGCCTCTGGACGCAATAGATGTACTATTCTTCTGTACCGCTCATGGTGACACGAAGAAATTCATGGAAAGCCACAACGTGCCGGAAGATTTGAAAATCATCGACCTCTCGATGGATTATCGCATCAAGAGTGACGATCATGACTTCATCTACGGTCTGCCGGAACTGAACCGTCGTGCTACCTGTACGGCGAAGCACGTAGCCAACCCCGGTTGTTTTGCTACCTGCATCCAGTTAGGTTTGCTTCCGCTAGCCAAAAATCTGATGTTGACAGGCGATATTTCGGTCAATGCCATCACCGGAAGTACCGGTGCCGGCGTGAAGCCCGGTGCTACCAGTCATTTCAGCTGGCGTAACAATAACATCAGTATATACAAGGCCTTCGATCATCAGCACGTGCCGGAAATCAAGCAATCACTGAAGCAGTTGCAGAACAGCTTCGATTCAGAGATCGACTTTATTCCTTATCGGGGAGATTTCCCGCGCGGCATCTTTGCCACTCTTGTCGTAAAAACGAAAGTTGCACTCGAAGAAATCGTTCGCATGTATGAGGAATATTATGCAAAAGACTCCTTCGTGCATATTGTAGATAAGAATATAGACTTGAAACAAGTCGTAAATACCAATAAATGTCTGATACATCTGGAGAAACATGGTGACAAATTACTGATTATCTCCTGTATCGACAACTTGCTGAAGGGTGCCAGCGGACAAGCAGTTCATAACATGAACCTGATGTTCAACCTGGAAGAAACCGTAGGATTACGGCTGAAACCTTCCGCTTTCTAAAAACAGAAGAATTATGAAATTATTCGACGTATATCCTTTATATGACATCAATATAGTCAAAGGACAAGGCTGTAAGGTATGGGATGAGAACGGTACGGAATATCTGGACCTCTACGGAGGCCATGCCGTCATCTCCATCGGACACGCGCATCCCCACTATGTGGAGATGATCAGCAATCAGGTAGCAACCCTTGGTTTCTATTCAAACTCGGTGATCAATAAGCTGCAGCAACAAGTAGCCGAACGATTGGGAAAGATTTCCGGTTATGAAGACTACTCGCTGTTTCTGATCAACAGCGGAGCCGAAGCCAATGAAAACGCGCTGAAGCTGGCTTCTTTCTATAACGGACGCACCAAAGTCATTTCTTTCAGCAAAGCCTTCCACGGACGTACATCCCTTGCAGTGGAGGCTACGAACAACCCCACCATCATTGCTCCAATCAACAACAACGGTCATGTGACCTATCTCCCTCTGAATGACATCGAAGCGATGAAGCAGGAACTGGCGAAAGGTGACGTATGCGCTGTTATCATCGAAGGAATACAAGGAGTGGGCGGTATCAAAATACCGACTACCGAATTTATGCAGGAACTTCGCAAGGTTTGTACCGAAACCGGAACGATTCTGATTCTGGACGAAATCCAGAGTGGATACGGCCGTAGCGGAAAATTCTTTGCCCATCAATACAACCATATCCAGCCAGACATCATCACCGTAGCCAAAGGCATCGGAAACGGATTCCCGATGGCAGGTGTACTGATCAGCCCGATGTTCAAGCCCGTCTACGGACAACTGGGAACTACATTCGGCGGAAATCACCTGGCCTGCTCGGCAGCTCTTGCCGTAATGGACGTCATCGAACAGGACAATCTGGTAGAAAATGCAAAAGCAGTCGGCGACTACCTGCTGGAAGAACTCAAGAAATTCCCGCAAATCAAAGAGGTGCGCGGACGCGGACTGATGATCGGACTCGAATTTGAAGAACCGATCAAGGAATTGCGCAGCCGCCTCATCTACGACGAACACGTATTTACGGGAGCCAGCGGGACGAATGTACTCCGCTTATTGCCCCCTCTCTGCCTCAGCATGGAGGAAGCGGACGAGTTCCTTGCCCGTTTCAAAAGAGTACTCTAACTGATATTTGATTAATAAACAGCGAACAAAAAAGCAGCCTCGAACAGAAAAACAGTTCTTATTCAGGCTGCTTTTTGTTTTTTCGCAATTTACCGTTACCTTTGTCTGTAAGAATACATTAAAAAAGAAGCGCATATGAAAATAGCTATTATCGGTGCAGGAAACATGGGCGGCTCAATAGCCCGTGGCCTGGCAAAAGGAAGTCTGATAGACGATTCGGACATCATTGTGTCCAATCCGAGTGCCGGAAAACTAGAGAAACTGAAAAAGGAATTTCCGGGTATCTCTATCACCAACAGCAATGTGGAAGCTGCCACAGGAGCAGATATTGTCATCCTTGCTGTCAAACCGTGGTTTATGGAACCGGTGATGCGCGAATTGAAACTAAAAAGCAAACAGATACTCATCTCCGTAGCTGCCGGCATCAGTTTTGAAGAACTGGCTCATTATGTCGTAGCACCGGAAATGGCCATGTTCCGCCTGATTCCGAACACCGCTATCAGCGAACTGGAAAGTATGACGCTTGTTGCCGCCCGCAATACGAACGATGAACAAGACAAATTCATCCTCCGGTTGTTCAGCGAGATGGGAACCGTGATGCTTATTCCCGAAGATAAAATAGCGGCAGCCACCGCATTGACCTCCTGCGGTATCGCTTACGTATTGAAATACGTTCAGGCAGCCATGCAAGCCGGAATCGAAATGGGCCTTCGTCCCAAAGATGCCATGCAGATGATAGCACAATCCTTAAAAGGAGCAGCCGCACTGATTCAGAACAATGACACCCACCCCAGCGTAGAAATCGACAAGGTTACCACTCCGGGCGGAATCACGATCAAGGGGATCAATGAACTGGAGCACAACGGATTCACCTCCGCTATCATCAAAGCCATGAAAGCCTCCAAATAATACCATAGAATTATTAATCATAAAAATACGAACCACTTGTATGAATGAACAAATTAAACAGATCGCAGAACGCCTCCGCGGATTACGTGATGTACTGGAACTGACCGCAGAGGATATCGCCCGCGACAGCGACATCTCTGCCGAAGAATACCGACTTGCAGAAACCGGAGACTACGATATCTCTGTCAGCATGTTACAAAAGATAGCCCGCACGTATAATATAGCTCTCGACGCCCTGATGTTTGGCGAAGAGCCTAAAATGAGCAGTTACTTCGTGACCCGTGCCGGCAAAGGAGTCAGCATCGAACGTACCAAAGCTTATAAATACCAATCACTGGCTTCAGGATTCATGAACCGTACCGCCGATCCGTTCATCGTCACCGTTGAACCGAAAGCAAACGACGAACCCATCCATTATAACCAACATAACGGACAAGAATTCAACCTTGTCATCGAAGGACGTATGCTTATCAACATCGAAGGCAAAGAAATCATCCTCAACCAAGGCGACAGTATCTATTTTAACTCTAAACTTCCACATGGCATGAAAGCGCTCGATGGCAAAACAGTACGTTTTCTGGCAGTAATTATGTAATAACATCATGGTAGAAAGATTTTTATCACAGACCTCTTTCAGTTCACAAGAGGATTTTATCAAAAACTTGAAAATAAACGTCCCGGAGAATTTCAACTTCGGCTATGACGTAGTAGACGCCTGGGCTGCCGAACAACCTGACAAGAACGCTTTACTCTGGACAAATGACAAAGGCGAAAGTCGCCAATTCTCATTTGCCGACATGAAACGCTCTACGGACATGACCGCCTCTTACTTCCAGAGCCTGGGTATCGGCCGTGGCGACATGGTGATGCTGATTCTGAAACGCCGTTATGAGTTCTGGTATAGCACCATCGCTCTTCACAAACTAGGAGCAACCGTTATTCCGGCTACTCACTTGCTGACCAAGAAGGATATTATCTATCGCTGCAACGCTGCCGACATCAAAATGATCGTAGCTGCCGGCGAAGGAATCATCCTGCAACATATCAAAGATGCTCTTCCCGAATGTCCCACGGTTGAAAAGTTAGTCAGTGTCGGTCCGGAAATCCCGGAAGGCTTCGAAGATTTCCATCAGGGTATCGAAAATGCTGCTCCATTTGTACGTCCGCGCCATGCGAATACTAATGATGACATCTCTCTGATGTATTTTACCTCCGGCACTACCGGCGAACCTAAGATGGTGGCACATGACTTTACTTATCCGTTAGGTCATATCGTTACCGGTAGTTTTTGGCACAACCTGGACGAGAACAGTCTTCACCTCACCATTGCCGATACCGGCTGGGGAAAAGCGGTATGGGGAAAACTCTACGGACAATGGATTGCCGGAGCCAATATCTTCGTCTACGACCACGAGAAGTTTACCCCGGCAGCTATTCTGGAAAAAATCCAGGAATACCATGTCACCTCTCTCTGTGCGCCTCCTACCATCTTCCGGTTCTTGATTCACGAAGACCTGACAAAGTACGACTTGTCTTCACTAAAATACTGCACCATTGCCGGAGAAGCATTGAACCCTGCCGTATTTGAAACTTTCAAGAAGCTGACGGGTATCAAACTGATGGAAGGTTTCGGACAAACAGAAACAACCCTTACCATCGCCACCATGCCTTGGATGGAACCGAAACCGGGAAGCATGGGGCTTCCGAATCCTCAATATGATGTAGACTTGATCGACCATGAAGGTCGCTCTGTTGAAGCGGGTGAACAAGGACAAATTGTAATCCGCACCAGCAAAGGTAAACCTCTCGGACTTTTCAAAGAATACTACCGGGATGCGGAACGCACTCACGAAGCTTGGCACGATGGTATTTATTACACCGGCGATGTTGCCTGGAAAGACGAGGACGGCTACCTTTGGTTTGTCGGTCGTGCAGACGACGTAATCAAGAGTTCCGGTTACCGCATCGGCCCATTCGAAGTGGAAAGTGCGTTGATGACTCATCCGGCTGTTGTGGAATGTGCCATTACCGGAGTACCCGACGAGATTCGCGGTCAGGTAGTAAAAGCTACGATTGTTCTATCCAAAGACTATAAAGCACGTGCCGGAGAAGAACTGATTAAGGAATTACAGAACCACGTGAAGAAAGTGACTGCTCCTTATAAATATCCACGTGTCATCGAGTTCGTAGAAGAGCTACCTAAGACAATCAGCGGTAAGATCCGCCGGGTGGAAATTCGTGAAAACGATAAGAAATAAGTAAAAAAGCACCTATTTATCGATAAATCCTCCTTCACTTGTCTTTTGGCAACCGAAGGAGGATTTCTTATGTGAATCATACTACAAACTGGTCAATTAATACAAATCCTGATTCAATGAATCATTTGTATACTATATATGAAACAATATTACACCTCTATGTTGCTTTTCTCTCTTATCTTTGTTGCAGTATAAACAAAAACACACTATAAAGATCATGATTACAAGTAGAAAGATTTCTCAAGTCAATGTTTTTGCTGGTAGTCCTTGGGAGGTAGCCAGCGTAAAAAGTTTATTGAATGCAGCCTATATCCAGGTTTCAATGAAAGACAATGGTTTAAACAGTATTTTGATTTCTGTTCCTTGCGAATACTATACTGCGGCCATGCGTGTAATTAATAACAGAAAAGTTTCATAGGTTTTAGGTTTACATATAAATTGAAGGGTTCTTATTGTCAGCAGGAGTTTTAGCTGGATAATACAGTGACTAGCAACTCATTGCACCCTGACAATAAGCTATGACAATAGGCTGACAATAAAAAGATCGTACTTTTATTGTCAGCCTGTTATTTAATAGATTAAATTCACGGCAGAATTATAGAATTCGTTTCAATCTCCTACATATCTTTCTGATCCAGCAGTTGCTACAAATAGCGTTGTCCGACATAGAATTCTTCTCGAAGGAGCGCAGTCTTTCGTATTGTTCCTCCACCATTTTCCATAAACCGTCCAGTCGCGAACTTTGTCCTCTAATTGCCATTAATTCCTGATCCCGCATATTCAAAAGTGAAGCATACAATCTGCTGGTTTTGTTTTTTTCCATGCAAAGTTGCTCTAACTCATCGATATATTCAGACGTAATTCCCAGCTTAGTCCGTTTTATGAATTGCTGAATACTATCATCATCTATGGAAACTGTATCGTTCTCATAAGACACTGTGATTTTTTTCATTTCTACCCAAAGCCAGATATACTCTTTTTCGAGTCGGTATTTCTCGGCTGCCGCTTCTATGCTAATCCATTGTGACATAGTGTTTGTTTTTAATTTGTTATACAACAAGGAATAAATAGTGCTCTGTTAATGTTGATTCAACAAACATTCGCGCTTTTTGTATTCCGGGCGGACAGGAGATTGGGGTTGGGGATTTATAAGGATCATGAAACCAACCGGGTACAATAAAAGCGTGAATGCTGTTGAATCATTATCCACCTCTGAGGCCTAGCAAAACCTTTCCAAAAGATAATGATAACAACAGACATCCACGCTAATCGTTTATATATAACACATCTTTCATCGATATGTTGACATACGACCGTTCACGTGGAATATCTGTTGAATCACCCCTCTTTGGAAAAGAAACTTGCTAGATTTCAGAGGAGGGGGATAATGCAATAATATTCCTATTTCAAAATAAATAACGCTTCTTACCTGTTTCACCACACTGGTGAACAGAAAGCGTATGACAAAGATATGCTTTTTTTTCGAAACAAAGTGGAAATACGGAAATAAATACAGGAAGTTCTGTATTGAAAGAGAGGTAGTTCAATATTAGCAAATAGCATATAAGAAATACAAACTCGCTACGAAGCGAATGTCGCCCCCGTTAAATGAATACTGCGCATCTGGTATCTTTCACTAAAGAAGCAAGTATTGTTCGGCTAAAGTAACAGTATTGTTCGGCTAAAGTGCCGGTATCTTCACCTTCCCACGACCGTGGTGACTTCTTTCCACAGCCGTGACGAATTCCTACCACGGCCGTGGGAAGATCTCGTCACGGCCGTGGCGAACTACCAATACCGGTAAGTTAACGTAAGAATAACGGTGTCTTTATGCAACAATACACAGTGGCGAGCATATCTTTACTTACTTGTTAATGTTTCAAGTCCGCCTTCTTGAATAGAGTATAACAAGAAAGCACATTCTTTATCGCGATAAAGCGCAAATAGTTTGTTTTACAAGTACCTTATCCGTACCTTTGAAACCAATAACAAACACTTACTCTCATTAAATATCAAGAGAAGAAAAATGAAGATTACACAAATCAGGGAAAACGGAGATACGGAGGCACTAAGCGTGACAGACATCGACCTGCTGATAGAAAAAATGAAAAAAGAAACCAAGCTCCGCCCGGTAACCGGATTACGTCAGGCCCTGCATTTTGTTCTACCCGACGAGCCTTGTTCCCTCGCCAACAAACTACCACGAGTGATTCCCGCAGCAGCCTTCGGGCGAGTGAACGGAGTGAAACGAATGAAAACCTACAATGGCATTGTAGAACTGACCATCGGCCCGCTAGCCGGAAAGACAGAAGTGGAAATCGTGAAACAAAAGGCAGCCGAACTTCCCCAAACAATGCTGGCTTTTATGGGTGCAAGTGGTAAAAGCGTCAAGATATGGACTTGCTTCACCCGTCCGGACGGCACTTTACCGCAAACAACGGAAGAAGCCGAAGTGTTTCAGGCACATGCTTACCGGCTCGCCATTAAATGTTATCAGCCTCAACTTCCCTTCAACATTCTATTAAAAGAGCCGAAACTGGAACAATTCTCACGTCTTAGTTATGATCCGGACTTGATTTACCGTCCCACCCCTGTCCCTTTCTATCTTTCACAACCCATCGGTATGCCCGGCGAGATGACTTATCATGAGAAATCGAGCACTGAAGCATCTCCACTGAATCGAGCACTGCCGGGGTATGACACGGAAGATACAGTAGCATTGCTTTATGAAGCAGCATTGCGGAAGACATTTGAAGAAATGGAAACAGACTGGCATCGGAACGATCATGATTTGCAAACGTTAGTAGTCCCGCTTGCCGAAAATTGTTACTACTCCGGCATCCCGGAAGAGGAGGTAACCCGACGAACCATCATGCGTTATTACAAAAGAAAAAATCCGATGCTGATACGCGAAATGATAAGAAACGTATATAAGGAATGTAAGGGAGTGCCCAAAGGCAGCTGCCTGACTAAAGAGCAACGCCTTAGCCTGCAGATGGACGAATTTATGAACCGTCGTTATGAATTTCGTTTTAACACCGTGTTGGATGATCTGGAATACCGCCAGCGTGATTCCATCCACTTTTACTTTAAGCCCGTGGACAAACGTGTGCGCAACAGTATCTCTATCTGTGCCTTGAAAGAAGGGATCAATGCCTGGGATCGTGATGTAGACCGTTTTCTGAATTCGGAATATGTTCCTTTGCACAATCCTGTAGAAGAATATCTTTATGATGTCGGCCGTTGGGACGGGAAAGACCGTATCCGTGCATTGGCAGGATTGGTTCCATGCACGAATCCGTACTGGCAGGAGTTGTTTTATCGTTGGTTTCTGAGCATGGTGGCACATTGGAGAGGGGTAGATCGGCAGCATGGAAACAGTACGTCACCTTTGCTTGTTGGTCCGCAAGGGTATCGTAAGTCAACATTTTGCCGGATTATCCTGCCGCCTGAATTGCGTTTCGGCTATACGGACAGTATCGATTTCAAGAGTAAGCAGGAAGCGGAGCGTTATTTAGGACGTTTTTTTCTGATCAACATTGATGAGTTTGATCAGATCAATGTCAGCCAGCAGGGGTTTCTGAAGCATTTGTTGCAAAAGCCTGTTGCTAACTTGCGCAAGCCTCATGGCAATACTATTCGTGAAATGCGTCGTTATGCTTCCTTTATCGGCACCAGCAATCAGAAAGATTTGCTTGCCGATCCAAGTGGCAGCCGTCGTTTTATCTGTATTGAGGTGATAGCTCCTATCAAAACCAATGCTACCATCAATTACAAACAGCTTTATGCTCAGGCGATGGAAGCCATTTATAAGGGTGAGCGTTACTGGCTGGATGATGAGGATGAAAAGATTTTGAAGCAGACGAACCGTGAATTTGAGCAGGCGAGCCCGTTGGAACAGTTGTTCCATTGTTATCTCCGTCCGGCGGAAGAAGAGGAGGGAGGCGAATGGATGACGTCCATGCAGATTCTGAATTATTTGCAGACGAAGACACGGGACAGGTTGGCTATCAATAAGGTAGCTGTGTTCGGCCGTGCGCTTCAGAAGCTGAATATTCCCTGCCGGAAGTCCGGTAAGGGGACACTTTATCATTTGCTGAAAATAGAATGATTGGTAGCAACGTGAGGGCAAACGGTTGCTCTCACGCTGCTACCATTGGATCTCTAATCGCTGTAACTCCGATGAATAGGGGGATTGAAGCGGGAATGAGAGCGTGAGGGCAAAAGTGCTGTCATTTTTCATTTGGAAAAAAGTTATTTCGCTACAGTCGCCTCAACGAGACTATCCATATCAAAATCAATATTATAATCCTTTTCTATTTGAATCCTTCTTATTTGATTGACCAGCGAATGCGGTTTCACCCTTCGGGTCATCTCTATTTCCAGCAACCTTTCGGGAAAGCGTTTACGGATTTCATCTATATTTCTCATGAAAAGTGAATCTTTATTTTCGTAGAGAGAATTGGCGGCTTCTGCCAGGATAAAAGCTCCCAAGCTGTCGGGATATTGTTTTAGTACTGCTTGAAGGAAAACCTTGCTTTTTCCAAAGCTTTCGTGGGCTTCAGCGTGCATATCTTTGGCAGCTTGAAGTAGTCCCAGTTGGAACAGATACTCACCGGTAATTGCGTTTTTCTCCATAGCAAGTGTTTGTATGTATAGGGCGGAGTCCAGTTCTCCCATTTCAGATAAAAGTTTGGCTTTCATGCCGTAATAGTCGGGATTTAAACTGTCGATTGCCAAAGCTTTGTCCAGAAAGCGGATGCATTTTCGGGTGGAGTCTACATCATAGGAAGATTCCATCAGGGCTATTGCTTGTTGGTAGAGGCTGTCTGCCTGAAGATTGATACAATGAGGAGTGATGTCTGCTTTAGACTCTTGCCGGGAATGGCAACCTGTAGCTGCAATAATCATTGGCAAGATAGTTAATAAGAGGCTTAATTTCTTGGGTTTCATATTCATAATTCTTATCATCCAATTTTATAAAAAGTAAGACTGGCGAAGAACTCGATAAGAAAATGTGTCTAATCTGATCTTATTTTGTTCTTCGTCAGTCTTTTCTTGTTTTGTTAAATGCCTAGCTGCTCTCTTGCCCAGGCTTCATCATGTCTTATTCTGTAAAGGTATATTTCGGACATATTCCACCATGCGCTGCCTGCGACAGTATAATCCAATGGATCTTTGTCACGGCGAGCCGTAGGAGTAAATCGGATATAGTTGTAAGCTTGCTTTCCACTCAC
>OGRY01002882.1_pt1 | contig 10461 bp, 7 predicted proteins | sample 1553551 | NCBI WGS metagenome assembly OGRY01 (sample SAMEA2580101, study PRJEB22360) | human gut metagenome | biome: human gut; feature: human-associated habitat; material: faeces | place: Denmark | collected 2008/2010
CTTCCTGATGGGTGGGGGAAGGGGGGGCGAGGACTTGACCCGCCATGACAAGTGGCTGTGCATGATGTACCCGCGCTTGAAGCTGCTGCAAAAGCTGCTGGCGGACGATGGTGTTATTTTCATCAGCATTGATGACAGAGAGCAAGTATTACTACGGATGATATGTAACGAAATTTTTGGTGAAAATAATTTCTTGGCACAATTTGTTTGGCAAAAACGCACCTCTCCCGATATGCGTAAATTGGTAAGTACCGCCCACGAATATGTATGCGCGTATTGTAAAGACATCTCTTATCTCCCTAACGCAATAAGCAAAGTTGCATTAAGCGAAGAAGATGCCGAGAATTATAAAAATCCAGATAATGACCCCCGTGGTCCGTGGGCATCGAGCGATTTTACAGCGCAGGGTTTTCGTCCGAACCAGATGTATGAAATTATTACACCAGGCGGAGCGAGATATACTCCCCCAGAAGGTCGTTGTTGGAAAAACGTGGAGAGTGAGTTTATCAAGCAACGTGATGAAGGACGAATGTGGTTTGGAGCTGACGGAAAGGGCATACCGCGTCGAAAGACCTACTTATCTGAACGGGAGGGTAAAAACGTTTGGACTTGGTGGGATAACAAGGGCGTCGGGCATTCGCAGGAAGCTACAAAAGAGATTGGAAAAATCTTCGGTACGCCAACAGCTTTTGACTATCCAAAACCTGTTCGATTGATACAGCGTATAATTCAAATTGCTACAAGAAAAGACTCGATTGTACTTGATTCTTTCGCTGGGTCTGGTACAACAGCGCAAGCGGTTCTTAACATGAATAAGCATGATGGTGGATGCAGAAGAATCATCCTTGTTGAAATGGGAGACTATGCTGACAGCATCACCGCCGAACGCGTCAAGCGTGTTATCAATGGCTACGGCGAGGGCAAGAATGCCGTGGCGGGTACGGGCGGCAATTTCAGCTTTTATGACTTGGGCGAACCGCTGCTTGTGGGCGATTGCCTGAATGAAGCGGTTGCCCCGGAGAAAATCCGCGAATACATCTGGTTCATGGAAACCAAGCAGCCCTACGCCCCACCTATCGGCGACAATCCGTATTACCTCGGCAAGCACAACAGCACAGGCTATTACTTCTACTACGAGCCGCAGCGCGTGACGGTACTGGATTATGCGTTTCTCTCCACCATTACGGAAAAAGCCGACGGAACGGTGATCTACGCCGACCGCTGCTCCATCAGTGAGGACAAGCTGGCAAAAATGGGCGTTACATTCAAGAAAATACCGAGAGATATTAGCAGACTGTAAGGGGGTGTTCGCTGTATGGAACTGAAATCATATCAGAAAAAGGTTATAGCGGACCTGACCCGCTATCTGGAACTGCTGAACGAAACAAAGAGTGACGCAGCGGCGTTTCGCCTGTTTTGGCAGGAAAAATCAGCCCCGACTTTAGGGCTATACCAAAACGTTATACCCGGTGTTCCAAACCTCTGCTTCAAGGTGCCGACAGGCGGCGGCAAGACCTTTATTGCCTGCAACGCCGTTCGCCCTATCTTTGACGCGCTCCCCGCTACCAAGACAAAGGCGGTCGTGTGGCTTGTTCCGTCGGACGCGATTCTGACGCAGACGGCGAAAGCCCTGAAAGACACATCCCATCCCTACCGTCAGAAAATCGACGTGGATTTCGGCGGGCGTGTGGAGGTCTACACCAAGCAGGAGCTTTTGAACGGTCAGAACTTCAACCCCACCGCCGTAACGGAGCAGTTGTCGGTTATGGTGCTGTCCTACGATTCGTTCCGTGGGCGCGGCAAGGAGGTCTTGAAAGCCTATCAGGAGAACAGCAACCTTGCCGAGTTTGCAAAGGTGCTGGGTAAGCCCGACAGCCCCATTGAAAAAGCGGATGAAACCGCACTGTTCCAGATCATCAACCAGCTTAACCCGCTTGTCATCGTGGACGAGAGCCACCATGCCCGGTCGGAATTGAGCCTTGAAATGCTGGAAAACTTCAATCCCTGCTTTGTGCTGGATTTGACCGCCACGCCGAAAAAGGAGAGCAATATCATCTCCTATGTGGACGCGGTGCAGCTGAAAAACGAACACATGGTAAAGCTGCCCGTGATCGTCTATAACCGGGACAGCCAATCCGAGGTACTGATTGACGCGATCGACCTGCGGAACAAACTGGAAGAAATCGCAAGCGCGGAGTACGCCAAGACGGGGAAATATATCCGCCCTATCGCGCTGTTTCAGGCACAGCCGAAAGGCAAGGAGGACGCGACCACCTTTGAAAAACTGCGGGACAAACTGGTGGACGCCGGGATTCCCGCCGAGCAAATTGCCATTCGTACCGCTGATGTGAACGAACTGAAAAATGTGGAGTTGATGTCCCTAAGCTGTCCGATTCGATACATTATCACGGTCAATGCGCTGAAAGAGGGCTGGGATTGCCCCTTTGCCTATATCCTTGCGTCTCTTGCCAATAAGACAAGTCAGGTTGACGTGGAGCAGATTTTAGGACGGATTCTCCGTCTGCCCCATACGAGCCAGCACACACAGAGCGCACTCAATATGTCCTATGTGCTGACTTCTTCCAACGACTTCAACAATACTGTGGCGCATATAGTCAAGGGCTTGAACAGCGCAGGATTCAGCGATAAGGACTATCGGATCGGTGAGTCCGCAAAACCGCAGATTCCCGAACAGCCAGCAGAACAAATCACGCTGCCTGATCAACAAGGGTGTCCTGAAATGGAACCCCCTTTGGAAACCGCCGAGGACGATTTTTCGGGGCTGGATGGGAAATCTATCGGGGCAGAGCTGGAGCGGCGCAGAGAACAGGCGCAAACGCCTGAAATCGCCCCGAAAGCCGACACCATGCTGGACGCTGCCGCAGAGGTCGAAAAGGCATACACAGACGCTATCCAGCAGACCGGCAATGATCCGGTGATGGACAATCTTCCGTGGGAGGTGCGGGATAAAGTGAAATCATTCCAAGTAAACCCGCAGTTCCGGGAGGATATTGAAACGCTGCAAATCCCGCAGTTTTTCCTGAAAGTTGAGCAATCTTTGTTTACGGACGGTTCTTTTGAACTGCTGGACAAGGAAATGCTGGCAGAGGGCTTTACCCTCAAGGGCAAGGCATACGATATTGACTTTGCCGCCGCAGACGATGAAATCCGCGAAATCGACGTGCGGGAGCAGGACGGCGGTTTGCCAAAGGTGTTCAAGATGGAGAGCGCCGAACAGCGGTACTTCAAAGAGTGGTTCAACAATCTGCCGCCGGAAAGCCGGGTGCGTCAATGCAAGGACATGATGTTCAATCAGCTTAACAAGCTGAACATGGTGGACGCCGCCGAACTGAAAGCCTACATAGACCGCATTGTGAACGATATGGATAAGGCGCAGCTTGCCGCTATGGAGAAAGCCCCGCTGGGCTATGCGGCAAAGATCCGCGCCAAAATTGAAACGCTACTGGAATCCCATTATCGAGAAAACTTTGAAAGGTGGCTGGAAACGGAGCGCATCGTCTGCAAGCCCTATTTCCGTCTGCGCCCCTCTATCCATCCTGCCACATATACCGACATATATGCCCGTTCTCTGTATGCAGCAGAGGACGGTGACATGAACAAACTGGAACAGAAGTTGATTGTAGAGTTGACCGCCCTGCCGAATGTCCGCTGGTGGCACAGAAATATTGCACGTCAAGACTTTGCAATTAACGGCTTTATCAAGCACTACCCCGATATTCTGATTATGACCCAGAGCGGCAAGCTCATCTGTGCGGAAACTAAGGGCGAACATCTGAAAAATGATGACAGCCGGGAGAAAATCGCACTCGGTCAAGCGTGGCGCACAGCAGCGGGCAAGAATTTCCGCTATTACATGGTGTTTGAGAATGAGGAAAACCTCTTGCCGGGTGCGGTGAGCATGAGCCAGTTTATCGACACGGTTAAGGCATTGTAAATCAAATAACCATATATCCGTCACTTGCAGGGGGCGATAAAATCTACCCCCGATAAGAAGCAGTGCCGATTCGGGCAGCAGGAGCAATTCTGCTGCTCGTTTTCTTTTGTGTGACCCCCTGGCTCATGCGCCGCAGGGTAGTCATAAATAACAATCAGCAAGGAGGTTAATTGTCCAATGAAAAACAGTAAGCGAGGAGGTGCGCCGCCTATGAACCACATCGGGAATATCCGTATATCTGCAAGGGAGGGCTTATATGGCAAAGAAACTTGACCCTCAAGAGATAGAGCAGTCCCGCCGAAAAAAGACTCGCGCCGATAATCGGGAGGAACGCAAGGAGCGCATACATGACGGAATCCGCAAGAATCGGGAAAGCGGCGGTGTAATTATAATACCGCCACCCCCAGCCGTACAAGCGCAAGGGCAGACTCCCCGAAAAATGCGTGTTGCAGCTTATGTCCGTGTCAGCACACAGGAAGAACAGCAAGTAGGCAGTTTTGAGATGCAAATTGTCTATTTCAAATCCAAAATTGAGAGCAATCCCGATTGGGAGTTAGTAAAAATCTATCAAGATTACGGCGTAAGCGGCACTTCCACGAACAAGCGGCAGGGATTTAAGGACATGATTGATGACGCAAAAGCAGGCAAGATTGACCTAATTTTGACAAAGGGCATAAATCGCTTTGGTAGAAATACGGTTGATATTTTGAACAATTTGCGTACTCTGAACGCCTTGACTCCACCTGTCCCGGTGCGATTTGAAAGCGAAGGGCTGTCCTCTATCGGGGATGGCAGCAACAATCTACTGATAGCGGTCTTGTCAGCACTTGCAGAATTGGAATCACAGCAAAAGAGCGAAGCCATCAAAAACGGTATTCGCTGGCGCATGGCAGAGGGTATCTACCAATTCTCGGTGATAAACACGCTTGGCTACTATTGGGACCACTTCGGACGATTGCTGATCGAGCCAACAGAAGCAAAGATTGTTGAGTACATCTACGAAAGCTGTTTGGAAGGTGCAACCCCCGCAGAAATTGCCGCCGCGCTGACCGAGCAAGGCATCAAATCGCCTAAAGGGAAAGATTTTTGGCGGGCTGCTACTATTCGCGGTATTCTCCGGAACGAGAAATATTGCGGGGACGCACTCATGCAGAAAACTTGTACGATTGATTTTCGGGAGCATAAGTCAGTGAAAAACACTATGCTCAACAAGTATTTCAAAGAGGAACACCACACAGCAATCATAAAAAAATCCGATTGGCAGAAGGTGCAACAGATTTTAGATGAAAAGCCACTACCCGGCAAATCGGCAAGGCTACACGCTATGCCAAAGCGGTTCACGGTCACACGTTCTAAAGACAAGTATTTCAGAGGGTATATCATTTTAGACCCGCGCTGGACAGCTTCGGAACGCCGCGAACTGCTGAAAGAGCTGAAAAATCTCTAATACCGAAAGGAAAATCCATTATGAAATTTGATTTTAACGCACTGAACTTTGAGATCCTTGATGCGAACACCAACGCATACCCCGACATTTTCATTAACCAGAACGGTGTCACCTTTACGAAAAAGGTACTTGATGACCTGAACTATCCTGCTTTTGTCCTGTGCCAGCTTGACGCAAAAAACAAGGTTTTTGCGGTTCGTATGTGTAAGAGTAGTGAGCAGAGGGGCTACAAGTTCTCCAAGCCGAAGGGTGAGCAGAAGGCCACGGTCAGCATCACCAACAAGAATCTGGTTGACCCCATTCGTGCCGCTATGGAGGGCGTTTGGCAAAGCGATAAACGCTATCGTGTGCGTGGCTTTTGGGTCGCAGACGCAAAAACGATGTGTTTTGACCTCTCCGAGGGTGTGCAGGAGGATTATAGAAATGCCGCCAGCGATAATGAAAGCGAGGAATAAATCGGTGAACGGATTGTTCACCGTCTGAACTTCCGAATGACAGTGGGGCAAGCTCATTATGGGCTTGCCCCTTGCTTAAATAAAGGCGGGTATTTGCAGATTGTAACGCACAAGGGGCAGATAAGTGAAATGTAGGGTGGTAATATGGCAGAGAAAAATAAACGGCGCACAAGCGATAATATCCCCGATATTTGCCCCGAAGGACAACAAAAAAACAGGCGTGGGAGTTGTTAGCGTCCCACACCTGTTGGAAAACTGATTTGTAGCAGCGGCGTACCTATATCCCTCGTGTAAGTTTTCTCTACGCCATTTTTACGCCATTTTCGTATAGAGTAGCATAGGAAAACATGAAGTTATATATGGTTGGTTTGTTCCAAAATCCGCTTCAAATCAAGTAATATTCGTATTTATTGAGGATTATTGAGATATAAAATCAGGTAGCGGTCCTCCGATACCTAATTTCATCTATAAAACCATCTTTCTTTGAATGTAGTCATGATGTAAACTCATACATAATCAGTATAGCATATTCCCCCCGCGCCTGCAAGAAAATTCTGTGATTTACATGGGAAAGTTTTTTTAAATCTGTTGTGGATAAAATCACCATATCACGCCCATGCAGTAGAAAGCAAAAGAAAATCATGTTGCTTCAAGACGAACTGTTTTTATAGAATAAATAAAATTATATCAACAAAAGTCTAGATACTATTGACAAATACCTTGCTAATCAGTATCCTTAAAACAAGAGTTATCGTATATTAAACCGATACTTTACAGTTTGGGGTGAAGTTAAATGAAACGGATTTTGTCCATGGAATTAAAAAAAGCGTTTTGGAACAAGAGATTTTTATTTTCTTTATCAGTCGCTCTTTTTTTATCTTTATTAAGCGGCTTTTTACAAGTCCGGGGATACATCATCAGAACAAGGTTTCTAAATACACCGGCATACCAAAATGTTGCTGACTGGGGAAAAGACTACCACCTCAGCGCCGAAACCATGGCAGATTTCTGGATTGGCATGGATTTTTCAACCTGGTGCGCCACGGCATTTTTCTTTTTACTACCCTTGCTGGCTGTCTTACCTTATGGCAGCTCGCTCCACCGGGAATACAAAAGCGGGTATCTTAATTTGATCACGCCGCAGATTTCCCAGAAGCGCTATTTTGCGGCAAAGTTTTCGGCGTCGTTTCTGTCCGGCGGCGCAGTGATCGTTCTTCCTATGATTGTCAACGTGATTTTTGTCGCCTGTACGGTGCCGATGCGTCTACCGTCCGTATTAGAAGTGATCTATAACGGCGTATACGGGTTTGGGTTATGGGCGGAGGTTTTTTATACGCACCCGGTTCTTTACATTCTGCTCTATCTCTTGCTGGATTTTCTCTTTTCCGGCGCGATTGCCACAATTCCCATGGCACTTTACAAACTGAAAAACAGAGGACTGGTCTTAATTCTTCCATTTCTCACGCTGATGGTTTTTCACATTTTCCTTTCCCTGCTTTATCGGTTCATTCCTTTCTGCCTGTCGCCTCTCGATTTCCTTCGCGCGGTAAATGTTTCTCCGTATGGCGCAAATCTGTGGATCGTAGCCGCAGAGTTTATACTGCTTCTTCTTCCGGGGATGCTCACCGTTTTGGCTTGGAGAAAAAAAGATGTTTTATAGAATTTTTGCTTTAGATGTAAGGCGATCCTTACTCGGCAGATGGAAAAGATTTTCGGTTGCGCTGCTCTTTTTTGTTTTGGTGACTTTTGCGTGTAAAATCAGCTTTTCAAACGCATACCTGCAAAGCCCAGAGCTTACTCCTTTTGCAACGCCTACCTTGGGGGACTTTTTGTTGTATGCCTTTGGGGGTTGCGACGGCGCCCGCAGCGCAAGTTTATTTGGGTTTGACAGACCGTTTGAGATTCCGTTTCAGTGGCTTTTGCTGGTCCTGCTTGCGGTGTATATCAACTTTGACTTGACTGAGGAAAGCTCTGCGGGCGTGAATGTACAATTACTTCTTCGTGCCGATGATAAAAAGCAATATTGGTTATCGAAAATTCTGTGTATTACTATCAGCACAAGCTTGTATTTTATGCTGGGTGTGATTGTGACACTCGGGTGCGGTTTTGCCTTGGGTGGAGTTTCTTCTTTAGAAATAGATAAGTTAATTTTAAACGTGATGAACCTTTCTTCTATGATTCCTCGAGAAGCCACCAGCCCCGCTTTTATTCCGACCTTGTTGATGGTATGGTTTGCCATTCTAACGATCACGTTGCTTCAGCAGCTTATTTCACTATTCATCAAACCGATTGGAAGTTTTTTAGTCATGGCTGTATTTTTGTTTCTGTCTGCCTATTTTATGAAACCTTTTTTCTTTGGCAATTATGCCATGATGATTCGAAATGCCCTCCTTTGTGAGGGCGGAGTCGATGCGGCGGAAGGTATTTTGATTTTGTCGCTTGTCAGTTTAGCATCGATAGTGGGAGGTTGCGTCGTTTATGATCGCAAGGATATTTTAAGCAAGGGGGAATCCTGATGTTTCTTGAAGTGAAAAACGTTACAAAGTCTATACACGGCGATGTTGTAATCAAAAACGTATCCCTTTGCTCCGAGCGCGGGCGTGTGATCGGCCTACGTGGAATAAATGGTTCCGGCAAAACGATGCTGATGCGCCTAATCAGTGGATTGATCCGCCCCACGAAAGGACAGGTTTTGATCGACGGAGAAGTCGTATCGAAAGACATACCGTTTCCAAAATCCTTGGGCGTGCTGATTGAAGGGCCGGCCTTTTTGGACGATTATTCCGCTATGGATAACCTGAAACTCATCGCATATCCCAAAGGAAAAGTGACAGAGGATGAGATTAAGGCTGTTTTATCGGAAGTGAGGCTGGACCCGAAAAGCCGTAAAAAATACAAAAAGTTTTCATTGGGCATGAAGCAGCGCCTCGGCATTGCGGCGGCGGTCATGGAGCACCCGGATTTGATTCTGCTTGATGAACCTACAAATGCGCTGGATGAATCCGGTGTTGACATGCTGGGAGACATCGTGAAAAAAGAAAAGGAACGCGGCGCGGTCTTGATCGTTTCCTCGCATGACCGGGATATTCTGGAAGATATATCCGATGAAATTTACGATTTAGATCAAGGAGAGATCGTTCGGCACAGCATAAAGGGGGAGAAGCGAAGTGAAGGCTAAGAAAATTTTACTATGCGCAGTCAGTCTGGTTTTGCTTCTGCTCATCGTCGTGCGCATCGTCCATGTGAATACCAATGTGTTGACGATCCCGGAAGAGCGCTATGCGCAAAACCAGTGGGTAGAGCTGAACGGTGCCTTTCAGGAAATGGATGATGAAAACACGGAGGGCTACTCTGTAAGAATACTTGGTGCGGAACAGCTGACCTACAATGAATTTCTGGAAAAATACGGCGCGTCGGAAAATCCCCCGGAGGGAAAGGATAATATAGAGACTGTGCTCGATGTAGAGTATGAGTTTCGCAATGTAGGTAATTCAGACGGCTACCTCCTGCTGATCCAATACATGATTGCAGGGCCGTACTATTCGCTGATTTTCGATTCGACCTTGTGGTCTGTATGCACGCCGACCGGCGAGGGACAACTCGCAACCGCATTGCAGGAAGATACCACGTATTCTTTCCATGTCCCGTACATTTTTGCCGGCGGCTTTTCTAAAGACTTAGAAGGCGAAAAACTCGCCGCCGTCGTTTCACGCGTCCCTGTCAAAAAAATGATTGAATTTACGTTGTGATCTGCTTTATAAATAAACAAAAAGAAAACGGGCTTCTGCCGAATTGCCGCGGCGGGGCCCGTTTCTTTATGTGTGAACTTGCGATGTGTGCAATCTTGTTCTCTTATGCGTTTTCCTGTTCTGCGAGTTTTCTGCCCATGAGCACGCCCATGCAAGAGGCCATCATCAGGCCGCGCGTCCATCCGCTGGCGTCGCCAAGGCAGTGCAGGTTGCGGATGCTTGTGTTGAGGTCCGTGTCCATCTTCACGCGGTTGCTGTAAAACTTCAGCTCCGGCGAATAGAGCAGCGTCTCCACGGCGGCGAAGCCCGGGACGACGTGATCGACCGCCTGAATGAAGTTGATGATATTCACCATAGCGCGGTACGGCATAGCAGAGGTGATGTCGCCCGCCACCGCGTCCGCGAGGGTGGGGCGCACGTTGCTGCGTTCAAGCTCCTTTTGCCATGTGCGTTTTCCGTCCATTATGTCGCCGTACCGCTGAACCAAAATTTTGCCGCTGCCGAGCATATTGGTCAGCTCTCCTATTTTTTTCGCGTATTCTATGGGTTGGTTGAATGGCTCGGAAAAATTGTGCGAGCAAAGGATTGCAAGATTGGTGTTGCCGCTCTTTTTTTCCTTGAAGGAGTGGCCGTTGACCACCGCGAGGTTGTCGTCGTAGTTTTCCTGCGCGACAAAGCCGCCCGGGTTTTGGCAGAAGGTGCGCACCTTGTTTTTGAACGGCTTGGGATAACCTATGAGCTTGGATTCGTAGAGAATGTTGTTTACCTCCTCCATAATCTCGTTTCTCACCTCTACCCGCACGCCTATATCCACCGTGCCCGGTCTATGGGGGATTCCGTGTTTTTCGCACGTCT
>OGRY01002887.1_pt1 | contig 10455 bp, 5 predicted proteins | sample 1553551 | NCBI WGS metagenome assembly OGRY01 (sample SAMEA2580101, study PRJEB22360) | human gut metagenome | biome: human gut; feature: human-associated habitat; material: faeces | place: Denmark | collected 2008/2010
TTCCTCTTAAAAGTTTTTAGGGGATCATTTTGAAGTGAACGGAAGGGGATTGCTGCGAGTGAATTTTCCAGTATACATATAAACTCAAAAAGTAAATTCATGTACTGAAACAAAGTTGCTGTATAATAAAAAAGCTCCTTGCCACATGTTTTCCCAAACGGTGGCAAGGATATTAAAAAACAAACATAAATTTACCAGTTAATTGCCTATAATCACTTTTTTGCCTTCAAGGAAATAGATACCGGCAGGAAGATTGTTTATTGCATTTTCACCTTCATACACATTGACCGAACGAATCAGGATTCCGTTTCCTCCGTAAATGGAGATCAGACGGGATTTATCAGTCTCAATATATAAGGTGTTGCCTTGCGTATAAATCTTAAGTGATTTGTCTTCTTTCAGAAGTATTTTCTCTAAAGCAGTGATATCTCCCCCACTACCACCGATGCTATACATCGCAGGCGCAAAAGAAGGAGACTCTTTGCTGACTACGTAGGCCTCAAAAGGAAGAACATCACGCAAAGCTTTCACAAAAGCACTACCAGCAGGAGTCTCATTATAGACGGAAGAATTCAGAGCATATACTGTGTCATTAGCAGCAATATCCTGATAGGTAGGTACTAATTTATAATCGGCAGTCTCCCCTATTGACATGGAGGCGGGAGTGGCAGGGATTGTAATGCCAGCCTCATCCTCGGCCGTAAAAGTAACAACTCCCGTTATATTATATGTATCTTCATATGCACTATTATTAGGCATTGAGACTATATATGGTTTGTTTGCTTGCAAAGCAGAAGAAACTGTATAGCCGTCAGAGGTGAGCTCGCGGAGCCAGAACGGTTTCGCTCCGGAGATACTACTACCGAAAGGAGCAAGTTCCCCTTTTGTTTCATGTGTAAAACGGGATACTGCGAAAGGAAGAACTATGCTTTGCCAACCTGCTGAGTTGTGTAACCCACTTTCCATTGTAAAATTGCGAGAGTAGTTGATTTGTTTCGTTTTGAAAGGGCGGGCAATGTATATCGATGCAGAGTCAACAAATGTAACAGATTCAATCTCACCATTACGAATAACTTGTACTTTTTGCCATGATTCGGGCACTTTTACTGCGTCAGAAGGTAGATACAGAAGAACATTATCAAAATACTTGTATCCGATTTGCGTAAAGCCAAAAGCTGTATTATCTGGTATATCAACTTCTGCGTCATATACGATACTCTTCAAATTTTTACAATTTCCAAACGCATAGCGTCCAATGCTTGTCACACTTTTAGGGACATAAAGATACTTCAATTTTCCATTACTATAAAAAGCATTTCCTTCTATTGTTTTCAAGCTATCATTCAATACAATTTCCTCCAATTTAGTTGAAACAAATGCTTCACTCCCAATAGATCTTAGTTTTTCCGGAAACTTAACCTCCTTTAAGTTCAGACAAATATAAAATGCATTTGAACCGATTATTCGCAAACTATCGGGTAAAACAACTTCCGTCAAGCTCTTACAATTTTCAAATGTACTTTGTGGAATAACCCTTATCTTCTCAGGCAATACAATAGACTGAAGACTTTCACAACCTGAAAAGACACGACCAGAAGACCAATAACTGCTATTTTCATCTCCGCCTATATCAATCAACGTACTTGGTAATTGAATAGAAGGTATTTTCCTACAACCACTGAATGTCTCATAAGCCAACGAAGTAATTCCTTCGGGTATAACCAATGAAGAAACTAAATTGCTACAATCAGGAAATGCTTTACCTAAAGACCTTACAGTCGAGGGAATATTGATAAATTCAAGACTCGTACAATTAGAAAAAGCATAATGCTCTATACTGAGTAACCCCTCCGGCAAAGTCACTGAAGGAATAGAAGAACAGCTCTCAAAAGCATTTGAACCTATTTCTGTTACTCCCACAGGTATTTCTATAGCATCAACCCATGCATTACACCCACTAAAGGCATTATCCTTTATCTTTTCCAAAGATTTGGGGATATTCACATGCTGAATTTTATTACTCCATTGAAACAGCTCTTTTGCAAGAAAAGTCAGATCCTCCGGCAAAGTAACATGAGTCAGGTTTGTACATGAACAGAACGAGCCAGTCCCTAACATCGTGACCTTATCAGGAACAACAATAGTCTCTATACCCGTACCATAAAAAGCCCCATCACTATAACCACTTCCAATGGTATCTCCGATTGTAATTAGCGTAGAAGGAAGAGTCACATTTGCCAATTTGGTACAACCGGCAAATGCTCCGCGCTCAATTGTTTCCAAGCCTTCAAACATATCTATTTTTTCTAAATTAAAACATGATTTAAAAGCTGCTTGCTCTATTACCCGAACCTTAGGAGGGATGTTGGCTGCAACCAGTTCGTCACACTCCTGAAAACAACAATATCCAATTCTTGTTACCGATTCCGGAATATCAATACTTGTTATGACCGTTTCACTAAAAACGGTCTGCCCAATACTTTGTAGCCGAGAATTAGCCGCAAAAGTAACCTCCTTCAAATCATAGCTTTGCCAAAAGCCATAATCTGCAATGGAAGTCACCGTAGAAGGTATATGAATGGAAACAAGACCAGACCTACGAAAACTGTCTCCTATACTCACCACCCCTTCAGGAATGATAACGGACTTAGCACTACACTCCCAAAATGCTGCGTCTCCAATACCAATCACATTATCCGGCAATATTATCTGTTCAATGGTCTTCATCTGGTAAAACATCCACCCGCTAATCCAATTATCTGAGGTAGTCGTATTAAAAGCATACGATTCACCTCCAGCTACTATCGTACACTGTTTCATATCCAATACCTTCAATGCAGACATAGCACGAATACAGCCAACATCCGTTCCATTCACAAATCCGGATAAAGTCAACTCTGTAATAGTGGTCTGCTTATCACCTAGTAAATCTTTTAAAGTTCCGGCAACCTCTATATGTACAGTCTCTGCTTTTAAGGTTACACAGCAGAAGAAAATAGCCGTTAAAGTTACTACTATCTTTTTTATACTTTTTTCCATAATCATTCAGTCTATTTAGCAATTTTTGTATTTACAGGTGGCTCGTTATCATCCACCTCCGGCGTTACTGGTCCGGAAGCTAACGTTTTCACTGTATAAGTCTCACTATAAGCAATACCTCTCTCATTACTGGCAAAAGCCCTAACATAATAAGTTGTCTCAGGCAATAAGCCTGTTATTCCGGCAGCAAAAGTAGGAGTAACATCTGAGGATTGTATACTTGAATCTTCCGTTGCAGGAAGTTTATTTGTCGAGCTATAACAAAAACCTCTGGAAAGAATTGTACTCCCACCGTCATTAGTAACAGTAGCAGAAGCATCTATAGCGGTTTCTTTAATATTGGTAACTTGCAGCCAACTTACCGTTGGCACTACAATTAACTGTGTTGTCTGAAACTCACTCACCGCTCCATATGCAGTACCCTCCTCATTCTTAGCAAAAGCACGAATAAAATATTTCACATTGGGTTCCAGATTGTCTAAAGCTCCAGTTATCGAATATCCTGTTGATACATCGGTAACAGTTGTACCATTTTCGATAGTAGGCAAACTATTCGTACGGTTATAGCAGAAGCCCTTAACGGAAATAGAAGCTCCCCCATCACTCACGACTGTAGCGACCGCTTTGGCAGAAGTTTCACCTATTTCACTTACAGTAGTTCCGCCAAGTGTAGGAATTACAGCAGCAGATCCTGTCTGAAATTCAGCGGTTTCACTATAGCTTATTCCTTTCTCATTTTCAGCATAGGCACGAACATAGTATTTCGTTTTCCCGGAAAGCCCTGTCAAGGCATAAGAGTACGCATCCTCTCCGGTTGAGACTTCACAACTGGCATCTTGTCCAAGCAAAGGAGAAGTCTGCGTATTACTCCAACAAAAACCTTTCCGATGAATAATGCCGGATCCGGCCGAAGTGACAGTGCCGTACAACTTTGCAGAAGAAGGGGTCACATTAGTGATTTCATTCATTTTTACAACAGGCAGGGTGACAGCCACCGTCCGGAAAACAGCAACATCACCATAGGACATCCCCGCCTCATTCACTGCATAAGCACGAATATAGTAAGTTTGTCCTTCCTCCAGTCCTGTCAGATTAGCTGTAACCGCATTCCCTGTAGTGGAGGATGACACCTGGACATCCTGACTGTCGGGGGTATCATGAACCGTACTGTAATAAAATCCGCATGCTGTAATCTCACCGCCTTCATTCTTATCGATTGGGGCAGAAATAGATGCCGAATTTGCTGTTACATTACTCACTGTGGGATAGCCCACAACAGCCGGATTGCTCTGCACGGTGGTAAACTCCAGAAGTTCACCTTGCGCCCTTACTTCATTTCCGCCCTGCATGATCCTCGCCCATGCACGCACCCTGATTTTCTTGCCGGAAGACAAAGAGGACATTTGCAATGAAAATTCTCCGGTCAGCTGACTGATATTAGCACTCGGATAGTTGTCTATGATGACATAACCCATATCCGACAATCCCTCAAACCACTCCAGTCCGAATTCGATAAGAGAACTCAGATCGCTCACATTCACCTTTCCTCTTACTAACGCTGATGTCCGGCTGATATCCTCTACACTCAAGGTATTGACGGAAAACTCATTGTCTACTTCTCCTCCGGGGATAGTATACGAGAATACATCACCATAGCCAACACCAAGACTGCTGACAGCATATGCACGGATATAGTATGTATTTCCCGGCTTCAAGCCACCGATTGTTCCATAAATCGTTGTATCAGGCACTAATGAAATCTCTTTCAGATTGGCAATGGTAGGTTCTTGCACCTCCGAACTATAACAGAATCCCTTCTCTGTCACCAAAGTACTATTGGCCAATATACGTGCCTGCATTGTGATAGAGACATTGGTAGAGTCTTGCGGAGCACAGGAAGAAACAACGGGAAGATCAGTCGTCTTTGTTGTTACATAAGTCGTTGTACCATACCCACGCCCGTTGGAATTGATAGCATACGCACGCACTGCGTAGAGCCTTCCCGGTTTCAAGTCATTGATACGTACCTGATAGTTGGACACGTCGTCTATATTCTTTGTGTTGTCCTTCTCCGTAGGCACATAATTCGCATCTGTCGTCTCTTTCCAGCAAAAGCCGGAAAGGAACATTTCACCTCCTCCGTCATCCAGCACAGAAGTAGAAACGATAAAACTTTTCTCATCGGTGCCCGAGACCTGCAAATCACTAAAGACGGGCGTCTTGCTCTCTACCGTAGTAAAGCTCTTTGTCTCCCCCTTAGCAATACTGTATCCGCTATTGGCATAACTACAATAATAATATGTCTTACCGGGTTCCAATGCCTGAAGTTGCACACTGAATTTACCTTCATTGTCTGTGCCAACTTTCACTTCAGTATATTCTGCCATACTCTGCAACGTGGAATAAAGAACACCGTATTCTTTTACCACCACTCCTTCTGCCTTTTCCATGCTTCCTGACAGAGTAGCTCCGGTTCGATAAATATTGGTCGCTTCACCAGTCGCCAACTTCGGAGCAAAATTTGCAGGCTCCGTATCCTTTTCACAGGCTGCCATCACTAACAGCAGACTGCATATAATAAGATGTGTTATCTTTTTCATTTTTTACTTCCACTAATTAAAATATAATACCCACTCCAACAGTAACTTCATGATGCTTGAAATTCACAGTGTGAAATCCTACAGAAAGAGCAAACTTACCCAAACGCCCGATAACACCCAGTTCGGCAGCAACACCTACCGCCGAATGATCAGTATTCTTCACCAATTCACCTTCTACAGTTTCCCAAGCCAATGTACGGCTACCATACCCTGCACCTGCATAGAGATAAACGGGCTTCCATAATTGCCGCAGATAACCGGCAGTGACCGACAAACGGGCTTTCTGAGTGACTCCTTCTTTGTAATAGGGAGTACCCTCACCTCCGGAAGTCAACGCGCCGCTATCATCACACTCCAAATCAGCGGAAGCAGAACCGAAATCACTACGAAACTTTACATAAGCTCCGTTCTTGCGAACAAAACCAATCATACCGCCATAAGACAATTGTGAAGGATGATAACCTACTTCAGCCATCACCAGCATACGACGTGGCTCTTTAGGTTTAATCGTGGAAATCATTGTGAAGGTTTGCCCGTTTGTTTCTCCGGCGGAGATATTCACCACCGTATCTATAGGAAAGAAAAGATCTTTCTCTATACGAAGTCTATAGGAACGTATTGGCATACGGTCACTTTTATAAGGTGTTTGCCCTGCCAAAGTACCATCAATGTAAACATTGGCATCCTGCTCCGGTAAAGAAAAGACTTCGAGGTATCCGAATTTTGGTTTTAAAGTAACACTCATAATCTTCTGTTCACTCCCCAAATCGACGACTCCGGCTTCCGAAGCATACATCGGAGCTTCCACACGATAGGTATGACTACCTTTCTTCATGGTAGCCGTGAAGAGCCCTTTTTCCGTAGGCACCTTTTCATCATCTATATAGATAGTAGCATCAGCTGGGTCGGGGCGCATCACTAAAAGTTGTGTATTTGTATCTACAGGTTCGTGGGAAGTACCGTCATTGACTCGTACTTCCATTTCATAGACGGTAGATTTATCAATAATATCGGGGTAAAAGTAATTGCGTAGCACCCCATATTTGTCATGCATAATAGAAATACGGCGAGCGCCGCGAGGTACATAAAGCCAGATTTCGCCCGGTTTGTTTTCACGGGCAGTGATTCCTAAAGCGTCCGGTTCGAACATCAGATCTTTTACAGTAGTTACAATCCGGATCAGTGCACATACTTCTCCGTTCTGATCTCTCTTAGGAGCCGTGACGCGAGCTGTAATGTCAGTTTCCATTCGGTTAAAAGAAGCAACTTCTATTTTTCCTTGTGCATAGACCCACTGAGATAAGAAGCTGGTCAAAAAGAGGACTACTAAAAAGAAGCCACGCCTTGCTTGGTTTGTCATTGTGTATAGTTTTTATTCCGCCTGTCCTCTTTGACGGAGGTTAACTGCATAAAGAAGGCGCGAGGACTGTTAATTCTATTCTAAATCCGAGGCTCTGGAAAATGCCCATGTCATGAATAGACAACAATCCTCACGCCTAACTATAACGTTGCCGTGAGAAGACTGTTGCTATTATCCCATGACATTTTGAATTTTCCAGATTCCGAATTAGGGGATAATAACTTTACGCTTCTTGCGTTTTTTTCTAATATTTAAAAGTTTTGCTTATTATAACTCGCCACCACGAATAGCAAAACTATATTGCAAATGTATAACAATTTTCTATCACAGCCACAGCAAAAAGAAAAAAAAAGAACAAATTTATTATAGATTTATTTCCACGTACCGGAAAACCAGTACAAAATATTCTTCTACAAAAAAGAAAATAACATATTGCAAAGAGAATATTCTGAAGATAAATGAAACGATAATTCATAGCTGTACAGAAAAAACGTATAGATAACCACTCAAATAGATTTCCAGTAAACAACTGATAATCATATATACATATATATAAAACATATACTTTTACTATACAAGAATGGTTCTTCTTCAATTTAGTTGAAAAAGACATGTTCCATCACCATCTTAATTCTTAGCAACTCTAATCCTGCCCTTCCATACATAGTTCGCTTCACTGCCTTTAGTTTGTTAACAAAGCCCTCGGTAATCCCATTGGTAATGTTATACTTGATTGTATTTTTGACGGCTTTATAATCTTTCCTTATTCCCAGTATAAATGTTTTAAGCGTTTGTATCTCTGTATTCCAATATTTTTTCATCCATCTTATTAGATCATATGTTTCTGTGCCTGTAATAATACAATAAAAGGATTTGGCTGCTTCATGCATTTGTCTAAACCAATCGAATTGATACAATGTCTCAATCAGTTCTTCTTCCGACTTATTCATATTTCCTTGATAGATTGATTTGGCAGTGATAGTAGATATCCGCTTGAGAGGTAATATCCTTGCCCTTTCGTCGGTCTGTTTCACTCTTCGGTTGGGTTTGAAATATTTGGATCTAAATCCCCTGTGTCCATCACTCAAGTATCTGTAGTGGGCATAGAATGGGGCCAGACTTCCTTTGAAGCCCATGTTGCAAATCTGGGCATAAAGGGTACTCAGGGGTGTTCCATTTGCAACCCCGTCTTCAATGTGCTTGTCATACAAATGGTAATCGGTCCTGGCTTTGCTGTTTCGCGGAGCAAGTTCTTGCATTCTGCAGAATTTGAGTGCAGTCGGGCGGGCTATTCCCAACTTTTTAGAAATGGCAAAGGGGTTGAATCCCTTGAGCTGCAGTTCTTTCACCTCTTTAAACTTTGTCATGCGGGAGTCTGCTTTCGCTTTCTTTGGAGGTATATGGATCATGGCAGTCTGTTTTGGCTGTAAAAGGCAATCGTCCATGGATTCTTTCTCCCTGATTTTATTGCAGTATGCTGCATAATGCCCGCTTAGGAGCTTGTCCATACATTCGTGTATGTTTTTAATAAGATGGAATTTGTCTGCAACCTCCACAACATGCCGTCCGGTAGACGCAATGGCCGAACTATAACCGGTAGCCCTGTCTCTGCTGACGACATTTACACATGGGTGTTCTTCCATCCATTCGAGGAAACTTTTCGCTTCACGGTCACCCAACAAATCAACCGGATACTTATTTAATAAATCGATAACGATGCTGCCATATGACACGCCTTTGCGCCAAGCCCAATCGTCAACTCCAACTTGTTCAATCTCCTTGTTATCAGGAGGGCAGAGCTGATGTAGGCAACGCAGTATTGTTGATGAACTTAGATCTACGCCACAATACGAAAGTAGTTTACTGATGGTTCGGGAAGACATCATAAGACCATTACGAATGACAGTTAACTCTAATCGGCGTGTACGCCTGCGGTAGCGGAAGACTTCATTGCCGGGTTGTTCGGCAAATGTCTTTGGGGGGCAATCTGCATTTTTGCAGAAGAACTTGCGCGATTCCAAGATCAAAACAACCTTCTTGCCAAGTATGGACAAATCATTTATTGTTCTAGTGTATCGACTATGAACGTGATGACTTTCACCCCCACAATAAGGGCATACCGCACTCCGCTTTGAACCTTTGGCATATAGAACTATCGTATTACCTTCATACCCTACATCTTCAATGGAAAGGTCGGATGATTCGTAAATAAAAGAAAAACTATTGTCTTTATGGAATAGGGTTGAACACAAGCCATTGTTTAATGAGCTTTTTATCGTAACTTTGTTACCGTTAGGTTTATCGGGCATTCCTTGATTCTTTGTGTTTGGCGATATAAAGATAACAAAAATGCCGGAAAACCTAACTCTTTTAGGAGATCAGTTATTATCAGTGAACAGAACATTAAACTGATAAAAGAATGAGCGTTGATGATTTTGAATCCCATAGAGCCAACTTTGCAAAAGTGACTTATCAAACACGGTTCAACTAAATTGAAGAAGAACCACAAGAATGTACATTCTTATGTATCAAAAATGTACATTCTTTTAAGCATTGATTATCATGCATTTACAGCAACAAAATTTCTACCGCCGCTGCATCTTTATGAAGCTGTGCAATAAGTCCTTCTATTCCGTCAAATTTCATCTCAGGACGGATGTATTGCACAAAAGAGATACGAATAAATTTATCATAGATATCTGAATGGAAATGAAGGATATGAACTTCAATACTTCGATTCATCCCATTATTAAGTGTAGGGCGATGACCAATATTCAACATACCGGCATAGGTACATCCATCAAAACTGACTTGCACAGCATATACTCCATCCGCAGGGACAAGCTTATCAGGATCGTCTACACTGAGATTAGCTGTTGGAAAGCCTATTTTACGTCCAACCTGATAACCGCTAACCACCGTCCCATCCAAAAAATAATCATACCCAAGACAACGCGCAGCCATCTTAACATCTCCCTGATGGAGATAATCACGAATCACGGAAGAACTGATATGAATCTCCTTATATATATACGCGCGCGCAAGAACTACCTGCATACCGATTTCTTCTCCGTAACGGCAATAATCTTCAAAACTCTCACTACGATTATGTCCAAAGCGGTGATCGTAACCAATTACAAGCGATTGTACCCGGTAGCGTTCCTGCAAAATGGTAGTCATAAAATCCCGGGCAGTAAGCCAGGATACCTCCGGAGTAAAATCGAGCATAATGCAATAATCTACTCCGGTTTCAGCCAGTAATGCAATCTTTTCGTCCTGTGTAGTGAGTAATTCCGGATGATAATCGGCCTTCATCACCTTACGGGGATGAACAGGAAAAGTAATCAAAGCCGAACGCAACCCGCGGGCAGCAGCTACCTCCTTCACCTGTTCAATAAGGAAACGGTGACCTGTATGTACTCCATCGAAAAATCCAATGGTAGCCACACATGGCTC
>OGRY01002891.1_pt1 | contig 10445 bp, 8 predicted proteins | sample 1553551 | NCBI WGS metagenome assembly OGRY01 (sample SAMEA2580101, study PRJEB22360) | human gut metagenome | biome: human gut; feature: human-associated habitat; material: faeces | place: Denmark | collected 2008/2010
AAGAGGAGGAAATATTGTTCCTTTTGGAGTAAATGATGATAATAATGGTATAGGGGCGGGGTTAAAATGGTAAAAGAAAAAGAGGATACGCACTTTGTATAGTGACGTACCCTCTTTGTATTTCACTTGTTACAAGTATTTTTGTAACAAGTCTGTTATGGAGTGATTATTTCATATACCATTTGGGGTCCCCACAGTTTGTTTTACCTGCAAAGCTACCATCAATGATAGTAAAGTCATATTGGGCAGGATCTTTGAAAAGGTCAGTTTCACCACCGTCATAGGTAATCAGATCATCGATCTTATTTCCTGTGATTTTCATGTCATTGGTGATATAGCTATTGGTGACATCCACAGGTTTATCATTAGCACGAATGCCTTTACCTTCAGCTAAAGTACTGCCAAAGATGCAATTCGTGATAGTTACTCCTTGCGAGGGGCCATTGCCGTTTTTGTCACAATCTAAAATATAGTCACCACTGCCTAAGAGTTTACTGAATGTACAGTCTGCCAGTTTCAAAGATGTAAAGTCTGTATTTCTGCTGTAAACGAGGCATTTACCACTATATATGACAGTCGTTTTGCTAAATTCAATATTTTCAATCTTACCTTTGCCGCTACTTGCATCTATATGGATAAGGCTGTAAGTTCTGGCATCTGCTCCAAATACTGTACAATTTTCAAATTTAACCAGATCGATTACCTTAATATCAGATCCCTGCAATCTTACAGGTGTGTTTTTGAAGCCATTAATTAAACTATTGCTGAATTCAATAGAACCAACTGTTGAGGCTTTGGATTGATTAAAGAGATAATCATTGATTGTATTATTGCCGTCTGCTTTCATTGATGCACCTGTAATCTCTACATTTTCAAATTTGATGAAATCGTGAGTACCTGCTATATCAATACTTTTCACTCCAATAATAGCTTGTTTTTCCCCTGGAAGACCAAAGAATGTAACGGACATACCATCAGGAATATTCAGACTGTTTTCATTGTAATAAATGCTGCCTGCAGGTAGTGCTATATTTACAGTTTGATAGCCAGCTTCAGCCATTGTAGTGAATAGATCATTGTTTAGGGAATCACTTGATTGCAAAAAAGCAGTATAATCGGCATCAGGTACTTTAGCTGTGGTAGTAAAGTCTACTACGCCACGTTTAGATTCATTATTATAAAGAGTAGCAGTATAAGATGTGAGAGGGGTCAGACCATCTATAACAATATTGCCATCTTCCAAATTAGTGGAAGTCAGTGTAATGTTTTTTATTACAGTTCCACTGGCATCTGTAACCTCTATACGATTGGCTACAGAGTTTGCAGGCCAATACAGGGTTATTTTATCGTGACTAATAGTCCATTTCTCAAAAATCTGCTCGGTACGCGTCTTAAATGAAAAGTCACTCATATATCCCCATTTAGATTCTGGCTTACTAGTTGAAAATGCTTTCATCCTAATAAAGTACTTACTGTCACTATACAAACCTTCCAAAGTATAAGGGGATTTAGTAATGGATTTATCTTCACCATAAATAATTGACCCTTTACCACTTCCCATTGCTATATCATCATATAAACTATCCAAACTAATTTCTATAAGATAGTATTCTGTTCCCGGAGTAGTGGTCCATGTAAGTTCTGCATCAGTAGCGTTGGCTGATACGCTCATTTTAGGTACACTAAATAACTGATTGTAAGATGAATCAGTACTCCAATCATTCGCATCGTCACATGACGTAGCAGCGAATACCATCAGAAGCGATAACACTCCTGATAAGGTCATATATTTTAGTTTATTTATTTTCATAACTATTGTCTTTTATAATATTAGAATCCATAAGAGTTCTGTAATGTTCCGTTGGAATCAGAGATTGTAGTAGATCCGATTGGGAATACATGTCTGTTGATTACTGGGGTATTGAGTCCAGCACTAATGTAAGGCAAGTTATCTACTACATTAGTTCCTGTTTCTTCATTCTCAGATCCCCAGAAGCTAACGCTTTTATAATCAGTTGTTATTTGAGGTTCTTCGTACCAACAAATACTTGTGGGATCAATTTCACCAGGTTTATCATCTTTCATTTTATAGTATAACTTTTTAGGTGCTATCTTGATGAGTTCCTTATATGCATTTTTGGCTTCTTCTATTTTCTGAGAGAGTAATCCCCAACGTATCAGGTCCCATTTGCGAATACTTTCTCCGGCAAATTCCCATGCACGTTCGTCAACCAGAGCGTTGAAGAACTCTTCACCGCTATTCAAGTTATTGATATAACTGATAGCTTCTGCTTTATGTGTATTGTCAAATGCACGAGAACGTACTTCTTCAAAGGCTTTTCTTGCGCTTAGACCACATGTCGGACCTACAGCATCTGCTCCTTGAAGTTCATTTAAAGCTTCTGCATACAACAACAATACGTCAGAGTATCTCATGATGACATTGTTGATACCTGTTGCAACTTTATCTGCAGAGGCTCTTGCAGCATTTAACCATTTATCTGTCATCTTACGAGGATCCCATTTTGCTAAATATATGCCAAAAGGAGAATTGCCTTGCATTGTTTCAACCGTATTGCCATTATCTCCTTCTCTGATATCGAAGTTAGCGAAAGTCAGATCACGGCGTAAATCGTTCTTATTGAAACTCCAGAAGAAAGGTGCAGTTACTTTTACTTTACCGCTTGAATTACCTTTTGCTCCGTAGTAGGTTGTTTTCCCGTTGATACGGACACCAATGGTGTATCCCATTTCTCCTGTGAAGCTCACGCCGTGTGCTACTTCATAAAGATTTTCCTGGTATGTTTGATCCAAAGTCAACTGATTGATCAAATACCATTCGTTCTCGTAGGAAGGGTTTAACTTATGGTAGCCACTGGCAATAATTGCATCTAGGTGTTTGACAGCAAGCGTATAGAGTTCTTTACGCTTTTCTGTAGCCGGACGTTGCGTAGGATATGTAGCATCACAATTAGGCATGTTGTCATAATCGGCTTTAGCTTTTTCGCGGATAGAATATCCACTATAAGTCATAACTATGCGAGCTAGTAAGCCATGGGCAAAACCTTTGGTGATCTTTTCTGTTGTGTAGCCGGAAGTTCCCGCCCATGGTAAATATTCAATAGCTTCTTCCAAATCTGTAATTAGGCGTTCCATGATAATATCACGGTCAGTTTTACCCAAATAAATGTTGGAGCCATCACTATTCGTTGTTTCAAACTTCATTGGGACATCTCCATAAGTACGAATCAAATCTAAATAAAGCATGGCACGTAGTGTCAGTGCCTCACCTTTAAACATCAACATCTTGCTTCTGGAAGTATTGCCATCAGTAATCAGTGCACTTCCTTCAATGCCTTCAATTACAATATTTGCATTTTCAATAGCTTCATACATTCCCTTCCAATTGTTGTTGAGTTTAGACCAACTCAACTGAGGGTTGTAGTTACATAAGCCTCGTTCATTGCTGGAATTTGAGTTAGTCGCACCTAATCCGTCTACTAACTCAATATCTGAATTCATTCCGAAATGGATAGGAATTGATTGTACATAGGTTTCATCCTTTGTGAGACCTGCATATACTTTATTTAAGGCTTGTTGAGTATAAGTTGTTGAGTTGAATACAGCTTCTCCGGTCATTTCAGAAGGAGAGGTCTGATCTAGGAAATCGGAACAAGAAGTGAACACTACTGCACCTACTCCTATTATGGCTAATGATTTTAATATATTTTTCATAATGCTTCTCTGTCTTTAAATTAGAATGTAACGTTGATGCCTCCTACAAATGAACGACTCTTAGGATATGCGGCATAGTCAATACCTGGAGTCATAGGTGTGCTTGTACAGCAGTCAACTTCAGGGTCTGTACCTGAATATTTGGTAAAGCAATGTAGGTTATATCCTGTAACATAAATACGAATATTTTGTATATTCAGTTTGTTGACAAGCAGTTTTGGTAATGTATAACCAATTGTTATATTGTTGACGCGCAGGAAGGAACCATCCTCTACGGCCCAGTCAACAAGTGGCATAACAGTAGCTGCGGCCGGATTCCAGATACTGGCGTTTGAGTTTATTTCATTCAGCCGATTGATAGTCCATGCTTCACCGTTTGCTTTGATAGAAGCGCTGCTCAATAGATTAGTACCTGTTGATGAATCGATCCAAGAATAGCGACTAGCCGATGTAAAATGGTCATTGATATTCCAATTCTTGGAAGAACCGCTGTAAAAACTGGAACCTAACTTGGTTGCATTCACGATCTTATTACCGAGTGAATAATTGAAGAAAGCTGTAAAGTCGAAACCTTTCCAGCGGGCATTCAGACCAAAACCACCGGATACGGTAGGAACAGTGTTTCCTAAACGTTCTTTCTTATATTCTCCATCTTCATTGGCTTTTAATTTGATAGAACCAGGATACACTTTACCACCGATAAGAGAACTACAGTCGTTGACTCCTTCTTTCAGTGCATAAGTTCCTTTTTCTGCATCAAATGTAAAATCATTAGCTGTATAGAACCCGTCTGTTTTATATCCATATACTTCACCTAAGCGTCCTCCTTCTTCAACTAAAAAGTCTTCAATACCCGCTGCGGCTGTTCCTGCCCAGCTACTGCTTTGCCAGAATGAACTTCCGTTTAGTTTATCAATTTTTCCACGGTTGTAGGAAATGTTGAAGTTGAAATTCAAACCGAAGTCTTTTGCATCCACTACAATTGCATCCAATTGAAGTTCTACACCTTTATTGGAGGTTTGTCCCATATTCTTATACTGGTAAGAGTAACCAGAACTGGAAGCGATGGTAGTTTTCATCAGTAAGTCTTTTGTTGTATTCCAGTATACGTCAATAGCACCGGATAAACGGTTATTGAAGAAACCAAAGTCAATACCGGCATTACGTGAAATTGTCGTTTCCCATTTCAAACTTGGATTTGAGAGAACATTACCATGTTTCAATACAATAGCTGTTGTTTCATCAAAATAGATGCCTTTGTCCGAAGTTCCAGCTACAGAATAGGTTGTATACATTGAACCACTTGGAATACGATTATTACCGGATGTACCGTAACTTGCACGTACTTTTAAGTTAGACAACCACTCTTTGGTATTATTCATGAACGGCTCATCAAAAATACGCCATGCAACAGCTCCTGAAGGAAAATAGCCCCATTGATTACCTTTGGCAAATTTGCTGGAACCATCAGCACGCATAGTAAATGTGAACAGATATTTGTCCATCATTGTATAGTTGGCACGACCGAAGAATGAGAGTAAATTGTCTTTAATGCCGATATATGTACTGGTAGGAAGTGCTGTTCCGTTACCGAGAGCTGCCAAAATTTCTTTGGTGGTTGCATCTTTACTGAAGTCTACTGCTGTTACATATTTCTTGGTATCTTGTGAAGTAGAAACTTCATGGCCAATCATTACATTGATTCTGTCACGTCCATTGAATAGTTTTTTGTTTTCATAAGTTAGGGTATTAGCATTTCTCCAGTTCTTATTATCCGAATTTGTTAAGTATGCCTGTGGAAGACCACCGTGACCAAATTTAGAGTTAGCTGTAGCTTTATAGCCCCATACTTGATCTGTATCATCAAACTTCCAGCCATAACCAAATTCACTTCTGAATTTCAGTCCTTTGAATGGTTCCCAATTTACACCAACATTATAATCTTGACGGAATCTTCTTTGTTGCTTATAAGTAGCATCTATACGTTCCAGTGGGGTATAACGTGCATTCGTACTATTTTCGTCATCTTCAGAATCTTCATTTAATGCTTTTACCGGTGCATGAGTGATAGCACGGGCTACTAATGAGTATGCTTTGCTGCTCTCATTATCTGCACCACCGTTCAAACCATCAATCTTTTGCTGAATCAGACGGGCATTGAAATCAAGGCTTAACCATTTATTGATTTCTGTATTGATTTTGGCATTAATGTTGTTCTTGGAGTATCCAGAACCTCGCATGATACTCTTTTCATCGTTACGTGCATAGCTGATGTTGAACTTAGTAGATTTAGTACCACCGCTGACGCTAATGTTATATTGCTGTTGATTACCTGTCCGGCCAAACAATTGGTCTTGCCAGTTAGAACCTTCTATCGATTTATAGATTTCCAGATCTTTATATGCACCATAAGATGTGCCGGTCTGATCCAGTTCATATTGGTAGAGACTGAATTCATATGGATCTAATACTCCTACTTGTTTGATGACATTGCGGAAACCGTAAGATGCACCAAAGTTCACTTGAGTTTTTCCTTCTGAACCGGATTTAGTGGTGATGATAATGACACCATTAGCACCACGCGCACCATAAATTGCAGTAGAAGAAGCATCTTTTAATACGTCTACAGACTGAATATCCGTAGGAGCAATATCGCTGATACTGGATACGGGGAATCCGTCTACAATGTAGAGAGGAGAGTTGTCTTGGGAAAGAGAACCACCACCGCGGACGCGAATTTTAACTTCTGCATCCGGTGAGCCTTCAGTTGTAGTAATCTGTACACCTGCCATCTTACCTTGTAAAGCCTCTGATGCACTTGATACAGGGATTGACTCCAACTGTTTTGCACTGACGGAAGATACTGAACCGGTCAAGTCTTTCTTTTGCACTGTACCGTAACCGATAACCACCACCTCGTCCAACAATTCACCTTCCGACAATTTCACATTAATCACACTGCGGCCATCAACCTTAACAGTTTGCTCCCGATAACCTACATAAGAGAAATTCAAAGACTGACCGAAAGCGGCCTTAATGGTATATTTGCCATCAAAATCGGTAATCACGCCATCCGTAGTTCCTACTACAACAACAGCCGCACCAATCAACGGATTATTCTCCGCATCCGTCACTGTTCCGGTAACAGTAATTTGCTGAGCATAGGCACATATACTAAGTATGCACAGCAACCATGTAAATGCAATTTGTTTCATAAATAATGTATTAGAGTTTAATTAAAAAATATTGCTGTAAAATTAACTAAAAATAGATTTCCAACACGTTATTGCTTTCGCAAACAACGGTAATGCCCCATGGATGGAAGAATAGCAGCTGAAATTAAGAATGTCTTTGTTTTCATAGTTATTTGAATTAAAAATTAACATTGCAAAGATGGCAATTCAAGCAAGCAGGAACAAATACAATTCAAGCATTAAACAATGAAATCTTATCAATATCAAAAAAAAATTCTTCAAGACAATGGAAAACGCATCTGAATTGAACGTGAAATATAAAATTTTTCCTACACAGTATTCTTCTAATTATCAACCAATTACTGTAAAAAAACATCCATAAAGGCTCTCAACCGGTAGGTAAGCGGTGGTATCGTTCATCAATGTACAACACAACAACCGCCACACACAAAATGACAAAACTTCAATAGATGTATTTTATCAACAGGATGCAACCGTGAAAACAGTCTTATGACTTTATTGCTTCACCTTGGTGAAGCAACCGTTTCACACAGGTGGCAACGGCACTTCACTTGAGTGAAAAGTAAGCATTCGGCCTCGTGCGTGTTTTTTTCCCCTCTTTTCCTTCCTACCTTTGTGGCTTCATTATAATCTTAATCCATTATGTGTTCAGTATTAGAATTTTCTAGCGAAAGTGATAAACTACGTACTCTCTTTTCCGAGTCTAACCATTTTGATTCTGTTCTTTTCATATTTGATGGCGGCCGTCGTTATAAAGTTTCGTCTTCCAGCCTTGGTATCCATTCCCCTCAGGACCTACTTCTCCCTTTAGGTCTTGGCCTTTTCCGCAGCAGTCCTTTTTGGTCTTATTACCTTTATCCCCAAGGTTGTAATTTCCATAAAGGTATTGACGGTCTTTGTGGCGAGGTCATCCGACACACGGGTTCCTGCGTGTCAGAGCAGAGCTGTCATATTTTTCCCCAGGTTGCATATCCTTTATCGGTGCGACGACGAATACCGTCTGGAATGCCGTCGTCTGAATCGCGGTTCTTTCCTCTTGAAAAAGGAGGAACGGAAGAAGGATTTTCTTCAAATTTCCTGGAATCGCCTGAATGAGCTGCTTACTGTTAAAAAGTATCGGAAAACAGTTGAAAAGTAATTCCCCATTCTATAAGCCGTGCAGTTTTATTTTGATAACTTTGCCACATAATAAAAAGTGGATGTACAGTGAAAGAACCGGTTATTACCCTTACTTTGGAAGAGTACGAAGAGTTGCGCAAGGAACATGAATGCCTTGAAAAGGAGCATGCGGAACTTCAGAGAAAATACGAAGCCTCTTTGCAGGAGTATTCCCGCCAGGTCGAAGAAATCTCGGCCTGTACAGCCGTCATTGCCGACCTGAGATGGAAATTGGCTGACTTGACACGCCGTTTATGGGGTAAATCCAGTGAAAAACGTCATCTTCCCGAAGATGCCGGCCAGCTGAGCATCTGTTTCGAGTCTCCGTCCGATGTCAATGACCCGGTAGCGGAAGAACAGAAAACCGCTGGGAAATCCGTCACATCGGAGAATGGCTACAATCGTTTCCGTAAAAGCTTCACGAAAAAGATCACTCCCCACGCCCGTAAGCCCATCGACCCGTCCCTTCCCCGTGAGGAGATTATCATTCCCATGCCGGAAGGCCTTTCGTTGGAGGGAGCGACGAAGCTGGGAGAGGAAGTGAGCGAACAGTATGCTGTCAGCCCCGCCCGATTCTATGTGAAACGCATCATCCGTCCTAAATACCGGCTCGCCGACGGTCGTATCATAACCGCTCCCATGCCCGTAATGGCACATCCCCACAGCAATGCCTCGGAAAGTGTACTGGCCCACATTGCTACCGCCAAATATTACGACCACCTGCCTCTGCACAGACAGCTGGATATCTTTGAGCGTGAAGGAATCCATCTGAGTCCTTCCACCGTAAGTAACTGGATGATGGCTGCCGCACAGCGTCTGGAACCAATCTATAATGAACTTCGTGAACTGGTCAAGGACAGCTATTACGTCATGGCCGATGAGACACCCCATCCCGTACTTGAAAGCGACCGGCCCGGTGCTCTTCACCGCGGGTATATGTGGAACTTCTATCTGCCCCGGTTCCATACCCCCTTCTTTGAATATCACAAGGGACGTGGCAGCAGCGGAATAGACACACTGCTGGCAGGACAGGTCCGGGTGGTACAGAGTGACGGCTTTGCAGTATATGACAAGTTCGACACGCTACCCGGAAAGTTGCATCTGTGCTGCTGGGCGCACGTCAGGCGCAACTTTGTGGAAGCGGAAGGAAATGACCCTCCCAGAGCAAGGCATGCACTTGGACAAATAGGCGGACTGTATGCCGTGGAGGAGAAAATCAGAATGGAACATCTGGAAGGGGAGGCGGTGGTAAAGCTTCGCCGGGAAAAATCGTACCCTATTATCAAAGAACTGGAAAAATGGTGCAAGGAGGAATATGGACATACGGTCGATAAATCGCCTATTGCCAAGGCCATGTTCTATATGTACACACGCTTTGAACAACTGTCCGGATATGTCAATGACGCACAGTTCTGCATTGACAATAATCCGGTGGAGCGTTCTATAAGGCCGTTGACTTTAAACAGAAAAAATACGCTCTTCTCCGGATCACATGAGGCAGCACATGCAGCGGCAATTTTCTTTTCACTGATGGGATGCTGTAGGGAAAATAAGGTGAACCCAAAACTATGGATGCAGGACGTGCTGATTAGGGTACAGGAGAAAGAAAGAGAAGAGAAAAACGATTACACCGATTTACTGCCATTTAATTGGAAAGGATAAACAGGAAAGCTATAATAAAGTCAAAAGCCAGACATGCTTCGTCTGGCTTTTGACTTTATTATAACTTGGAGAGAAACACGCACGAGGCCGAATGCTTACAGTGAAAAGGCACGTTCAGCCGAGTGGTGCAACAAATGATGCAGTCTTCTTGCATGGAAACTCCCATCCCCTTGCACGGATACTGCCATACATATATCAAGATTACGTACCCGACATGGAAACCGATATCCGACGAACCGGCTTCTGCAAGGAAAAAACGAAAAAGCACTTCGTGGGGATACAGGAAATTCCGTCACCGCATATTACTGTTTATCAGCGCAATACAATGACGGAACAAAAAACTATTGCAGCGTAGAAATAAAAACAGAACCAACGTTACAAAGACGAACTACTCAACACAGTTCCGGTATAGGAAACCACGCTACGGGCCGGCAAGGTCAGGGTATAGACACCATCGGCAGGTTGAACAGCTTCCACCGGCTCCCATTTACGGGTGTCATCGGTGACATAGCCTTGCAAAGCACCGGAAACCTGAGCGCTTTCAAGAGCCAACGAAATAACTAACGTGAGTTCGAAATAAGAATAAATATATTTCACTTATAATTAGAAACATAGCGATAAAAGTATTAAATTTATAGTGCTGAATTATAACATTTAAACGATTACCACTATGTT
>OGRY01002900.1_pt1 | contig 10414 bp, 7 predicted proteins | sample 1553551 | NCBI WGS metagenome assembly OGRY01 (sample SAMEA2580101, study PRJEB22360) | human gut metagenome | biome: human gut; feature: human-associated habitat; material: faeces | place: Denmark | collected 2008/2010
CCCTTGGCTTGATTGGGCAGTAAAATTACAGGCCATTGCTCAGGCAGGTCTTACCTACGGAAAAGATGTTTATGACAGAGAGCGTTATGAGCAGATTCGTGATATTGCCGCAGAGATGATCAGTCTGCATTCAGGCATTTCAAAGGAAAAAGTTGTCGATCTTTTTTGCAGTGAGACAGGATACCAGACACCAAAGTTAGACACGCGCGCCGCAGTATTTCAAGATGGAAAAATTCTTCTTGTAAAAGAAAATAATGGTACATGGTCTCTTCCAGGCGGCTGGGTTGATGTGGATGTATCTGTGCATGACAATATTATTAAAGAGGTCAAAGAAGAATCTGGTCTTGATGTCACTGTCGATACTGTAATTGCTATTCAGGATCGAGAAAAGCATAACCAGCCAGTCTATGCGTGGAAAGTCTGCAAGGTATTTGCTCTTTGCAGTGTTGTAGGTGGATCTTTTGAGGAAAATATTGAAACATCCGAGAGTCGTTATTTTTCTGAAGAGGAAATTTCTAAATTAAAATTAGCAGAAGAAAAGAATAATATGGAGCAAATTCATATGTGCTTTGAGGCAGCACGCACGCCAAACTGGAAGACACAGATTGATTGAACACTCTTTACTACCGTTTCTGATTGCAAAATATCCTGATTTCGGGTATGCTGTACATAACACAAAGTGTGCGAAATTATGTGTTAGAACGAAATTTAGGAAAGAGGGAAAAAGGAATGGATGAAAAAAAATTAGGGCCACTTTTAAGTGACGAACAATTCTTTGGTGAATGTTTGAATCTTGATTATCCGGGAATGGAAGCTGTGAAGGAGGCTGTAGAAGCAGCTGGAGGTAAGGATTATAGTCTTGCCAGAAAGGAAATGGCATCTTATATTCGCAAAACATTAGATGCAGATCGTTTCTTTGAGATTCCATATGAGATTCCGGAGAATATCTATAAGCTTCCGGGTGAGAGTGATGCCGAGGCAGCAGAGCGAATCTGCAATCATACGCTTGTGTCTGTTGGCGTCCCTTGTGAGTACGGAAAAGAAAATACAGTTGATTGGGAAGCAAATCCTACATACAATGGCTATAAAGAATGGACATGGCAGTTGAGCCGTCACAATGATATTAAGCTTTTGGCGCATGAATATAATAAGACAAAGAATGAAAAGCTAGCATATGCAGCAGCCGAGTTAATGGATTCATGGATGAAACAGGCAGTGTGCCCAGATGCAGACTGTGCTGGATATAAGACAAAGTGCTGGCGAACTATTGAGTGTGGTATTCGTATGGGTGCAAACTGGCCGTATATTTTATTTACATTTTATAAGACACCAGCATTTACTGATGATATTTTGATCAATTGGTATAAGTCAGTATATGAACATGGTGAGCGTCTTAGCAAAAACCATATGACTGGAAACTGGCTGATCATGGAGATGAATGGTCTGGGTCAGATTGGTATTTTATATCCGCAGTTTAAAAAGTCAGCAAAATGGCTGCAGCAGGCACTTGAAAGTCTCGAGGAGGAGCTTGATCGCCAGATTTACCCGGATGGTTTCCAGTATGAGCTGACGACAAATTATCATGATGTCGTTATCAACAACTATCAGCGTTTTATTGAAGTTGCTTACAAGTTTGGAAAAACAATTCCGGACACACTTCTTGAAAAGTTGTCAAGAGCATGTGAGCTTGATATCAAATTGATGATGCCAGATGGCAAAACACCAGACCTAAACGATGGATGCAGACGTGATGTAAAGGGTTCTTATGAGGTAAGAAAGAGAATCATTCCAAATGATAAGAGAGCAAAATGGATTACAGAAGGTGATGAGACAGGAAAGCCAGAATATACCTCAGCAGCTATGCCATGGTCAGGCTTTGCTGCACTTCGTACCGGTTGGGGACAGGATGATACCTGGGCATTAATGGATGCAGCACCATTTGGAAGAGCGCATCAGCATGAGGATAAGTTGTCAGTTCTTCTTTATACAAATGGAAAGTTTTTGCTGACAGAGGGTGGAAATTATGCTTATGATGAGTCAGAGATGAGAAACTATGTGCTGTCAACAAGATCTCACAATACTGTACGCGTAGATGGACAGGATCAGAACCGCAGAAAGACTTATGCATGGAAGGAAGAGGATATTAAAAAGAAGTCCAATTTAGAGTGGAACTTCTCCAAAAAGTGGGACTATGCAAAGAGTGCTTACGACGAAGGCTATGGTGAAGATCAGGATAAGGCACCTGTTCACGAAAGAGCAATTTATTTTTATCGTGACAAAAATCAGCCGCTTCTAATCACAGTTGACCGTTTGTCAGACACAAAGAGCAGCAGTGAGACTCACAATTGGGATATCTTATGGCATATTGACAGTGAAGTTGAAAAGCAGACAGATAAGTATATCAAGTTTGCAGATGCTGACATTGCATGGTCAAATGGAGAAACTGCAATTATTGCAGGCCAGGAAACACCAGAATGGCAGGGATTCATTGCAACAGGAACAAAGCAGGGTATGTATCGTGCAGTGCCATGTGTTGATACAAAAGTAAATGCAAATGCAGTTCGTATTGTAACAGTGCTCGCACCACATCAGGCAGGTACGCAGTGTAAGCGTCTTGTTGGCGTAAAGGCATCCTCAGACGCAGCCAATATGGATATTACACTTATTTTTGATGATGGCAGTGAATGGGCACTTAACGAAAACACATTGCGCGGCTAAATGTTTGTAACGTAAACAGTGGGTGCGGCGAAGCCCCCTTCGTAAACCTACCGGGTTGCACTCACTATGAATCTGTACACAAAAACACCTATAAAGTAAAAACAGAGTACCAAAACACCAGCAAAATGAGAGGAATCCACCCCGGGTTCCTCTCTTTTATTAAAAAAATCTAAAATAGGTAAAAAAAGGGGACGTAAAACAAAAATAAAGGTGCATAAAAGAAAATGGTATTTTGCTATACTAATTGTAACAAAACACGGAAGCAAAGAAAGGAGAATTAAATGAGCAGGAACAATACAGACAAAAGCTTGCAAAGAAATAAGCAGCCACTTGCTCAAAGAGTGAAAAAAGAGGTACAGCATAGTTGGCCAATGTATATAATGCTTCTTCCAGCAATTATTTTGGCATTGATTTTTTGCTATGCACCAATGGGCGGCTTGATTATGGCATTTCAAAATTATAAGCCGTGGCTTGGTATCACAGGTTCTGAGTTCGTAGGCTTGGATAATTTTAAGCAGATCTTTGAATTTAAAGAATCATATCAGGCAATCATAAACACATTTATTATTGCAGTATCAAAAATGGTACTTGGATTAATTTTCCCGATAATTATTGCACTTTTGTTAAATGAAGTACATAATATGGGTCTCAAAAAAGGCATCCAGACACTTGTTTACTTGCCTCATTTTCTTTCATGGGTAACAGTAGCTGGAATGCTTCGTGATATTCTTGGCATGGATGGTATTGTAAACATGTTTTTGAGCAAGGCATTTGGTATGAATCCAATTTTCTTTTTGGGAAATGCTGGAATGTTTCGCCAGATCGTTGTAATATCCGATCTGTGGAAGGGCTTTGGATTTGGAATGATTGTTTATCTGGCTGCCATTTCCAATATTGATCAGAGCTTATATGAAGCAGCACAGATTGATGGAGCAGGCCGTTGGAAACAGACACTTTATGTGACTATTCCATGTATTCTTCCGATGGTAATCGTTATGGCGACACTTAGTCTTGGAAATGTATTAAATGCTGGATTTGATCAGATTTTTAACCTGTATTCACCGCTTACATATAGTACAGGTGATATTATTGATACATATGTGTATCGCCAGTCGCTAGTTAATGGTCAGTATAGTTTTGGTACAGCAGTTGGATTATTTAAATCGGGTGTCAGCCTATTCTTAACTGCAGTTGCGTACAAGCTGGCATACAAATTTGCTGGTTACCGAATATTCTAAGAAAGGGGGAATGATCATGCGCAAGGCATCTTTAAGCAGAAAAATATTTGTTGTATTTAATACGATTCTTCTATGTACATTGGCGCTTTTATGCTTCCTCCCGCTTTTAAATTTATTTGCTATTTCGTTAAGTGGAAAGGCAGCAGCCAACAGTGGAAGAGTTACCTTCTGGCCAATCGACTTTACCGTAATGGCATACCAGAAAACCTTCCAGAATAACAACTTCGTCCGTTCACTTATGATTTCATTCGCACGTACCGCAGTGGGAACTGCAGTGAGCATGGCAGTCATCACGATGGCAGGCTACGCGCTGTCAAGAGATTTTAAAGGAAGAACAGCAATTATGTGGTTTTTCGTATTCACAATGCTATTTGGAGGAGGTTTGATTCCGTCTTATTTAATCAACTCTTCTTTAGGACTCAAAAACAGCTTTTGGGTATATATTCTTCCAGGTGCATTCAGCTGCTACAACATGATTTTAATCATGAACTTCTTCCGCACCATTCCGAAAGCGCTTGAGGAAGCAGCAAGAATTGACGGCGCAAGCTTTTTTACTGTATTTCGTAAGATTTATCTGCCGTTGTCAAAGGCAGGACTCGCAACTGTAGGATTATTTATTATGGTAGGAAACTGGAACGAGTGGTTCACCGGTATTCTTTATATGTCAGATACAAAGAACTATCCACTCGCATCATTTCTTCAAGTCATTGTTGTGCAGGGAAATCAGCAGGATTTGTCCATGGATCCAACCTCAGCAGCGATGATGTCTGAGAGAACTATTAAGGCAGCGCAGGTATTTATCGGTGCACTTCCGATTCTTCTTGTGTATCCATTTTTACAGAAGTACTTCGTAAAGGGTGTTGTAATGGGAGCTGTCAAAGAATAAAGAGTCAAAAGAAATAAAATGAAAAAAAAAAAGGAGAACAAAACTATGAAGAAGAAAGCAATTGGTTCATTGGTACTGGTATCCGCAATGGCAATGGGAAACATGAGCGTATTTGCAGCAGATGCAACAAAGAATGCAGATGGAAAGTATGATCCAGAAATCACCATCACAATCGGTAAGCAGTTAGACGAGAACACTGGACGCTACGGCGATGGAGAAGATATAAACAAGAATCCAATGACTGAGTTGACAAGAGAGAGCCTTGGAATCAATATGGAGACAACTCTTCTTGGCGGTGACGCATCCAACTACGAGACAAAGCTTCGTCTGGCACTTACTAGTTCTGATGATCTGCCAGATGTATTCCCAGTTTACTCCGCACAGCTGGCAGCTGATATGATCGAGTCTGGTATGGTAAAGGATATCACAGAGGACATCGAAAACTATATGCCAGAGCGTTTAAAGGAAATCTATGACCAGTATCCAGGTACTTATAGCACGGTTACAAAAGATGGAAAAATTTATGGTATGGCAGTTTCACCACATCTGACTGAAGGCGAGGTTATGATCATCCGTCAGGACTGGCTGGACAAATTAGGTCTGAAAGCTCCGACAACAATTGATGAATTTGAGGAAGTAATTCGCGCATTTACTGAGGATGACCCGGACGGAAATGGACAGAAGGATACATATGGTTTTACATATGAGGGAGATAGCATCTACAACAATGGTTGGTGTGCTGATCCAGTAACCATCTTCTCTGTATTTTCTGGAGATATGCTTCCAGGACAGTGGCAGGAGGACGAGGACGGAAAGCTCGTATATGGTTCTCTTGACGAGGGCAACAAGCAGGCACTTGAGCGTATGGCAAAGTGGCATGCAAACGGCTGGACTTTCCAGGAAGCAGCTGCAACAGGTGCATGGGATGCGATGACCCAGTTTACAGAAGGTAAGGCAGGTATTTTTATTGGCCGTCCATGGTGTATTGATTCAGTAAAGGATGTAACAAGTGTTGCACCAGAAGCAGTTGTAAAGGCATATCCGAATATTCTTCAGGAAAATGGAGAAATGACATATCAGGATGCTGAGATTAATGATGGTTGGTTAATGTTTAAGAAAGATTTCGATAACATGGAAGCATTCTTCGAGTACTATGATTGGATGTACAATCAGGCATTCGGAACAAATGGATTCGAGTATGGTTATCTGGAAGGTTATGATTACCAGGTACAGGGCGATAAGGTTGTGTTTGATTCCAACCTGTTCGATCCGCCGGTAGCAGATCCATTTATGCCAGGAAAATCTACCGTATTTAAAAATTCTCCTGAATTTAGTGCAATGGATGCTTATGCAAAAGTCTATGCAGGTGAAGAGCCAGAGACGGGTGCGGAGATTCGTGCAAAGGCTCATTTTGAAACTTCCTACAACTGTGCAGAAGGTTATGCAATTGCAAACGATTACAAAGAGTATCAGAATCCGAGCAAGTTTAAGGCAGCTCCAACAGCAAGCATGTCCAAGTATTGGGAGCAGTTACAGACCATGGAGAAGCAGGTTTACACAAACATCATCTACGGAAATGAGTCCATCGATGCATTTGATAAGTTTGTAGAAGATTGGTATTCTCAGGGCGGCGACAAGATCACTGAGGAAGTAAACGAGTGGTATCAGAGCGTAAAATAATCAAAAACGCATGCAGTGAAAAGTAATATATTAATAAATACAAGGGGCAGAGAAATCTGTCCCTTGTAGACTTTAAGGAAAATTTGAGCTATACTCATCGTAAAAAAGGTCATTTTGTAAAAAGCCACAGGAGGAAAAATTAAATGAAGCGTATCAATTCGATTTACCGAATATTTGTGCTTTTTCTAATCATTATTGTCGGGAGTTTTTTGATTTTATATTGGTATAGCTCAGCAAATCTTAAAGTTTCACTGCAAAGAGTTGCTAAAATTCAGATGGAGTATTCATTTGATCAGCTAGACCAGAAGGTTAAGGAAATCGAGCTAGAAGCGAGTGCAGTCCTTGCAAGTGAAGATATGAAGCTGCTGCAGGTGGCTATTGTAGATCAAGAAGATATTTACAGCTATGTGATGAAAGTAAAAACGATGCAGCAGATTTTTCAGGAAAAACAGAAAACAAATTCCGGAATGGCGGAGTTTGCATTGTATTGGCCCAAAACACAAAAAATGGTTTCTAGTTCAAGTATATATGGCAGTACAGGTATTAAAGAAAAGAAAGTATTAAATAACCTTAAGGATGGTAAATGGATAATTAGCGAAAATGAAATTTATTTTTGCAAAAAGTATGAGACAAAGTGGGCAGAAGATGATGATGAGCCGTATTTGATTATTCGAATGGAGCGAGACTGGCTTTATCGTATTAAAAACATGGCTTCTGGATTTGACGGGGGAGGTACACTTTGTTTGTATGACGATAAGCAGAGTTTGTTTTCAGTTAATTCTGAAAGTGCACAGATTCAGGGTAAGATGAAGGAGCTTGATAATGAGCCTGGTATGCATGAACTGAGTATTGAAAATGGTCGCTATCAGGTCGTAACTTCTGACATTGCTAAGAATGGGCTGACGCTAGTGACCTATTACCCATTAAGCAAGATGCTTCTTCCAGTAAACAACATAACGTATATCACAGGCGCAGTATTGTCAGTAGCTCTTTTGCTCGGAGCATTGTATTTACTAATGTATAACAGAAATATTCTAATGCAGTTAAATATGCTAACATATAAATTAAAGCGTGTGGAGGATGGAGATTGGACAACGCAGATAACACAGCTTCCAGATAATGAGTTTTATTATGTGTTTGATCAGTTTAACCATATGATTATTCATATGAATGAATTGTTTAATGAGACATTAAAAGAACAGGAGCTTCGCATGCAGGCAGAATTAGAGCAACTGCAGCTTCAGATTAATCCACATTTTCTTTATAATAGCCTTTCATATATTGTGACAGTAGCAGAAGAGCCAGATGCAGTGCGTGGTATGGCTGTGCATTTATCACGATATTACCGTTACTGTACAAAGAAAAAGATGATTACAACAATAAAAGAAGAAGTATCATACGCAAGGTCATATCTGGAAATTATGGCAATGAGAAAGCGCATACGCTATAACATTGATATGCCGCAGGATATAGGAGAACTGCCCATTATTCCTCTTATTTTGGAACCACTGATTGAAAATGCTATTGAGCATGGATTAGAGGGGTGCGAAAGTGCGAAGCAAATAGAAATTGTCATTAGATGGACATCAGATCAAGATGTATCTTTTTCAATTTCTGATGACGGAGAAGGTATGACGAAGGAGCAGATTGCAGTGCTTAGGGAACGCATTTCAAGAAAAGAACGAAAAGAGGAAGAGAGTGTTGGACTGTGGAATGTGAATCAGCGTTTAATTAATTATTACTCAAAATCAGCGGAACTTGGATTTAAAAGAAGCCGTTGGGGTGGTTTGACGGTTTATTTTACAATCCGACCAGAACGAAAAGCAGAAATTGCAGAAGGGAAAATAGAAAACAATGCAGGTATTAATTGTAGATGATGAGCCATATATGGTAGATTATTTGAGAAAGCTAGTCGATTGGGAACAATATGGCTTTGAGCATGTATACACAGCAGGCGGTGGTTCTATGGCAAGAGATATGCTTGATAAATATCAGCCGGAATTATTGATTACAGATATTCGTATGCCTAAAATTTCAGGGCTTGACCTTTGCAGACATATATTTGAGAAGAAATATCTAACCAAGGTTATGATTTTATCTGGATATGGTGAGTTTGAGTATGCGAAGCAAGCCATTCAGTATGGTGTTTCTGAATATCTGTTAAAGCCAATTTTAAAAGATGAATTTGAAGAAATTCTTGAAAAAATGTTAGAGCGTCATTTTGCCACGCAGAAAGAGCAGCAGGAAAAAGAAAAGACAGGCGATGTGATCTTTGAGGTAGAAAACTATATCAAAGAAAATATTGAGAGCGACCTGTCACTTGAGCTGCTTGCAAGTGTAGTGCATTTAAATCCGTCCTATTTATCTCGCTATTTTAAGGAGAGCACTGGAGAAAATTTGTCGAATTACGTGACACGCTGCAAGATGGAAAAAGCGGCCTGGTTGTTAGACAATACCGAGCAGAAAATAAATGAGATTATGCTGCAGCTTGGTTATCAGAAGAGCCAACACTTTGCAAAAATCTTTCGTGAGCAATATGGTGTTTCGCCAAAGGAATACAAGAAGGGAATAAGAGGATAAATAAAAAAGAGAATAAACAAAAGGAAAATAGAAGGAAAATACGAACGCAAAAGGTTTCATAGGGGGGTGCCCCCTACGAAGCCTATTTGATTTTGTTAACCAACGTGTCTTTCAAAGCGAGTGAAATCAAGAATCTTCTCAATTTCAGCCAGTGCATCTGCTGGAATCACAAATCCACTTGCAGCAAGATTGGATTCTAATTGTGTTTTCTTGCTTGCACCAGTGATTATGCTGCTTACAATATCTTTTCTGAGAATCCATGACAGTGCAAGAACTGACATTGTCACACCAAGTTCGTCCGCAATTTTTTCGAGAGCCTCTACTTTATTAAGATTTTCATCAGTGAGCAAATTGTTGATCTGCTTGTCGGCCTGATGGGTTGCTCTTGAACCTTCTGGATATGGCTGGTTTTTCTTGTATTTTCCAGTCAGAAGACCTTGTGCAAGCGGAGAAAATGGTGTGATGCCGATTCCGTATTTTTCACAAATTCCTATAATTTCATGCTCAATATAGCGATCCATCATGTGATACTGAGGCTGAATAACAGTCATCGGGTGTAAACGATAATCACTTATAATTCGCTGTGCCTCTTCGAGTCTTGCACCGCCCCATTCTTCACTGACACCATAGTACAGAATCTTTCCCTGATCAACTAATCCGCTTAGAGTGCGAAGTGTTTCTTCCATAGGCGTTGATTCATCGTAGCGGTGGCAATAGTATAAATCAAGATAATCCATCTGCATATTTTTTAAAGAACGATCAAGGTTCTCAATAATGTGCTTTCTGGAAAGACCACGTTCATTTGCTTTGTCTCCAGTCGGGAAATATACCTTACTGGAAACAACAAGGCTGCTTCTTCTATAATCATTTAAAATACGGCCAAGGAATTTTTCAGCCTCTCCACCGCTGTAAGCATCAGCACAGTCAAAAAAATTAACACCATTCTCATAAGCGTAGCGGATGGTTTCCTCTGCTGTCTGTACTTTGTCTGTACCTGCCAGATCAGTCATCCAGCTTCCAACAGCAATTTCGCTTACTTTTAATCCAGATTTTCCAACGTTACGATATTTCATTTTGTTTTCCTCCAATTTTGTTGTTTAGGATATCCTGGATTCACTATAAAACTTCAAGTGCACTTGAAGTCAATAGGGTTTTAAAAAAATTAGAATTTAAACTTCCTTCTGGAGCTCCTGCTGGTGCTGCAATCCTTGCTAGAAGAATAGAAAAGGAGAAAGCTGATAAAGTTAAAGAATTAGAAATACCAGGAGTAATGGTTTCTCCAGATACTCAAAGATACTATCCTAATGATAAT
>OGRY01002901.1_pt1 | contig 10412 bp, 9 predicted proteins | sample 1553551 | NCBI WGS metagenome assembly OGRY01 (sample SAMEA2580101, study PRJEB22360) | human gut metagenome | biome: human gut; feature: human-associated habitat; material: faeces | place: Denmark | collected 2008/2010
GATATTAGCAGCACGTCCCAAGACTCTGACAGGAGCCATTACGCCGGTCATGATCGGTAGCGCACTTGCTTATATGGATGGACATTTTCAATGGTTGCCGGCCCTTATCTGCTGCCTGTTCGCCGGTCTGATGCAAATTGCCGCCAATTTTATCAACGACCTCTTCGACTACCTCAAAGGAACCGACCGCGAAGACCGGCTGGGACCGGAACGAGCCTGCGCACAGGGCTGGATTTCACCGAGAGCCATGCGAAACGGAATCATCGTCACCGTCCTGTTCGCCTGTCTGATCGGATCTGCGCTGCTGTTTTATGCCGGATGGGAGCTGATCATAGTAGGGCTTCTCTGCGTACTCTTCGCTTTCCTCTATACCACAGGCCCTTATCCATTATCCTACAACGGCTGGGGCGATGTTCTGGTCATCGTATTTTTCGGATTCGTCCCCGTGGGTGGAACGTACTACGTACAGGCGCTGACATGGACTTCGGACACAACGGTAGCTTCTCTGATCTGCGGACTGCTGATTGATACCTTGCTGGTAGTCAACAATTACCGAGACCGTGAAGCGGATGCACGGAGCGGAAAGCGGACGGTCATCGTTCGTTTTGGCGAGAAGTTCGGACGCTATCTTTATTTGATGCTGGGGGTGGCAGCAAGTCTTCTGTGTTTCTGGTTCTTCTTCGAAGGACACTTGTTTGCCGCACTTCTTCCGTTACTCTACCTGATTCCTCATGTCCTCACATGGAGACGGATGGTGCAGATTCACAGTGGTAAAAAATTAAACAGCATACTAGGTGAGACTTCACGTAATATGCTGTTAATGGGTATTTTGCTATCAATAGGATTCTTGATCCGACATTGATTTATTTTCCGTACATCTTTTCGTAATAACCTTGATAGTCTCCGCTGGTCACCTCTTCCACCCAGTCTTGATTTTCAAGATACCATACGATTGTCTTCACGATGCCATCTTCAAATTTCGTTTCGGGATACCAGCCCAAGGCGTTCGTGATCTTCGTGGGATCAATGGCATAACGCTGGTCGTGCCCCAGACGGTCTTTGACAAAAGTGATCAGATCGTTGTTGATCCAGTCAACGGAGATTTCTCCGTCTTCACCTTTCACTTTCTTTTTGAGGACCTGACGATATTCCGGTTTCTCAGTCATTAGTTTACGGATAGTGGCAATGGTCAGCTTCACAATTTCAAGATTGGTTTCTTCGTTGTGACCACCTACGTTGTACACCTCGCCCTCTTTGCCTTCGCGCACTACCAAGTCGATCGCTTTGCAGTGGTCTTCTACGTAAAGCCAGTCGCGCACGTTGCTTCCGTCACCGTAGACAGGCAGATGTTTGCCTTCGAGTATATTCTTGATAATCAGCGGAATCAATTTTTCAGGAAAATGATAGGGGCCGTAGTTGTTGGAACAGCGGGTGATCGTTACCGGCATTTTATAAGTGTCGTGATAAGCCATGACTACCATGTCGGCACTGGTTTTCGAAGCGCTGTACGGGCTGTGCGGACAAAGCGGGGTTTCTTCCGTGAAGTAGCCTTCCGCACCGAGTGAGCCGTACACCTCGTCGGTAGATACCTGATGGTAGCGCACTCCTTTTCTCCAGGTAGGATATCCCTGTTCGTCCTTACCCATCACCCAGGCACGGCGGGCACAATCCAGCAGATTCTGCGTACCGAGGATGTTGGTGATCAGAAACAGTTGCGGGTTTTCGATACTGCGGTCTACATGGCTTTCGGCGGCGAAGTTCACGACATAGTCGAAACGGTATTCGGCAAAAAGGCTGTCCACCACTTCGCGGCTGCAAATGTCTCCTTTGATAAAGAAACAACGTTCGTTGTCGATATCTTTGGCAATAGTTCCCAGATTACCCGCATACGTCAGGGCGTCAAGAACCACCACTTTTATATCGCTGTGCTTGGCCAAGATATACTTAATATAATTGGCGCCAATAAATCCTGCGGCACCGGTCACCAGATAAGTTTTCATATATGATTATTTATGTTTATTTCAAGGGTTGTTTAGACAGTTCTATCAGGTATTTACCGTATTCGGTCTTTTCGAGTTTCTGTCCGAGCAGCAGCAATTGTCCGGACGAAATCCATCCTTGCCGCCAGGCTATCTCTTCGATACAGCTGACGTAGAAACCTTGCCGGTTCTGAATGGTAGCCACGAAGTTGGAGGCTTCGAGCAGGCTGTCGCAGTTTCCGGTATCCAGCCATGCGAATCCGCGTCCGAACAGTTCCACGTTCAGTGTTCCTTCTTCGAGGTACAGGCGGTTCAGGTCCGTTATCTCATATTCTCCACGTGCCGAAGGGCGGAGAGAAGCCGCTTTTTCCGTCACGGTAGCGTCGTAGAAATAAAGTCCGGGAACGGCATAATTACTTTTCGGCACCAGTGGCTTTTCTTCCAGAGAAATCACTTTGCCTTGTTCGTCGAACTCCACTACACCGTAAGCCCGAGGATCTTTCACATAATAGCCGAAGATGCAGGCTCCCTTCTCCACACCGGCAGCACGCCGGAGCATAGCGGAAAACCCTTGTCCATAAAACATATTGTCCCCAAGTATCAGACAACCTGCCTCACCATTCAAGAAATCAGCTCCCAACACAAAGGCTTGTGCCAGTCCGTTAGGCTGCTCCTGTATTTTGTAAGAGAAAGACATCCCGAGCTCCTCACCTGAGCCCAACAAGTCCCGAAACATCGGCAAATCACGCGGAGTAGAGATGATCAAGACCTCCCGTATCCCTGCCAGCATAAGCGTAGACAGCGGATAGTAAATCATCGGCTTGTCATACACAGGCATGATTTGTTTGGAAATCGCTTTGGAAAGCGGATAAAGACGAGTGGCGCTTCCACCGGCCAGAATAATTCCTTTCATTGTCGTCTGAGTTATTCATTTTACTGTGTGCAAAGGTCGGAAAGAAATCTGACGTGACAAAATGAATTGTAAGAAATCTATCCTGCCAGTTCAATAACTTCGAGGTCTTTGAACGTTCCGTTGTCGATGACAAAGCGCACCATTGTCCGCACTTTATGGAAACCGGACATCCCTGCGGCTCCGGGATTGATGTGCAGCATGTCCAACGTTTTGTCGTATTTCACCTTTAATATATGGGAGTGTCCGCTGATGAAAAGTTTCGGCGGACGTGCCATCAAACTGCCGATAACCGAAGGGTCGTACTTGCCCGGATACCCGCCGATATGCTTGATCAGCACTTCCGCTCCGTCCACCGTGAAGCGGTTCACCTGCGGGAACATCTTCCGTATTTCTTGCCCGTCTATGTTGCCGTAAACTGCCCGCAGGGGCCGGAAAGCCGCCAACTTCTCGGCTACTTCTACCGAACCGATATCTCCGGCATGCCAGATTTCGTCGCACGATTCAAAATATTCGAGATATTTTTCGTCCCAATAAGCGTGGGTATCGGACAATAATCCAATTCTTGTCATAATTTTCTTTGTTTAGTCCTGCAAAGATACTATATTTGGGAAAATCTTAAAGCACATGGAAAGCAAATATAATTATTTCAAACGTGATATCAGCTGGCTCTCATTCAACTATCGGGTGTTGCTCGAAGCGCTGGATGAGCACCTGCCGCTATACGAGCGCATCAATTTCATCTCCATCTACTCCTCCAATCTGGAAGAGTTTTACAAAATCCGGGTGGCGGACCACAAGGCCGTGGCATCCGGCGCAACGGAGAGCGATGAAGAAACCGTACAATCCGCCCGCGAACTCGTGGAAGAAATCAACCACGAAGTAAATCGCCAGCTGGACGACCGTGTACGCATTTACGAAGAAAAGATACTGCCCGCCCTGCGCAAAAACCACATCATCTTCTACCAGGACAGACACGTGGAACCGTTTCACCAGCAGTTTATCAAGGACTTTTTCCGGGAAGAAATCTTCCCCTACCTGCAACCCGTGCCCGTATCGAAAGACAAAATCGTCTCTTTTCTGCGAGACAACCGGCTCTACCTCGCCATCCGCCTCTATCCGAAGGAAAACGGAAACCCCGCCAACCGACAGCCTTTCTACTTCGTCATGAAACAGCCGTACGCCAAAGTGCCCCGTTTCATCGAACTTCCGCCCCGTGGAAACAACTATTACATCATGTTCACCGAGGACATCATCAAAGCGAACCTCAACCTTATTTTCCCCGGCTACGACGTCGATTCGAGCTACTGCATCAAAATATCCCGTGACGCCGACATTCTGATAGATGACACCGCCAGCAGCGCCGACCTCGTAGCTCAACTGAAAAAGAAGGTAAAAAAACGCAAGATAGGCGACGTCTGCCGCTTTGTCTACGACCGCGCCATGCCGCAAGACTTCCTCGACTTTCTGGTCGACGCCTTCCGCATCCACCGTGACGAACTCGTCCCCGGCGACAAGGCTGAGATAAAATCCCGTATGGAGGAGCTTATGCAGCGCCGCCGCGACAAGCAGCCGCTGAACTTCCCGAGCTGCGGAAGCACGTTCAAGCGTCCGGAGGGATACTTTGCAGCCGCGCTTATCGAGGAGTGCGGTCTGAAGGGATTCACCATCGGCGGAGCGCAGGTCAGCGAGAAGCACAGCGGGTTTGTTATCAACCGCGGCCACGCTACGTTTGAGGACGTGATGGCGGTGGTGAACGAGGTAAAGCGCGTAGTCCTCGAGAAGAAGGGCGTTGAGCTGGAATGCGAAATGCTGATCCTTCAATAGCAGTTACCTGACCCAGAAAAGGAGCAACAGATGGAATTCGTTATAGTGACCGGGCTTTCCGGCTCGGGTAAATCCTCGGTGATGAAGGCGCTGGAGGACATCGGTTTTTTCTGCATAGATAATATGCCTCCGCAGCTTATTCCGGATTTCGCCGCGATGTGCAATGAAAACGCCGAGATAACAAAGGTCGCGATAGTCACTGATATACGCGGCGGCGCGATGTTCTTCAAGCTGGAAGAGTGCATCACTAAGCTGCATATCCGCGGAATAGACGTAAAGGTGCTGTTCCTGGAGGCTTCCCGCGAGGTGCTGATGAAGCGCTACAAGGAGACCCGACGCAAGCACCCGCTCGACGAGGTATCCGGCGGAGACATCGGCAAGGCTATCGACGCGGAAGCGGAGCTTCTCAGCAAGATACGCCTCAATGCAGACTACATAATTGATTCCACGATGCTCAGCACGGGGCAGCTCAAGGAGCAGATCGCGGGTCTGTTCCTCGAGAAGGCTTCTGACGGAATGATCGTTAGCTGCATGTCGTTCGGGTTCAAGTACGGCTCCCCGCAGGAGGCTGACCTTGTTTTCGATGTCCGCTGCCTGCCGAATCCGTTCTACGTTCCGGAGCTTAAGCACAAGACCGGGCTTGAAAAGGAAGTTCAGGATTACGTTATGAGCTTCCCGCAGTCGCAGGAGCTTCGGGACAAGCTGTTCGACCTGATATCCTTCCTGATTCCGCACTACGTCACCGAGGGCAAAAGCCGTCTTGTCATCGCGTTCGGCTGCACCGGCGGAAAGCACCGCAGCGTTACATTTGCAGAGCTTACCGCGGCGTACCTCCGGGAGAAAGGGCTGAGGGTCAGAACTCTCCACCGCGACGCTGAAAAGAAATAACGCAATGCTCGGCGGGGCTTCCGGTCAAGTGAGCGGAGTTATATTATCAAACGACAAACAGGCAGGAGCCATAATGCTCCTGCCTGTAATTTTGTTTAGAGGTGACCTTTACTTCTTAGCTTCCGACGGCAGTTTTACCGACTTCCTATAAATGAACAGCGAGATAACGGCGGTTATCAGCTCAGTTACCCAGAATGCGTTCCAGACGCCGTTTGCTTCAAATGCGCGGCTGAGCAGGAACGCCGCCGGAATTATCACCACAATGAACCTGCACAGCGAGATTATAAGCGACGGAACTCCCTTGCCAAGCCCTTCAAGCGCTCCCGATGCCGCAACGGACACGCTTGAAATTATAAAGCCTATGGATATGACACGAAGCGCAGTCTCGCCTATTTTTACGGTCTCGGGATTTTCGGTGAAAAGCCCAATAAGCTGCGAGGGAACAGCAAGGCATATTACAGTTCCCAGTGCCATTATAACGGCGCACATGGCAAGGACAACATTATAGATCCGCTTCACACGCTTGTATTCCTTTGCACCGTAGTTGAAGCCGATAACAGGCCTCATTCCCTGAATAACGCCGTTTGCGGGGAGATAAAGGAAAGTCTGGAGCTTGTAATATATGCCCAGAACCAGCACATAGCTCTGCGAATACACCGCAAGGATAGCATTCAGAGCGGAGATGAGCAGCGAGGGCAGCGCAAGATTAAGGGTAGCGGGAATGCCTACGGAATACATTCTTCCGATAATATGACCGTCGGGCTTTGGCTGCCTCAGATCTATTTTTACAGGCATCTGTCTGACACGGTAGGTTATGATGTAGATAGCAAGGGTCAGCAGCTGACCTGCTCCTGTGGCAATGGCGGCACCTCTCATGCCAAGCTTCGGGAAAAATCCGATACCGAAAATAAGCATCGGGTCAAGGATAATATTTGCAATACAGCCGCATAGCATACTTGTCATAGTTACCTTCATCATGCCCACGGACTGAAATATCTTTTCAAGGGAAATTCCCAGCATTATAACGGGTGCAAAGGAAAATGCAATGACAGAGTACTGTATTCCCAGCTCTATGACGCTTTCATCGTCAGTAAACATTCGCAGGAAATATGGCATTGCGATAATACTTGCCGCCATAAGCACTATTCCGTGAACGGCTGCGAGGATAAGCCCCTGAGAAGCGGCGGTATCCGCTTTCTTGGTGTCTCCCCCGCCGAGAAATATGGAAATAACGGCATTTATTCCTATGCCAAATCCTATAGCTACCGCATTTATGAAATTCTGTATAGGAAACACCAGCGAAAGAGCGGTCATGGCGTTCTCGCCTATCTTTGCCACAAAAAAGCTGTCGATGATATTATACAGGGAATTTACCAGCATTGATATGACCATGGGCAGCGACATGGACAGTATCAGCGGAAAAACAGGCTTTAGCTTCATAAAGTCGTTGTTCATAAAATACTCCTTATCAATAAACATAAAAAAGCCACACAACTGAATCAAGTTGTGTGGCGAAAAGGTGACATTGTCCGGAAAAATCCACTACAGGTTTTACAAATGATATTTTAGCATATTGCCACCTGTTTGTCAATGAATTTTCTGAAAAGTATGTCTTAAAGAGCGTAATTTCGTGCGATGATGTACGCCATATATGCGCCGTAAAGCACTGCCAGCGTAATGCCCTCCGCACGGGACATTTTCTTTCCCGTAATGTACCATACATAGGACACTATGCTTACTCCCACAAGGATAAATCCGTCGATCACAGAATCCTTTGTTACCGATATGGGGGTGATAACGCCTGAAATTCCCAGAATGGCAAGGACATTAAAAATGTTGGAACCTACAACATTTCCCACTGCCATATCGTTCTCACCCTTGCGTGCGGCGGTTATGGAAGTCACAAGCTCAGGGAGACTGGTTCCCACGGCGCAGATAGTAAGACCTACCAGAGTTTCGCTCATGCCTGCTTTCATTGCAATAAGCTTTGCGTGCTCGACCACAAGATTTCCTCCGAGGACAATTCCCGCAACTCCGCCGATAAGGCTCATGGCGCACACGATGGGAGAAAAATCAGCGGGCACAGCCGTATCATCAGCGTTTGACGCCTCCTTTTTGGCAATTCTCACGGACACTATCATATAAGCTGCAAATGCAATAAGAAATACTGCCGCTTCAAGCCTGCTGAGCGTTCCGTCAAGAAGAAACAGCACAAACACCAGCGCTGACGCAGCAGCAATGGGATAATCACGCTTTGCAACGCTGTCATTGGTGGCAATGGGCTTGATAGCGGAGCATATTCCAAGGACAACCATTATATTAAAAAGGTTGGAGCCGATAACATTGCTGACAGCAAGGGAGTTGGAACCTCCGACAGCTGCGGAGATGCTTACCGCCAGCTCAGGTGCGCTTGTACCCATGGCAACAATCGTAAGACCTACGATAAGCGAGGGGATCTTCATTTTCGCCGCCAGAGAGGAGCTTCCGTCAACGAAATAGTCAGCGCCCTTTATAAGCAGGAAAAATCCGCCTATCAGCATGATTATGCTTATGATGACCGACTGGGGCAGCGCAGCAAAATAGCTGAATATTATTGCGACTGCAAGTATTATGGTGTAGATAATGTTCTTTCTGTTCATTTGAAAAGTTCCTTCTTTACATTTGGATTAAGATATTGTCCGTGCCTTTCTGTTTTGCTGCCATACTGAACGGCAAACTTAGGGCAGCTGTGGAGACACCGCAGACAGGCTGTGCATTTATCCTTGACCCATACAGGCTTATTGTTCTTCATACTTATCGCCTGCACAGGGCATCTTTTTGCGCACAGACCGCAGCCTATACAGCTGTCTTTCACCCTGAAATGCCTAGTCTGCCGCATACTGTTATAGTATTTATCCGTAAAAAATGTGACTGCATTGGGGCATGACAAGCGCATATGATTGCCCGTGACTTTATTTCTGATATCATCTGTAACCTTAGCAAGTTCTTTTTCCGACTGAGCAAGCCGACTTTCTACCTTTTCCTTATCACTTAGATCAAACCACGGAGTCCATGTATCGGTCATTCTGATACTGAACCGTGCATTAAGCGTTATGCCATGCTTTTTTAGTATGCGGTCAGCCTGTGCTCCCACTGCTCCGAGAGTTGTGCCGTAGGTTGCGACAACGAAAGCATATTGTCCGCTATAGTTCTCTATGAAAATATTTTCTAAAAACTCACGGACATTTATGGGAAGCTCCCACGCATATGTGGGGGCCACAATGCCAAGCATTTCGTTCTGCATGAGCTGTATTTTTCCGCAGTGCTTTTCTATTGAAACTGCCGTATCTCCCAGATCGTGTGCGATATGCTCAGCCACGTATCTGCAGTTGCCTGTTGCCGAAAAGTATAGTATCAAAATATCACCATCGTTTTTATACAAAATATGATATAAACATATTTTACCATAGATAACTGAAAAAATCAACAGGAATTAAAATAAGTTGATTGTATTCAAATTGTATATAAATATCATTGACATATCATGCTTTTTAATGTATAATAAACACAAAACAAGTCATTTATTGCAGGATGGTGAACTATAATGTCTAATACTTCTGATAAAAAAACTAACAAGATTAAATTTAGTTTTATAGGTTTAATAATAGCTACACTCATAATTATAATTTTAATATTGGTTTTCTTGATTTTTAGCCAGAACCACAAAAAAGCTGCTCCTGCTGATTCCGGCAATGTTATTGATGTAATATCCGATTCGATCGATAATGCGATTATGGGAGAAGAAGGATCTGTCTATACCATTTCAGAAGGAACAATTCATGAAATTCTTGAAATAAATAAACTTTCCACTATAGAATACACATATATATCAATCGCAAAAGCGTATGTTGATGATACAATCGAAGACGAGGCAGAAAAAAATAATTCAAAGAATATTCGATACTGGGTTTGCTACAATGGAACAATTACAGCTGGAATCGAATTTGATAAATTAGATATTTCAGTTGACGAAACGAATAATATAATAAACATTATTGTACCAGAAGCACAGATTCTTTCAACAAATGTCAACATCTCTGATGTACCTTTGGAATACATATTTACTTCCGATAAGTATAAAACTGAAACAGTAAATAGTGAAGCTTATTCATTAGCTTGTGCAGATTTAAAGCAAAAATCTGAAAGTGATACTGAAATTCTTGATTTAGCTAAAGAAAATGCTATCTCAGCAATACGTGCTTTGCTTGAACCTTGGATAAACCAACTTGATGACCAGTACACCATTGAAATAAAATGATATAGATGAGGGAAAACAATGAAAAAAATAATTTATATAACATTTCTTTCTGCACTTTTGCTAACTTCATGCAGTAAAGAACCTAGCATTGCAACATCAGCTGAGGTATCAGAACCAATTTCAGTATCAGAAGAAACTACAACTGAAACAAGTGTAATATCGGATAATAAGCCTGAACCTGAACTTATGCAAATACGCAATATATGCAAATTAGCCACAATAAAATGTTGTTATAATAACGTGGCTAAAAGTGTAAAAAGTAAAGGAACAGGACTGTCTCATTTGTTTGAAAAAGATCGAATATTTTGGATAGAATATAGTGGTGAAGCTGAAATAGGAATAGATATGTCTGAAGTAAAAATGAAATTAAGTGATAATGATATCACTATTACTATACCTAAAGCTCAGATACTAACTATTACTGTTAAGCCTGAATCTTATACTGACGATTCATATGTTATAAGTACCGATGGCATTAATAAAAATCCAATTTTGCCAGAAGAACAAGCTG
>OGRY01002902.1_pt1 | contig 10410 bp, 7 predicted proteins | sample 1553551 | NCBI WGS metagenome assembly OGRY01 (sample SAMEA2580101, study PRJEB22360) | human gut metagenome | biome: human gut; feature: human-associated habitat; material: faeces | place: Denmark | collected 2008/2010
GGGCGCAGGCTCTCCAAGAGCTTCGGCACGACCGTGATGCGGTGGGTGTGGAACGGCAACGTGCCGCTGCACCAGTGGAAGCAGCATAGGGAATACTCCGTCGTGGAGGACAGGTGGAATACGGACACGGAACGCCGCGACATGACGGTATGGCTCTTCGACGAGGATTCCTTCGTGCCGGTGGCCATGCTCAAGGAAGGCAGGTCCTACTCGATACTGACCGACCAGCTCGGAGCACCGACGGAGGCATACGATGCCGAGGGCAACGAGGTGTGGAACCGGGTGCTCGACATGGATGGGAACGTCATCGGGGAGACGGGTAACAGGGGGATGATACCGTTCCTGTTCCAGGGGCAGTATTATGACCGGGAGACAGGGCTGGCGTACAACAGGTTCAGGTACTACTCACCGAAGATGGGTATGTATGTCTCGCAAGATCCGATTGGACTTGATGGGGGAATACTTAATCTGTATGGGTATGTTGAGGATACAAATAGTTGGTTAGACATATTTGGCCTTAAAAAGAAATCTAAAGCGAGAAAGCCCAAATATCAAAGAATCAAATCAACAGGCAGAACTAAAACAGCAGATAAAAATGAAGCTTTTGTTTTAGATTTTGTAAAAAAACATCCTGAAAATGGAACTGTTATAATTGAATCAGCTCTAATTGGAGATAAGGCCTTTAATGGATATTCAAAGATGTCTCAAACAATCAATGGAGTTGAAATTCACTATATGGCTAAAATTGACAAAAATAAAGCCATCACTGACGTGGCAGATTTTAAGATAAAAACAAATAAAAATATAAAATACCGTTCAAAATGAAATATCTTGTTATCAATAATGAAAGCACAACCAAAGAACAATATTGGAGTTATTGTGAAAAAGAGCATAACCCATTCATTATTGTGAAAAATAAAGGAGCTTGTTATATGGAAATATCATATGATGTAACCAATTCATCATTAGATTTGGAAAAGATTTCTAATGACTTAAAAAGGTTTTATAAGGTTTACATAGAATTTACGCATATTCCATATTGTGAGGTTGCTCATTATTTTGATAATTTATACTTTTTCTCATTTCTTGTAAGAAAACAGGATTTGGACTTTATAGCTTCAAATTTATTTGATTGGTTAATATTTGAGTTTAAGAATCTATAAAATAATAATTAATTTCATCACTGGATATAGGGGACTTTCGATGTATAATGCGTGACTTGAAAGTATATGTAGAATAATGTAGTGGAGGATTAAAATGACCATTGATGTGGTTGTCTATTTTATAATAAAGGTGTTATGGTAATTACCATCTTGTCAATTTTCTGCTCGTGATGCAATTGATGAATAAACTTTTAATTAGACATGGACAAAAAATTCACATGGATTCCAATATATAAAAAATTATCCGACTGGTTGATTGAACAAAAGAAAAACCAACCAAAGTTAATAGATACCTTAAAAGAAATAGGCATAACCGGCTTTCGTGATGGTTCGGAGAGAGGCAAGGAGATAGCTTTGGAGGAAATTGATCCCTTCACGTTCTTTTCATATCTCAACAAGTTTCATTCCGATGAAAGAAGAGTCGAAATCTTACAGGGTTTAAGGCGTAAGCTAAATTTGAACTGTCCAAAACCGACAGATGTATCCGGTATCCCGACAATACATCCGATGAAAGTGCATCTGTTTCCACATAAATCGACAAGGAACAAGCATGATATAAATGTATTATGGGAATTGTTCAGACAAGTAAAAGAAGGGAAAGTGGATGAACGGCTTTTTCAAACGGCATTGAACATTAAAAGTGTCGGAAAGGGAAAGCTCAGTATTGTTCTATTTTACGTTAATCCGGAAAGATATGTTCCTTTGGACTCCAACACTTCATCGTATCTAAGAAGCAAGAAACTGGGCTACACTTATGATAGTTTTGCATCATATAATGAGTTGTCAGAAAAAATAGTCAAGACTCTTGGGAAACGTCCGTGGGAGATTTCATACGAGGCATATAATTATACACCGGAGAGTGATTCATCAAGTATTGGTAGCATCCGGACTCTATTCGAGAAACTTGAAGACGAATTAGAGGACGATATGGATTACCATATCTTTTATCGAGGACAGTCAGATAAGAGTTTTGGATTGATTCCCTCCATCTATCGAGAGAAATTCTTAATCCAGAATGAAAATAGAATTTTCAGAGATATTATCGCTCAAAGTCCAGCTGATTTCAAAGGGTGTACATCTACCTTTGAGAAGTTGGTCAAGATGCAGCATTACTCCTTGCCGACACGCCTCTTGGATATTACTACAAATCCTTTGGTAGCTCTGTATTTTGCGTGCGAGAATGATGCCGTTGACGGAAAACTGTTCCGATTCGAAGTTCAAACGTCAGATATTAAATATTTTGATAGCGATGCTGTCAGTGTCGTTTCTAATATCGCCAAACGCCCAATAGATTTCAGTATCGAAGATTTGAGAGAACTGGATAGGAAGGAGTTCAACTCCGAAGAGGAAATCCAATATCTTCTGCATGAAATTAAGTACGAGAAACCCCATTTTCAGAATGTGATTGACTCAAAGGATATCGAGAGAGTCTTTTGTGTAAAACCGATGTTTGACAATCCTCGCATAATCCGGCAGTCCGGGGCATTTTTCCTTTATGGTATCAATGGCAATAAAAGCCAACCAGCATCACTCAACTTCAGCTACAAAGTGTACATCATCAATAAAGCGCAGAAGCGGAAGATTAGGAAGCAGCTTGAAGCCCTCGGCATAGACAAATCAACGTTGTTTCCAGAAGTCGAACACGTGGCCGAGCATATAAAGGACAAATATCATCTGCCTAAATAACCTTTCCCTCATTTTAAAAAAAACAAGCCGAGCTATTACACGGATAGCTCGGCTCTCAGCTTGAAAAAAATTACATCAAGTCTTAATTTCGTGGTACATCTTGAACTTGCAAGCATTTCTCTACTTTGTATAAATAATACTTAGAAGGGAGGATAGCCTGTAAATAGAGTTTCTTCTATTTTGCTGGTTAATAAATTTAATTGATTGTTTGTTATGTTCAAAGGAAAATTCTATATTTGCGAAATATGATATCCTCCTTCTTGTCTTGAAAGCGGTCTGACTGCTTTAACCAAGGCGAAATGTCTTGGTTTTATAATAAATAATAAGATCAGCATGGCAGAATTAAAGGCAACCGTGTGCTTGCAAGGGAAGGATATAGAAGTGATTTCATCACATATTGAATTTAACCGCAAGACAGATAATAAAGGAAGGCCAGTGACAAATGTTATTGGCGGACGTATTACCATAACCGTTGAATCTACCAGAGAAACTACTATTCTTGAAGCAATGGTAAACAGTCCTTTCAAAGCGATAAGCGGCAAGGTGATTTATTACAACACTAAGGATAATTCAATCTTTCGTGTCGTGGAGTTCAAATATGCGTATATCGTATATTACAAAGAGGTTTACAATGTTGACAGGAAACGCCAAATGTATTCCACCATCACATTTTCTGCGGATATTATTATGATAGGAAACGCATATTTAAGCAATCAATGGTAAGACTGACGATTCCTGCAAGCCTTTATTGAATTTTTCAAAGAAGAAACATGAAATATAGTTGTTTGGATATTATTGTATTAAGAAATATCACTAACTTTGTTCATTGTGGATGTGGTGATAATGGATTTGCAGCGTCGTTTACTTTTTCATATTTAATATTCTTATTGCTACATTTTTGTTTTCCAATGGAGTTAAAATAGAATTATGTTAATAACAAGGGTATGAATACTTTGATTCTTGATTTTTTAAACAGCTATGCTGATAATACTAATCCTCAGTATGCCGTGATGCTGAAAGGAAAATGGGGATGTGGCAAAACTCATCTTATAAAAGAATGGAAGAAGAGGTTTGATGAGACCGCAGATACCGACGGGGAAATTACGCTAAAGCCCATCTATATTTCGACCTATGGAATGGATAGCGTGAATGACATCAAGACAGCTATAGATAGGGAATTAAATCCTTTCTTCTATTCGAAAACGGGGCGTTTCATAAAGGGAGTTTTGAAATTAGCCGGTAAGGTAGTCTTCAAGACGAGTATGGATTTTAATGAAGACTCTAAAGAGGATGGTTCATTTTCCGCAACACTGGATTCGTTGTCGTTACTACAAGTGAAAGACGACAGTATAAGAGGTGTAAAGTTTCTGATATTCGATGACATCGAAAGGTGCCTGATAGAGATGAAGGAATTGTTAGGCTTTATCAACTATTTTGTAGAGCATTGTAATTGTCATGTTGTCGTAATTGGAGATGAGAACCACCTTGAAGAACTTCCCAAGGCTGTATGGGATGAGTTTAAGGAAAAGACCATAGGCAGGGAATTTGAAATACAACCTGACATAGAAGAAGCCATCGAATACTTCCTTGGCGAAGTACCGGTATCCGATTATTTGAAAGAAATGCGTGATTTCATTATTGCCTGTTTTAAGTGTACAAAATCCGACAACTTACGGGTTTTGAGACAATGTTTATATGATTTTAAAAGCCACTTAAACAAACTTCCTCCCGAACTGGTTGAAAAGGATAATATCTTTCTTAAGAATATTCTTGGATCATTTATTGCTGTGTATGCAGAGTATAATAATAGTGAGAACAAAGAGGTAATTTGTAATTGGAGTAGAGATTGTCGGATTTCTCTACTCCAAGATAATAATGAGGATAAGCAAAGGATACAGCATCTAAGGGAAAAATATCACTCTTTAAACAATGAGCTAATTTATGATGTCTTAAATCCGGAGTATGTTACGGCTATTATACACTATATTATTACAGGTGCTCCACTTGTAGAATTTATTGTTACGGAGATAAGGGATAAGCAAAAAGAATTGAAACCTTGGGAAATGTTATCCGGCTTTTTCGATATGGAGCAGCAAAAACTTGAAAGTATTTGTCAGGACACTATAACATCCATATTGGATAGAGAGATAAAAGACGCTTATCAACTTGGTTATAGTATTGCGTATCTATCATATTTTCACGCTATTGGCATTTTCTATTTTATACAGGCTTATGTCTCTTTAATAAAAGTAAGAATAGCAGAAATAATTAATAGTCAAACCAGTTTAGAGGAACTTTATCAGCTAAGAGGGCTTTTTATTAGTGGATGTAATTATGTAACCACAGATTCCAAGACCCCAATAACGGATGATATTGTGGACTATTTCTTGCAGAAGATGAAATCAAAGATAAATGAGTTGCCGGATCAAATGCAAAAAGCACTGCGTAATTTGACTGAAGGAACAGTAGAACAACTTATAATTATAGACAGATTGCCTTATCCAGATAAAAGTTGTACATACGAACTTCGTGCTATATTTGCATATGAAGATGCCAATGCTCTTTTTGATGCTATCTGCAAACTAAGTAATAAAAGCAGAAATACTTTTACGCAATTTCTTGCTTATCATTATAATTTTGACTATGATTTACAAGATGTGGGAGACAGATATAAGGCAGATGTTCCTTGTTTACTCAAGTTGAAAGATTTGGTCGGTAATGAAATCAGTATATCAAAAGGAGTGGATAAACTTGCCTTCATAAGGTTAAAAGATGCCTTGCTTGAAGCTATTAGGAGGTGTGAAGGCAAAAGTGATACATTGCCACCAATGTAGAAGCTAAAAATGACGTATCGCAAAAAACGGATATGCGATGAAAGGTCATTCTCCCTATTGGGCTAAAATAGAGGATATGAGGGCTATAAAGGGAAACGGGTGGCGGCGGGGAATCGGGAGGCTATAAAGGGAGGAAGGATGCCATAAAAGAGTAAAGCCGTCGGCAGACCGGAGCGCAAAAAAATCCCTCTGCCCGGTCATCGCGACCATGCAGAGGAAACGGTTAAATTATGATTATGTCAAGCAGCTTCGGCAATAGCTTCGTGTTTGGCAGCCTGTGGTTGTTCGACCTCTTTCAGACTTTCATCAATCCTGTGCTGGAGTTCCTTGCATTCCTGTTTGAGCCTTGACAGCTCATCAGTCTTGCTCCACTGGCGACAAACGATTTTCTGCAATGTAGGAATTTCGCTTTCTATCCGCTCTACCGCCTTTTGTTGCTTCTCGATAAGAGAGGGCAATTTGCTTAATGCTCCATGCGGATATTGCGCCGACTCAACGAAACCAAGCGGCAGCGCACCGCTTAGGCCGCATCGGTATTTCAACCCACTTATACCCTCTACAAAGAATGTATTGCGGTCAAACGTACCGTCCATATTATACTCGCTATGTACCAACAAGTTCAGTCCTGCATACGTGCCAACTGTGCCATACGCTCCGTTGCGGTAGGTCTTGGCTATACGGTGCAACTCCCGACCAACTTCCTCGGTACTGGCTTGCGGTAAGTTTAAAAGCAGGGTTGCCTTTGCCCCATTATACGAGTTGATGTATTCCAAATCCCTCTTGAAATCGGCCTCAGTACGCTTTGCCTTTTCGACTTCTTCCTGACAGGCAGCTATTTTACGCTCGGCACGGATGCGTTCTTTCTTGAAAATAGCCTGTTCCTTTTCAAGCTGCATAATCTTGTTGTCGAGCTTCGTCTTGTTCAGCAAGTCGTTATTGCCTGACAGAATAGCCACGAACTCGGCGAAGTTCATACCGCTGTCCTCATCCATGCCTCCCTCGTCGATACGGCGCACGGCAATTGTGCCGTTGTTAATTTGATTGATAAACATCTGCTTGTTTTTCAACAGATTAAACTTGTAGGCATCGAGGGTCTTTTCCGTACCATAAATTACGATATTCACCACATTGCCACCCCACAGCTTTACGGTGTTGCCTTTGCGTACTGCCCTGCCATTGCGTTGCTCCATGTCAGCAGGTCGATCGGGTAGGTCAAGGGCATTACTGCCCTCTTCCCCCCTCAGAACCGTACGTGAGGGTTTCCCCTCATACGGCTCAAGCTTTTCAAAGTCTCTGTTCGTGTGCAGAGACCGGCTCATCCTACTTCTTGTTTCCATTGTTTTTTACGGGATAATTTGAAACATTCATCATGAACCAACATATTGCATTTCCGTCCGTCTTGTACAGTCGGCATTACATTCCATGCCTTATGCGTGTCAATCGGTTCACCACATATCGGACATTTCCGACCTTGCTTTTCCCATAGGTAAAGCAGGGATTTACGTCCTTTCAGCGTCACAAGCATCTTTGACTTCATTCTTTTATTGAAGTACAGGCGGCAGTCTGCGTCAAACGGATTCATGTCCCCCTTTATCTGCGTATATTGCAGAAAAGGAAACGAAGATGCCAGTTTCAACAAGGTAAGTTGGTCTTCTTTGCCGTTTGATTTCTTGAACTTAGCCGCAAAAGTCCAGCTGTTCCCTCGGATATTGTGCCAATAGCGGTCTTTTATCCACCGTTTCCCTTTCTTGGAATGACGGCGTTTAGCCCATTGCCACAAGGCGAGAAATATCTGATGGTCGATTCTGTGAAAAGAATCACGTGTCGCCCCATGCTGATAATATGCTCCCCATCCTCGAATTTTAGCATTCAACATCCTGATTAATGATTCCTGCTTGCAACCCTTATGACCTTTTGTCACCTTACGGATATTCTCCATAAAACGTTTTTCGGCTTTCTTGGTCGGCTTGGTCAATATTTCATTGCCGAATTTGCGGATGTTGAAACCGAGAAAATCGAAGCCGTCATGGATATTGGTTATCACCGTCTTTTCTTCTGATAAGGTCAGACCTCTTTCAGACATAAAGTCGGCTACCAATGGCTTGATTTCCTTTTCAAGTGTTTCACGGTTCTCGCAGGTAATTATAAAGTCATCAGCGTAACGGACAAGATTCACCATTGGCGAATATAACTTACCTTTGATTCTAACTCGTTTATATTTCTCTGCAAGGACTTTCTGCAATCCGTCCAATGTCATATTGGCAAGCGTGGGAGAGATAATGCCACCTTGTGGCGTTCCCTCCTCTGTCGGGAACATCTGTTTGTTGAAGATATAGCCGCATTTCAACCATTTTCGGAGTATTGCCTTGTCCATAGGGATGTTGGCAAGCAGCCATTCATGGCTGATATGGTCGAAGCACCCCTTTATGTCACCCTCCAGAATCCATTCGGGAGAATAGCCTTTTCGGAGAATGTTATGGCATTGCATTACCGCGTCCATACAGCGGCGTTCCTTGCGGAAACCGTATGAACGTGAGTCGGCTGTTGTTTCCGACACTGGTTCTAATGCCATAAGGTAGAGTGCTTGCATGGCTCTGTCTTTCATTGTCGGTATTCCCAACGGTCGCAGTTTGCCATTACTCTTTTTGATGTGGACTCTTCTCAATGGCTTCGGCTGGTAGCCTCTGCGTTTGAGTTCGCTTATCGCTTGTGTTTTTGCTTCGGGTTTCTCCCATGTTTCCATGTCCACTCCGGGGGTGTTGCCACCTCCGTTAGAAGTAACTCTCTTTACGGCTAAGGCTTTTGCGTAAAAAGAGTGGGTCAGCGTCCACTGCAAGGCTTTCACCTTGTTGTATCTGCCTTCCTTCTGAGCCTTTACAATTCGTGCTTGTAGCTTTCTGACAGCCAACTCCGCTTTAGTCCAGTCTATTCTGTCCCAAAGTGTTTGCTGATTGTCAGCAGGCGCACACGATGTCTTGTTTTCGTTCATTTGCTTTCCTCCTTTTGAAAGTTCTAAAAGTTAATTGTAAAGAATCACCATTTGACAACATTCGGTTTGATTGCCTACCTAATGTCGTCACAGAAGTCTGCCCACTTTCGTGTCGGATGATGTCGCCCACATCAGCCCGTGATGTCGGTTCAATCCGTATCCGCTCCATTACAGAACGGCGTTCGCTTTTTCTGTTATCTTATACCTGCACACCATTCGGCTTTCATTGCTGTCAGCTTACCTGTCATTTTTACATGACAGGAGATAATACAGGCTTACCATGTTCCACATAGATAACTAACGGATAGGTTAGGTTCTGTCTCATCCTCCGGCGGTGCTTATATCCGTGTAATCCTACCATGGAGAGGATTAACCGACCGCTTCCCTTTTGGGTAGAGTGTGCCAGTATCTTACACTCTTTCGTGACATTACGAAGTTTACTAACAGTTCGCTTGCGCTAACCATACTATCCAGCCTCGCCACTCTACGGTATGATACTAACCGTACTTGACTTCCCCTCACGGTTCTGTCTTGTCTTGCGAAAGTGTACTTCGTCCCGACCGCTTAATACAACATTAAGGTGCATCGGTCGGTAGGCTACCGCTGACGGAACAGCGGGTTAAAGCTGATACCCGTAAGTATCATTCCAACAATTATCTATGCGACTTCATGTCGCACCCAAGGTATTTCAAGGTGATGCACCGCCACAGCCCTTTGTTGGGCGTTCACTCCTGTACCTAACATGGTCGTACTTCCAAAAAGAACTCGCACCTTGCCGTTGTTCATTTCTTCAAACAGCTTTTTTCTTGCCCTCTCGGTAGTGGCGCATTGGATAAACTGTATTTCATCAGCAGGAATACCGAGCCGTACCAACTTTTCTTTGATGTCGGTATATATGTTCCATTCGTTCGGTTTGTATGTACCAAGGTCGCTGAACACGAACTGTGTACCCCGATTACCATTCGAGCGTATATAGTAATCATAGATTGTCCTCGCACAGATAGAAGCCTTGTTATCGGCATCATCCTTGAACTTGCAACCCAACAAGCGCATATCAAGAGCCATTTTTCGGGCTACATTGGTCGCAACCAACATTTTCGCCTTGTCGAGGTTGTCAGGTTGCGGAACGTCAAGCCCCAAGTCCTCCCACTGGCCGCTACCGGCAAAAGATACCAAACGTCCTATCATTTCCTCCTGTTCAATTGTCGGGGGATAAGAGAGGAAACGCACGTTCTTCTCAGGCACATCAAGATTTATCATGTCGGCTGTACGGTAATCCGTAATCTCACGCAGGAACATTGCCAGTTCCGGTACTTTGATGTAAGTACGAAAACGCTCTTTGCGCTTCACCGAGCCTGTCACGTTCAACTCATAATCTGCCGTTTTCTTTGTGAATATGGCTGCCCACGCATCGAAACAGCTAATCCGTTGCCGTTGAAGCTCCTGCGGACGCAAATACTTGAACATCACATATAGTTCGGTCAGTGCATTTACCACCACTGTACCCGACAGAAACGTAGCCCCAAGGTCACGACCTGTACGAAGTTGGATGTCACGAATGGCGAACAAGAGGTTCATTGCCCTTTGAGAGCCTTTGGTGTTGCCGATACCTGCCACACGGTTATGGCGTGTCTGGAACATTAAGTTCTTGAAAATATGGCACAAATCCAAAATTTCGGATTTATCGCATTATCAGAACTTTTAGGAATTTCCGATAAAATTATTCAATTGTTTAGCA
>OGRY01002918.1_pt1 | contig 10368 bp, 9 predicted proteins | sample 1553551 | NCBI WGS metagenome assembly OGRY01 (sample SAMEA2580101, study PRJEB22360) | human gut metagenome | biome: human gut; feature: human-associated habitat; material: faeces | place: Denmark | collected 2008/2010
AAACTATTCTGAATATTCTCATAAAATACAATTTTACCTGAGTGTAAAAGTAATAAAATTATCAAAATCCGGTTTTCCCCCGACACTTTTCTATATATTTTCCGTTAAAACAGAAAAAAGTATACGATGAACCCGACGCCGGAAAAGACTTCAGTCATGGCCCCTTTCATTCTCATGTTGTTTTTATATTTTATCGTGGGGCTATTTACCGTTATCAACCAGCAATTTCAGGTCCCTCTGAAATCAGCCCTGCTACCCCACGATGGAAATATGACTAACGCTTTAGTCACTTTATTAAATTTCAGTTGGTTTCTGGCTTATCCTTTTTCGGAAGGATTCGCTACCCGCTGGGTCGACCGCCTGGGTTACCGGAAGACATCGGTTTATTCGTTACTGATATTTATTGCCGGATTAGGTTTTTATGAGGCAGCAGTATTACTACACATCTACGCACCTTCGTATATCACGATTATGGGGAATCCTATCTTTACCGGGTTCTTTGTCTTCTTGTCCGGATCTTTTGTAATCGGGATGGCCGTCACTATTTTACAAGTAGTAACAGGACTGTACCTGGACGTGAATCCGGTAGGAAAAACGACTCCGCTGCAACGGCAAATGATCGGCGGTACGACCAATTCCATCGGTATGGCTATCGGCCCGCTGGGGGGGCGTTATATCATATTTTACGGTATTCCTCTCCACAACGTACAATCCCGTGAATTTATCTGGCCCGTGATTTGCCTGATAGCGATTATCTGTATTTTTACCCTTATAACGGCCAGAATCAAAATGCCGGCAATTAATGTAGCCACCCGCCCGGCAACTCGATCATTCCGTAAAAGTATCTGGTCCTTTCCCCAACTCCGTTTAGGAGTAATCGGAATATTCTGTTACGTGGGTGTAGAAGTCGCCGTGGGAGCCAATATCAACCTCTATGCAGTCAGCCTGAATACCACTTTTGCAGCCGCAGCCACGAAAATGGCTGCTTTATACTGGACCGGTATTCTGATCGGTCGGTTTGCCGGATCGCTATACACCAAGATCTCTTCTCAAAATCAACTGATCTATTCATCTATCGGCTCGATTATTCTCCTGCTACTGGCCATGTTTTTCGCTAATCCCTGGATATTAGTGTTTACGGGACTTTGCCATTCCGTCATGTGGCCAGCGATCTATACCCTGGCCCTCGACAAACTCGGTATCTATACCGCCAAAGCTTCGGGAGCCTTAATGATCGGAGTAGTCGGCGGGGGAATTTTACCTTTATTGCAAGGAATCCTGGCAGATGCGTTGCATGGCGACTGGCGATGGACCTGGGGATTGATTCTTGCGGGAGAAATCTACATTTTATATTATGGACTCAGTGGGTATAAAGCCCAAAGTGCCACAGAGTCCAACCCAGCACCCCATTCTGCCCCGCCTTCCAGGTATAAATAAAAAAGCAGTTGTCCCATCGGTTTAGGCGTGACCTTGCGATCCTCCATACCTCCCGGGAACAACTGCAGCGCTATTAACCTAGTCATTCAATCACCGAAGTGTGAATCCCAGTACCAAATGAGCATCCTCCATTTTGGGATTACAAATCACCTGCGCATAGAGCGGCAGTGAAAAAGAAGAGCTCAATCGGATTTCTTTAGTTGCTTTTAAGGCGATATTGGTGATAGCGAATCCATCCGTCATATATCCCAGGCCGGTACTCATCGATTTATAAGGTACCAACCCTAAGGTCGCATTCAAAGCGATACCTTTCACAGAAAAAGGATAATTGAATTCGGCATAAGATGAATACTGCCGCTTACCATCGGCATTTTCATCGTCACCGGCAAATACCGTATACCAAGCCATACTCAAAGGAAACTTTTCACAAGGTAAAACATAAGATACACCTGCTTCAAAATGATGGTCTGTATCCTTATTCCCATAATGGAAATAACGGTTATTTCCTTGTCCTCCCCACCAAAGATCGGCAATCTGAAAGGTAAATCCCCCCACAGAATAAGCGGCCGTCAAATCCAATTCTTTATGCCCCGCCTCAACATCAGCAAGACTCGTAGACCCCAGGCCGTCAAAGAAAATCCACCGAGCCCCAATCCCAGAGTCGGCTGCACACAAGCCTGTGCCCCCTGATAAATACCACGCCATACATAAGAACTCACAAAATCTCCACTTACAGTAAATTGTACTCCTTTTTCTTCCTGAGCTTCAACACTCAACGCCATTATTCCGGCAACTGCGAATATCACAGCCTTCTTCAATAAATTTTTCATCGTTCAGTTTCTTTTATTCCAGTCACAAACATTTGTCTATTTATGCAGTCCGGAGACTGCTTATTTTCATTTACCGGTTTTCTGCTGTTTTCCGGGCTTCATCCAACGCTACATTCAATTTAAGTACATTTACCCGGTCTCCAGGACCAAAAAGCCCTAAAAAAGGACCTTTTACCTGTTCATCGACAATAGCTTTAACCTGCTCTTCAGATAATCCTCGGGCAGCAGCCACCCGTTTAATCTGTACATAGGCACCCATTTTAGAGATCTCGGGGTCAAGTCCGCTACCACTTGCCGTTACCATTTCCGCCGGTACTTCAGCACGTTGCAAATAGGGATGTTTTACCAGAAAAGTATCGATGCGGGCTTCCACTTCGGTCAGATACTCAGGATTCGTAGGCCCTTTATTGCTACCGGCAGAACTAGAAGCATCATACCCATCACCGGCACAGGAAGGACGTCCCCAAAAATAAATATCCTCAGTAAAATTCTGACCGACATTCGCCACACCAACGATTTTTCCATTCAAAGTTACGACATCCGCATTTCCTCCATTCGGTCCGGCCACCTTGGCAAACACCCAAAGTATGAATATATAGAACACGCTGAAAAAGACACAAAACGCCAGCGTCAGTTTTAAAGATTTCAATAAATTAGATTTCATAATTTCGACTTTTTACATAAATAAACTTATCAACATATCGATCAGTTTGATTCCGACAAACGGAGCAGCAATTCCCCCCAATCCATAGATAAACAAATTCCGACGCAAAAGAGCAAAAGCTCCGATAGGTTTATAAGCCACTCCTTTCAATGCCAGCGGAATCAGAATCGGAATAATGATTGCATTGAAAATCACAGCCGATAAGATCGCGCTCTCCGGACTATGCAATCCCATAATATTCAATGCTCCCAGTGCAGGAATAGAAAGCATGAATAAAGCAGGAACAATGGCAAAATATTTTGCAACGTCATTGGCAATACTGAAAGTCGTCAGGGTTCCCCGGGTCATCAGCAACTGCTTACCGATTTCCACGATTTCGATCAATTTAGTCGGATCATTATCCAAATCCACCATATTACCGGCTTCTTTAGCAGCCTGCGTACCGCTGTTCATTGCAACCCCCACATCAGCCTGAGCCAATGCCGGCGCATCGTTGGTACCATCCCCCATCATAGCGACCAGTTTTCCTCCAGCCTGCTCTTTTTTGATATATTCCATTTTGTCTTCCGGTTTGGCTTCTGCAATAAAGTCATCCACTCCTGCTTTTTCTGCAATATATTTGGCAGTCAGAGGATTATCACCGGTCACCATCACCGTCTTCACTCCCATTTTCCTCAACCGTTCAAAACGTTCCTGAATACCCGGTTTGATAATATCCTGCAATTCGATCACTCCGATAACATTCTCATTCAGAGCAACTACCAGCGGAGTTCCTCCGTCATTCGAGATAGAGGTAATGATCTTTTCGCACTCTTTCGGGAAGGTATGTCCGGCATTTTCAACTATTTTCCGGATTGCATCGAATGCCCCTTTCCGGATCCGTGTACCGTTCATCATATCTACTCCCGAACATTTCGTCTCGGCGGTAAATTTGATCATCTTAGCTCCCACGGTATTCAAATCCCTCATACGGAAACCACGCTCACGTCCCAGTTCTACAATCGACTTCCCTTCCGGAGTTTCATCAGACAATGAAGACATCAGACAGGCCTCAATAAATTCTCTCTCGTCAATTCCGGCAACCGGATAAAAATTGGTTGCTTTCCGGTTACCAATCGTGATCGTTCCGGTTTTATCCAATAATAAAGTATCGATATCACCGGCCGTTTCCACAGCTTTTCCGGATTTAGTGATCACATTGGCACGCAGTGCCCGATCCATTCCGGCAATACCGATTGCAGACAATAAACCACCAATGGTTGTCGGAATCAGACATACGAACAGAGACACAATGGCTGCAATAGAAATTGCCGTTGCAGAGTAATCACCGAAAGGAATCAAAGTAACACATACGATCACAAATACCAAAGTAAATGCAGCCAGCAAAATGGTCAGGGCGATTTCATTCGGAGTCTTTTGACGGGAAGCCCCCTCAACCAATGCAATCATTTTATCCAAGAACGATTCTCCCGGTTGGGTTGTCACTTTCACCAGAATCCGGTCAGAAAGTACTTTTGTTCCCCCAGTCACAGAACTTTTATCACCACCTGCTTCACGAATCACCGGAGCAGACTCACCTGTAATCGCACTCTCATCAATAGAAGCCAGCCCTTCGATGATCTCTCCGTCCGAGGGAATCACATCACCCGCTACACATTCGAAGACATCTCCTTTTTTGAGTTGATTACTGCTGATCACTTTTGTCGTACCATTGACAAGCAATTTAGCCGGCGTTTCTTCCCGGGTTTTCCGCAAACTGTCGGCTTGTGCTTTTCCACGGGCTTCAGCAATAGCTTCGGCAAAATTCGCAAACAACAAAGTAACAAACAAAACGATAAATATAGCAATATTATATCCTACCGATCCCTGAGTCGTATCACCGGTCACTGCAATCCCAACAATCACCAGCAGCATAACCCATGTTGCGACTTCTACCGTAAACATGATCGGATTTTTAATCATGGTCCGTGGATTCAATTTCACGAACGCCTGTTTCAGGCTTTCTATCACTAACTCCCTTGGAAATAAGGAAGCGGACTTATTATTTTTCATATCTTCTTTGACGTTTCTGATGTTTTATAAACTAAAGTATTCGGCGATCGGTCCCAATGACAAAGCCGGGAAGAATGACAGTGCAGCCACAATGAAAATAACGGCAAAAGTCATCACAGCAAAAGTCACGGTATCGGTTTTCAAAGTTCCGGCACTTTCAGGAATAAATTTCTTATTTGCCAACAATCCGGCTATAGCAACCTGCCCCACTATCGGTAAATACCGACCGAGAATCAGTACCAAACCACAGGTAAAATTCCAGAAATAAGTATTATCGCCCAAGCCCTCGAATCCGGATCCGTTATTGGCAGCAGATGAAGTATATTCGTACAACATTTCGCTGAAACCATGGAATGAAGGATTGTTCAGCCAACCGCCTTCACTTTCGACAAAACCAGGAGCATGAGCATAAAGATAGGCTGCGATTGCAGTGCCTACCAGGATAATAAAGGGATGGCACAAAGCGACAATCGAAGCGATCTTCATTTCGCGGGCTTCCACCTTCTTACCTAAAAATTCCGGTGTACGTCCCACCATCAAACCACTGATAAACACAGCTATGATCAGGAAGGTATAATAGTTCATAAAACCGACACCGACACCACCAAACCAGCAGTTGATCATCATATTCAACATCGTGAACATCCCGGTTAGCGGCATAGTACTATCATGCATACCGTTGACCGAACCATTTGAAGTCACTGTCGTGGTTTGACTCCAGGTAGCAGTACCGGCAGCACCGATCCGCATCTCTTTACCTTCCATGGAACCGATATTCTGGGCGATACCCATTTCGTCAATTCTGGGGTTACCGGCCATCTCGAAATGATGAGCAAAACAAATTCCCACCAAATAAGCCACCAACATTACTCCGTAAATCGTATAGGCCAACTTTTTCCGTTTGATATAAAAACCGAATGCAAAAACCATAGCCATCGGAATGATCAGAATCGACCAACACTCCACCATATTGGTAAGGAAAGTCGGATTTTCCAAAGGATGTGAAGAGTTTACTCCGAAATATCCTCCTCCGTTCGTACCCAATTGCTTGATCGGCACGATTGCCGCCGTAGGACCTTGCGAAACGGTTTGAGCCGCTCCTTCCAAAGTGGTCAGTTCCATCTTACCGTCGAATCCCATCGGCGTTCCGTTCAATATCAGAATAAATCCGACAATCAAAGACAAGGGGAATAAAATACGGGTACAACTTTTAACCAACAGTACCCAAAAATTACCGATCGTCCTGGTTGTCTTGGCTGCCATCGCTTTAAACATTCCGGCCAAAGCCGCCATACCACAGCCTGCCGTAATAAACTGGAACAGCATAATTACAAACAGCTGAGTAAAATAAGTCAACCCGCTTTCACCGCTATAGTGCTGCAAATTACAATTTACCATAAAACTGATACAGGTATTGAAAGCCAAATCAGGAGATTGTCCTGCATTACCATCAGGATTCAACGGTAACCAGCCCTGGCATACCAACAACACCATACCCCAGAAAAACCAGAATACATTCACGGTCAGAAGAGCAAAAAGAAATTTCTTCCAGCCCATCTCCTCATTCGGATCGATTCCGCAAATTTTATACATCCATTTTTCTACAGGAGCCATAAAATCCAACCACGTCCGCTCCCCTTTATATACTTTCGCTATGTAGCGCCCAAGCGGATAAGACAGTACCACCAAGGCCACGATTTGCAATACACTACCTAAAATTTCTGTATTCATTTCTTTCATCTTAATTTAAAAGTCCTGTCTGTTTCCTGCAGAACTTTTCCTTTTTCACTTTTCATGTTTCACTCAAAAGCAAAGCTCCGATTAAAATTCCTCCGGCTTGATGAGCACATACATCATATAACCGAACATCACTACACTTAAAATAAATAATGCTGTAAACATATTGTTCCTCCTTTTTTAAATCTTTTCGAACCAGTCGACACACTTAAAGAAAAACCAATACATCAGTGCCCCTACGGCACAAAGAAATACAAATGATAAAATTTCCATAACTCATCGCTTTTAAATTATAATTTCTCACCCCCCCTATGCCAAAGTTATGCCATAAGCCCTGATCATTTCAACAATACACTATATATCAACATATTAATTATCATCTTCCGATTCTAAACAAAAAAATGACCTTTTCAAAATGAAAAGGTCATTTTTAAAATGAAAAGTGATATCCACAAGTTTATTCTTCCAGAAGGCAATCTATTTTTTCCCGGGTCCGGTCCATACGGGGTAAAATATGTGACCCATAATCCACGATAACTCCCTCTTTATCGATTAAGAGATAATACGGGCTCCAGAAAATATGCCAGTTTTTCATAATTTCACGGGTATCCGGATCAGGCCAGAAATACTTTTGTCCTTTCAAATCATAATCGTCCGCCCATTTCCTAATTATTGGGTCATCATCAGCAATCGAAACAAAAGCCACCTCATCATTTTTATATACTTCCGACAAATCATTCAAAATACTAAGATTGTCAATTGCAGCCGGACATCCTCCCCAAAAATTAATCAAGATGACTTTACCCTTATTCGCCTGTATCACTTGTTGTAATTTTCTCATTCCTTCGCCGGCAATAATCATCTTTCCATTTTCGGGGGTAACTCCATACAGCATCGCATCGGAAACCGGTTTCGGATTATTCAAATAAACTTTCTTTGTTTCATATTTTCGAAGCAGAGGTTCGCGTAATATCGGCAAGGTCACGTGTCCGTCGAAAAAATCCCTGTTCTCCTCGAAGAAAGTCACATCATTAAACCCCAGGTGTGTATCGAACAGGAAAGCGACCATAAATTGCGACAAGACCTTATTTTTCGTACTACTTGCGGTTCTCATCAGTATTTCGGTACTGTTTTGCAACGTATCCTTTATCAGACCGGGCCGGGTTCGGAATTTGGCAGCCAGCTCGAATAAACGGGAATGTATCACCTCCCCGGTGAACAAATTTTCCAGGGCAGCATCGAAATTGAAAAATCCGGCAGGCACCGTATCACTGGTCAGGAAGGAATGCAGCGATCCATATTCGAGCAATAAATCATAATATTCGGCTTCCAGCCCTTTCATGATCCACTTTTGCAAATCTTTTCCGATCTGGTATTTCTTTGCAAACCTCAATATTCTTTGTAAACGAACTTCCCGTTCATTATCCATCTTTTTTCGAAATGCAGTAACCGGTAATTTCTGGTCGTCCGTTCCCGCCCGCTGTTCCAGGTAATAGCCTTCACCATCGGTATATGCGTAGAGATCCTGATTCAATTTCCCGGCAGTACCCGAAAACTCCACTTTATTCAGCTTAGCAAAATCCAATTCGATATGCAAACTGTCTCCCGGACGTATCAACAGATAAGGGATAAAGGTCTCTATCGAAATATCACGCAAAGCCAAAGGCTGAAAACGAAAAGTAAAAGTGTGATCGGGCCTGATCGCGCATTCCTGTATTGTCTGTGCATTCCAGTAAGAAGGAATAATCACCTTTAAAGCACTTTGCTGAGGATAAACCTGCCTATTCTTGATATGACCTGTAATCACGGCATAAGCCAAAGGATTCACCGTTTCTTTTTTCTTTTCCCGCCCACAAGCAAGAACGACAAACATTAGTAAAATCAAGCAACCGAATCTCATTTATTATTTTTTAGTTAAAACCTTCCCTCTATCTTATTCCGTACTCCTCGATCTTACGGTAAAGGGTTGTCAGGCCGATGTGCATCAAACGGGCAGCCTCGGTCTTGTTTCCTCCGGTATATTGCAATACTTTCCGTATATGTGCTTTTTCCACCTGGGCCAGGTCGAATTCAGAGTATCCTTTTCCGCCTTCACTTTCCAAAACCGACTGCTGAATATCGAAGGGCAAATCGCTTACAGTCAATACCGCACCGTCGGCAATGATCATACTTCGTTCGATCACATTACGTAATTCCCTGACATTTCCTTTCCAGACATGTTTTTTCAAGGTTCCCAAATATTCAGGTGTAATCTCTTCTATCTTTTTCCCCACACCCGGTCCGAACATTTTCACGAAAGCCCGGACATACAATTCGATATCTTCTATCCGTTCACGCAGAGGAGGGAGTTGAATCCGAAAAACAGACAAGCGGTAATACAAATCTTCACGGAAATGCCCGGCCTCGATCTCTTTCTGAAGGTCTCGGTTCGTAGCGGCTATAATTCTGACATTTACTTTAATAGGACGGGTATCCCCCACTTTTATGAACTCGCCACTTTCCAGTACCCGTAGTAGTTTCGCCTGCAAATCGAAAGCCATTTCACCGATCTCATCCAGAAAGATCGTTCCCTGATCGGCTTCCTCGAACAGTCCTTTCTTTTCCTTCAAAGCCCCGGTAAAGGCCCCCGCTTTATGGCCGAAGATCTCACTCTCGAGCAGTTCTTTGCTAAAAGCCGAACAATTGACCGCCACAAACGCCTTGCCCGCCCGGCTACTATGCTGATGTATGGCCTGAGCAAAGACTTCTTTGCCGGTTCCTGTCTCACCGGTCAATAATACAGGTACATCCGTCACAGAAACTTTTCTGGCCAACTCTACAGCCATCCGGATAGGCTTCGATTTCCCGAGAATCGACTCAAAGGAATACTTTTGTCCGACCTGTTTCTCCAATTGTTGCAAACGCCTGGCCATCTCTACTTTTTCCATAGCACGGCTGAGCAAAGGAATAATTTTGTTATTGTCGTCTCCTTTGGTTATATAATCGAATGCACCGTTTTTTATCGCTTGTACTCCATCCGGGATATTCCCATGGGCGGTCAGCAGGATAATCTCGGTCAAAGGTCCGAGCCGCTTCATTTCTGTTGTAAGATCGACACCGCTTCCATCCGGTAAGCGGACATCACAGATGATCACATCGGGATTTTGCTGTTCCACTTGTTTCAACCCAGCCTTACAACTGTCGGCCTGAATGACTTCATAACCTTCCAATCCAATAATACGGGCCAATAGTCCCCGTAACTGATTTTCATCATCGATGATTAACACCTTACCCATTATACCCAGAATTAAATCGGTCTACAAACTTTATGAACTTAAATTAATTATACCTACTTCTGTTCGTAAAAGTAAAAAGTAAAAGACAAATGCCCAAAGGTTTGACCGGAAAATCCTAAATTTGCCGCATGGATTCATTGATCGATTTAGGATATTGGGGATTATTTATCGGTTCTTTTCTGGCTTCTACCCTCATTCCGATGAGTGCGGATGTATTACTGGTGGGTATCCTGGCTCTAGGCGGAAATGTATGGGCCTGCCTGGTTATCGCCACAACCGGTAATTGGCTGGGAGGACTCACTTCATACTGGATCGGTTGGCTGGGCCGCTGGGAATGGATCGAACGCTGGCTGAAGGTGAAGGAAGAAAAGCT
>OGRY01002926.1_pt1 | contig 10347 bp, 10 predicted proteins | sample 1553551 | NCBI WGS metagenome assembly OGRY01 (sample SAMEA2580101, study PRJEB22360) | human gut metagenome | biome: human gut; feature: human-associated habitat; material: faeces | place: Denmark | collected 2008/2010
GGCAGATCATTGATACCTTTGTCAACTCGGTCTACGTCTTTGATGACCGGGTCGTGCTCAACTTCAACTTCACGGACGATGCCAAAACGGTCACCCGTGAGGAAGTGTTGGGTTCGAGTGCTGTGGACAATGCTCCACCACAAAAATCCCGAGTCAAATGACTCGGGATTTTTTGCGTGGGCGGTGCAGGACTCGAACAGCAGCGGCGGCACGAAGTGCCGTAAGCAATCAGCCCAGTGGGCTGTTGCTTAGCCCGCGGTTCCCAATCTTCAGGAATGTCTACCAAGAAAGCTCTGCCTGCCGGAGCACCATTTGCAGAGCCTCAGTTGGGCGGTACAGGACAGGAACAATGTAAGTCAGAGCCATTCGTAAAAAACAAAGGCAGGGTATCACTATGGTAGTGGTATCCTGCCTTTTGCTACTTATGCCTGAACATCAAAGGAACATTTTAGCGATGGTACCTACGGCATACAGCAGGCTCCCAAAAATCAACCAGCCGCCCATGTTCTCACCTCCTACATTTGTTATTTTTCCTTCAGGAAGTGTTCCTCCTGATGGCTATATCGTATCATGCTTTGTCTAATAGATAAAGTGCAGCGGGAGTACAAAGCATCCAAATAGCCATACAATTATGTTCGATTTCTGGCAAAAAGATGCAAATTTGTACCTTGTAGATTGTATTTTGACGCTTTTGTGTTATAATTCAACCAACAAGTTATATTTAGAAGGAGAATTCGAAAATGGAGATTCCCAATCTTGGAAAATTGTATCAAACATTTTTAGACAATGAACGTAAGATGGCAGAAGCCTATGGCGTTTCGCATCTCTACTATTTAAAAAGAATCAATGAAAATCAGTTTCCGTTTAGCCTTCTTCCCGGTGTAACCACATTGGCTACCTGCATCCGTTCTCTTGAAGCATACCTTGATGGAGACTATGAAGTCTCGTTACCTTCCCAAAAAACATTTCACTCGATTACTGCATTCTTCAAAGAAGCCTATCAGCTCTCTTTGATTGACGTAATCCATGATAACACCTTGTTAGAATCCTCGATGGAAGATATTATGGCAAGTCAAGGTCTATCTGAATTAAAAAAGCGCGAAATCAAGCCTATGCCTAAAGATTGGTTTACGGGTCGGTATTATTGTTATTATGAGCATTATAGTGCCGCAAAAGATTCAAGCGATGCTTCTTACCCTTTTAATGTCAAAGGCGGCATCTTAAATGTTTCTTGTTCACGTGAACAGCTTTACAAATCCATTTTTATGATTGGTTTTTCAAGTAAAGAGGCTATGGATTCTGCATTCCATGACCCTTTTATGTCTAACAGCGATGATGCCTCTTTTCACGCATCTTATAAAGAATATTTGAAAAAGAGACCAGATCTTGACCGTGCTCTTTCTTTTTGGACAGGCTATATAAAAGAGAAATACAATCAAACTCAAGGTGATTTCAATAGATGCCCCACTGGAAAGGTTGATATCGATGAGCAAGAATTAATGCTTTCTCTTTTCAAATATCCTGGAACAAAATATGACCATTGCCAAGGTGGCACCGGAATCATGCTACTGATTAAAAAAGATACGCTCCAAAGTTCCAAACTTCTTCTCTCTAAAATTTCTTTAGACTGGGATACCGTTTCTCGTTTTTTCCAAAAGCGACATGTACGTTCTTCTATTTCTCGTCAAGATGACCGTGACTTTTTAGACATCATTCATTTCACAGAAAATGAATTGCATTCCAAGCGATAGGGTTTGGGGTAGGCACACCCCAACAAGAGCACTTTGGAAACTCAATAGAATTGAAAATTCATTGTCCGTCCGGGACGATTCTTGCTCTCACGTTTTTCCTCAACTTTTGCAATTATTGTTGAAGAAGTTTTAGGTTCGACTGCCATTGAGAATGTTCCACCACGAAAATCCCGAGTCAAATGACTCGGGATTTTTTGCGTGGGCGATACAGCTTTTCTCTTCCTCTATCCAAACCTCCAATTTTCCGCACCAAAGGGGCAAAATCTTGGCCAGTATTGCCGTTGCGCCGCAGGGATTTTTGGATTATACTGTTGACTTGTATTTTATTTTGTATTTTCCTGTTCAGTCGAGCCAAAGGAGGCATCCTTACGAACTATCTGTTTCAATTTTCGCGTATTCTGGCGTTCTGTTTTCTGGGCGAAATCTGCCACGCAGTGCTCCCGCTCCCCATCCCGGCCAGCATCTACGGCCTGCTGCTGCTCCTGGCCGCGCTCCGCTTCGGCATCGTGAAGCTCGAGCAGGTCAAGGAAGTGGGCCTGTTCCTCACCGGCATCTTCCCGCTGCTGTTTGTGCCTGCCGCTGCGGGCGTCATGGAGCTGTGGGCTGAGATGGGCGAGATGCTGCTGCCCATCGTCATCGCCATCATCCCGGTGACGGTGCTGGTCCTCGTGAGTGCAGGCCGCACCACCCAGGCCCTCACCAGCCGCCGCGCTGCAAAGAAGGAGGCCGAACATGACTGAGCTTTTACAGGGCTTCCTCTCCGGGTCCGCCGCGTGGGGCGTGCTGCTGACGCTGGCCGCTTTCGCGCTGGGTGCTCTCATCAACAAAGCCACCGGCAAGGCCATCTTCAACCCGCTGCTGCTGGGCAGCATCTTCGTCATCATCCTGCTGAGTGTGCTGAACATCCCCTACGCCGACTACAAGGTCAGTGCCGCCCCGGTGAACTATCTGCTGCTGCCGGCCACCATCAGCCTCGCCATCCCGCTGTATGAAAAATGGGACCTGCTGAAAGAGAACGCCGCTGCCATCATCGCGGGCATCTCAGTGGGTACGCTGGTGAGCCTGGGCAGCGCTTTGGCTCTGGCCCTCGCGCTGGGCCTCACCCGGGAGCAGTACGCCACCCTCCTGCCGAAGTCCGTCACCACGGCCATCAGCATGGACGTCGCCGCTGAGCTGGGCGGCATCGCGGCCCTGACGGGTGCCATTGTCATCCTCACCGGCATCGCAGGCAACCTGCTGGCCGAGGTGGTCTGCAAGATCTTCCACATCACCGACCCCATCGCAAAGGGCGTCGGCATCGGCACCTCGGCCCATGCCGTAGGCACCAGCAAAGCTCTGCAGATGGGTGAGGTCGAAGGTGCCATGAGCGGCCTGTCCATCGCCGTGGCCGGCGTCCTCACCGCTGTGCTCTGCCCCTTCTTCGTCGGCTTCATTCAGTAAAGATAGACAAAAAATCGCCCTCTGTACCGGCACAATGCCAATACAGAGGGCGATATTTTTCGCTTTTTAAGACCCGGCTGCTTCCCGCTCGGCTTTCTGGCGTTCCACCTCGGCGATGACCTCGGCGGCCTTTTCGTCGATGGCCCCCGGCTCTGCCGCCGGAAAGGCGGGCCACCACAGTGCCTCCGGGCGAGTTCTGCCGTAAGCTGTGGGCCGTCTGCCGCAGATAAATGTCACCCCAGTCGTGGCCATAAGTGTCGTTGATGGTCTTGAGGTTGTCGAGGTCGGTCATCATCAGGGCCGCGTGACAGAGAGTATCGGGCTTCTCGAACAGCTCCCCGCAGACCACGAGGCACAACACCAGCGCTGCAGCCGCCGCAAACGCGGCCAGAGATGTAAACATGTTCTGTCAAAATCAGCAATATCACAACAATTCTTTTCTGATTTTGTCGATTTTTACGTTTTCCTTTTTCCACAAAAAAACAGGGCAGGCCCGCGCCGTCCAAAGCTTCCAGCTTTTGGCAAAGCGCAGGTCTGCCCTGCATCGGATATTCAGCTTACAGCTTGCTCAGCTGGGGACCCTGAGCGGTATCCTTCACGGCCCAGCCCATCTCGGTGAGCTGTGCGCGGATGGCGTCGGCAGCAGCCCAGTCCTTGGCCTTCTTGGCGGCGGCACGCTTCTCCACCAGTTCAGTCACCTCGGCGGGAACTTCGTCCTTCTTGCGGTTGTACATCAGGCCCAGCACGCCGGTGATCTCGTCGAAGGCGGCAGCGCCGGCTTCGAGAGCAGCCTTACTGGAAGCGGCGGACAGGGTGTTGATGTCCTTCACGAGATCGAAGACAGCAGCCAGGGCATCGGGGGTGTTCAGGTCGTCGTCCATGGCGGTGCAGAATTTCTTCTTTGCTTCCTCGGCCTTCTCCTTCAGCGTCTCGTCGGTGCCGAACTCGGTCTTGCTCAGGGCAAAGTCGAGGTTCTCGCGGCAGGTGTAGAGGCGCTCGAGGCTGTTCTTGCAGCTCTCGATGAGGTCCACGGTGTAGTTCAGCGGCATCCGGTAGCCGGCGGTCAGCATGAAGTAGCGGATGGGCTCGTAGCCGTAGAGGTTGGCCACGTCGCGGACGGTGAAGAAGTTGTGCAGGCTCTTGGACATCTTCTGATTATCCACATTGATGAAGCCGTTGTGCATCCAGTAGTGGGCAAACTCGCAGCCGTTGGCGCACTCGCTCTGGGCGATCTCGTTCTCGTGGTGGGGGAAGATGAGGTCCTGACCGCCGCAGTGGAGGTCGATGGTCTTGCCCAGATGGGTGCGGCTCATGGCGCTGCACTCGATGTGCCAGCCCGGACGGCCCATGCCGTAGGGGCTCTCCCATGCGGGCTCGCCGGGCTTTGCGGCCTTCCAGACGGCAAAGTCGGCGGGATCTTCCTTCAGGTCGTCCTCCATCTGGCTGCGCAGCTCGCGGTTGCCGCTCTCGAGGTCGTCCAGCTTGAGGTGGCTCAGCTTGCCGTACTCGGGGTCGCTCTTGACGCGGAAGTAGACATCGCCGTTCTTGGCGACATAGGCGTGGCCGCTCTCGATGAGGTCTTTCACGATGTCGAGGATCTGCTGGATGTGCTCGGTAGCGCGGGGCTGGACGGTGGGCTTTTTGCAGTTCAGACCGGCGGCATCCTTGAGGTATTCGGCCTCGAAGCGCTGGGCGACTTCCTTCATGGAAGTACCCTCTTCCTGGCCCTTCTTGATGAGCTTATCGTCGATGTCGGTGATGTTGGAGACATAGATGACCTTGTTGCCGCGGTACTCAAGGTAACGGCGCAGGGTATCGAAGACGATGAGCGGGCGGGCGTTGCCGATGTGGATATAGTTGTAGACGGTGGGGCCGCAGACGTAGATGCGGTACTCGCCCGGCACCTGCGGCACGAACTCTTCCTTCTGGCGGGTCAGGGTGTTGAAGATCTGCATAGTTGAATACTCCTTTTTGTGGGACAGACCGGAGCCGTGATCATAAACCTCTCCGTCTCGCTTTCGCTCGACAGCTCCCCTATCGAGGGGAGCCCTTGGCAAAGAGGGCCAGCTCCTGCGAGCCTGCCCGAAAAAGCAAAAGCCTCCAACGCCATGCCAAAGGCACAGCATCGAAGGCGGTCTTTTCTCAAAATCGCGGTTCCACTCCGGTTTGTCGCTCAAAGCCGATAACGGCGGCCATCCGCGCTGCGATACTCAGCTTCCCGCAGCGTGCTGTCCGGGCGCACTTCACGCGGCGGTCTGCAAACAGGCTTCCAGCCAACGGCCTGTTCTCTCTGCCCAGACGATGCAGCGCTACTCTGCCCGGATAAACGCATTTATCCTTTTACAAACCTATTATAATAGCCGCCGGGGCGTAAGTCAAGCGTTTGACTCCCCTGCCCGGCTTGTGCTACACTGGGCAAAAATGCAGCCCGGAGGTTTTATCATGCAACTTATCACCGAACGTCTTTTCCTCATCCCCCTGCAGCCCGACGGGATGCGTGCCCTTCTGGCCCGCACCACCGACCCGGAGCTCATCCAGCCCTACACCGATATGCTGGATCTTTCCCTCGCCCACCCCGAGCAGTGGGTCTGGTACACCGCATGGGGGCTTTACCAGAACGATTCCGGCGACTGGGTAGGCGACCTCTGCTTCAAGGGCCTGCCCGAAAACGGCCAGCCGGAGATCGGCTACGGCCTGCTGCCGGAATATGAACATCAGGGCTACGCCACCGAGGCTGTCCGCGCCGCCTGCCGCTGGGCCTTCGAACAGCCCGGCGTCACCGCCGTCGAGGCCGAGACTGACCCCGGCAATACCGCCTCGCAGGCGGTGCTGCACCGGGTGGGGTTCGTGCCGACCGGGACTGTGGGCGCGGAAGGGCCGAGGTTTATTCTGCGCCAAAAGCCTTGACTCCATCGCCAAATCAGCGCTTTCCCCCTTTACATCGCCCGCAACTTGTGCCATAATTTACTTTAATATAGCAGTTTGCCTTTTCAATGGTCTGGCAACATCCGCAAACTGCATATCGCAAATATGCTGTTACCCATAGGCATATCTGTGAAACTTGCGATTAAGGGAAGCTGTCCTCGGCGCGGCGATTCGGCGGTGCGGGGCAGCAAGAGAGGGGTAATCTGCTATGAGCAAGATCATCATTCCGGAAAACTACACGCCCGCACTGAACCTGTACGACACCCAGCGCGCCATCGGCACCGTGAAGCGGCTGTTCGCCGACACCCTGTGCGCCACGCTGAACCTCTACCGCGTGTCTGCACCGCTCTTCGTCGAGGCTTCTACCGGCCTGAACGACGATTTGAACGGCGTCGAACGGAAGGTCACCTTCGACACCAAGGACAGCGGCATCGAGGTGCAGGTCGTTCAGTCGCTGGCCAAGTGGAAGCGCAAAGCCCTGAAGGACTACGGCTTCCGGGTGGGCAAGGGCCTCTACTGCGACATGAACGCTATCCGCCGCGACGAGGACATGGACAACCTCCACTCCATCTATGTGGACCAGTGGGACTGGGAGAAGGTCATCCGTGAGGAAGACCGGAACGAGACGTATCTGAAGAACGTCGTGCGCTCCATCGTGTCGGCGGTCTGCGCCACCGAGATGAACCTCCACGCCATGTTCCCCCAGCTGCAGGATCTGCCGCTCCACACCCCCAACGTCACCTTCATCACCACCCAGGAACTGGAGGATAAGTACCCCGACCTGACCCCGAAGGAGCGGGAGAATGCCATCGTCAAGGAGAATGGCACCACCTTCCTGATGAAGATCGGCGCTCCCCTCAAGAGCGGCAAGCCCCACGACGGCCGCGCCCCCGACTACGACGACTGGGATCTGAACGGCGACCTGCTGTTCTGGAACGAGCCGCTGCAGTGCAGCTACGAGCTGAGCAGCATGGGCATCCGCGTCAGCCCCGAGAGCATGGACCGCCAGCTCACCGCCGCCGGCTGCGACGACCGCCGCGAGCTGCCCTTCCACAAGGCTGTGCTGAACGGCGAGCTGCCCTACACCATCGGCGGCGGCATCGGCCAGAGCCGTCTGTGCATGCTGCTGCTGGGCAGCGCCCACATCGGTGAGGTGCAGGCAAGCGTCTGGGACAACGCCACCCGCGAAGCCTGTGAGAAGGCAGGCATCCCGCTGCTGTAAGACTGTATACAAAAAGGACTGATGCATCCGCAGCAGTCCTTTTTCTTATGTCCTGAATTCCAGATCCACCTTGCTTTTTCTCCCGTTGCCGCCTAGCCACCAGAGCAGGAAGGCGTACAGCAGGTTCGTGACGAGGATGATGGTAAACCACATCAGCGTCTCCTGAATGGTCTGGTCGTATACCCGCATAAAGGGGTAGGGGCCGTCGATGGCTCCTGTAATATTGCCGTGCAAATCATACAGACCGTATAGGATCGTCGGTACCAACGCCCACCAGACCTGCCCCAGCGGCAGGCGGGGCAGACGCTCGAAGAGCACCAGCGACAGGATCGCCAGCACCGGGTTGAGGAAATGGTGGTAGAGCATCGAGCCCGTGAAAAGCATGATGTACCAGCCGTTGCCGTCCTCGTACATGGGGGCGAGGATGATGACCACCGTTAAAAAGGTCATGGCGAGGCAGCTGGTGGAGATGAACTTGAGCCGCTTGAGCCAGAGGGGCAGCTCCCGCCCGGTGAAGATGCAGCCCAGCTGCCACAGACCCACCAGCAGGCAGACCGCGCCGTTGAAGATGTTGGACAGCTCGGTGTACATCGTAAACATGATGGTCCCGCCCATGGCCCAGCTCATGGGGACGGCGATGGTCTCGAAGTACACGATCAGGAAGTTCATTGCCGCCGAGGCCAGCTTCCGCAGGACAGTCAGGATGTTTTTCAGCACCGTTTCACTCTCCTATCTGTAATTTTTTGTTGGAATATCAAAGAAACGAGCGGTTTTTTCCGCTCGTTTCTTTTTTACACCCGGACGGGCGCTTATTTTGCCGTATTGATGAAGCTGCGGTTATCCCACAGGTACTTGATGCCAGAGATGGCGGTGACAGCGGCCACGACCCAGCACAGCACGGAGGCGATGTCTGCACACTGCTGGCCCAGCACATTGCCGGTCAGGGAGACCGTAAAGTAGTAGAAGAGGATGGTCAGCATCTGGAGCACGGTCTTCACCTTGCCCCACATGTTGGCGGCGATGACCTTGCCGTCCTTTGCACCGGCGGCCACCATGCGGAGGCCGGAGACGGCGAACTCGCGGGCCAGAATGATGCAGAGCACCACAGGGCTGCACACGCCGTCCCGCATCATGTAGATGAAGGCTACCGTCGTCAGCAGCTTGTCGGCCAGCGGGTCAGCGAACTTGCCGAAGTCGGTGACCATGTTCCACTTGCGGGCCAGATGGCCGTCGAGGAAGTCGGTGAAGCTGGCCACGGCGAAGATGAGGCCGGCGATGAGGTAGTACCGCGGGTTGTAGCTCGGCGTAATATACTGGCCGAGCGAGACGAAGATCATGAACACCGGCACCAGCAGGATGCGGGTCAGAGTGAGTTTATTGGGCAGATTCATACAAAATTAACCTCCAATCTGTTATTTTGCAACAGTACCATACAAATCGTAAAGGTCGCTGTCGTCCACCAGCACATCATAGAACTCGCCGGGGTAGAGCGGCTCTTCGCTGGACACGCAGACGTTGCCGTCCACCTCGGGGGCATCGGCAGCGGTGCGGCAGAGGTAGAGGCCGCTCTCGTCGTCCACGCCGTCGCAGAGGACGCGGACAGTCTGGCCCACCTTTGCGGCCTGCTTCTGGGCCATGATGCCGGTCTGGATCTGCATCACCAGCTCAGCGCGCTTGTCCTTGACTTCCTGATCGATCTGGCCGTCCATCTTGGCGGCAACGGTGTTCTCCTCGGCGGAGTAGGCAAAGCAGCCCAGACGGTCGAACTGCACTTCCTTCACGAAGTTGCACAGGTCCTCGAACTGCTCTTCCGTCTCACCCGGGAAGCCCGCGATAAGGGTAGTGCGGAGGGTGATGTTCGGGATCTCACGGCGCAGCTTGCCGATGACGTCCAGCAGCTCGGCGCGGTTGGAGCGGCGGTTCATGTTTTTCAGGATCGTGTCGTTGCAGTGCTGGATGGGCAGATCGAGATAAGGCAGGACCTTCTCGTTCCGCTTCATGGCGGCGATGAAGTCGTCGGTGATGCGCTCCGGGTAAGCGTACATAATGCGGATCCACTCGAGGCCGGGGATCTTGTTCAGCTTGTCCAGCAGCTCGCAGATGCTGCCCGGCTTGCCCCAGTCCTCACCGTAGGCGGTAGGGTCCTGGGCCACGATGATGAGCTCCTTGACGCCCTCACCGGCCAGCCAGCGGGCCTCGGCCACACAGTCGGCCATCTCGCGGCTGCGCAGCGGGCCGCGGATGCCGGGAATCGCGCAGTAGTGGCAGCGGTTGTTGCAGCCCTCGGCGATTTTTAAGTACGCATAGTGGGCAGGCGTACCGATGACGCGCTTGCCGCCCAGAGGAAAGTCCTTCTTGAGGCCGTAGCTCTCCAGATGTTCTTCACCGTTGAACAGACGGGCCACGATGGAGTCGATGGCCTTGTTGGAGGCACAGCCGACCACGGCGTCCACCTCGGGGATTTCTTCTTCGATCTGGCTGCGGTAGCGCTCGGCCAGACAGCCGGTGACGACCACCTTCAGGTTGGGATTCGCCTGCTTGTAGGAGCAGGCCTCAAGGATGTTCTCGATGGCCTCGGTCTTGGCGCTCTCGATGAATCCGCAGGTGTTGACGAGGATGACGTCCGCTTCTGCGAGGTCAGCCACCGTCTCGTGGCCCGCCGACAGCAGGATGTGGACCATCACGTCCAAATCGACCTGATTCTTCGGGCAGCCAAGGGAAATACACGCAATTTTCATTCGGATGATACTCTCTTTCTCTCTTGAGGGTCTGTTATAACGATTTGATGTGGTGTTGCGACAGGGTTGGTCTTTTCTTTAAGATGGCTTGCGCGCCGGTGGCGCGGGGCAGGTTTTTTCTTTTGGTCAAGCGGCTTGCGCTCCGCGCGGGCCAGAGCGCAGGGCTGGTTTTTTCTTTGAGCTGGTTCGCGCGCTGGTGGCGCGGGGCGGATTTTATTCTTTCGGTCAAATGGCTTTGCGCTCCGCGCGGGCCAGAGGTAGGGAGGGGTGT
>OGRY01002933.1_pt1 | contig 10322 bp, 6 predicted proteins | sample 1553551 | NCBI WGS metagenome assembly OGRY01 (sample SAMEA2580101, study PRJEB22360) | human gut metagenome | biome: human gut; feature: human-associated habitat; material: faeces | place: Denmark | collected 2008/2010
TAATATTCCAATTCCCATAAACAGAGATTACATCGTCTGCATCTGTGTTATTATCAATAATATTTACAATTGTTTTTACTTCATCGGATATATGATTTTGGCCTCGATTAATATAAATTGGTACCATTGCTTTAACCATATCCATCCAATTTGGCAATATATTTGCATTCAACACATAAACACATACGATTAACAACAAAGATTGTGACACATTTTTATTTTCTATATTTTCTATATCTTTGTGTAATCGAACAGAACTTTTAAAAAGCGGAACTATGTTAGAAGAAATTTTAGCTTACAACAAGCAATTTGTTGAGAACAAGGGATACGAATCGTATATTACCAATAAATATCCCGATAAGAAAATAGCTATTCTTTCCTGTATGGACACCCGACTGACTGCTTTGCTTCCAGCCGCATTAGGAATTAAGAATGGCGATGTAAAAATGATAAAAAATGCAGGTGGCGTTATTTCCCATCCTTTCGGTAGCTACAATCGCCAAATCAAAAAATTCCCGACCGAAAAACAAAATGTGTCATTAAAACACATATTAACATAAAACAAAATGTGATTTTTGGTGCAAAATTAAAGCCTGTTTAATCATCGTTTAAACAGGCTTTAATTTCAATCTATGATCATGTAAACTGATAAATCAGGATTGGCAACAAGCGGAAGAACATCTTCATCATCAAGAACGCTCATTGCATATCTATGGATACTTTTTTTTATCATTTCCAACGTTGGTTTTTCAAGGAATATGGAACTGGCAAATGTCACCAGTTCGTTTCCTTCGTTATCGGTTCTGTCAATGGATTGTATTGCATATCGTATTATCCATGTTCCATCGGATAATTGTTCGATCGGCTTAGCCAATTTCCGGGGTAAGATATTTTTTCGCATTGCCTTTTCTTATTTGTTTTTTTAATTGTTTCTTAAAATTATATTCGTTCTTCAACACAAAAACCTCCCAATGTCCCTGAACATAAAAATATTCCCACCATGCAGGATTAATACGTTTCGCCACTTTCCGTCTTAGATTGTACGTATTGAAATGCCTCATTAATCCATAGTAGGAATTCAGGGTGGCAACAAATTTGTCCGCGTGTGCTTCCGCAAAGCCTTCCTCCGCTATTTTATTATATTTGCTGATTACATCGTATAAATTACCGACAACACGGTTTGAAATATAAATTCGACCGGGCAAAATGAATGCCCCTACAAACAAAACTCCCTTAGAATGATGCTGTATATATATTTTTTTAGGATGTAATTTAAGAAGCAGCTGCTCTTTCAGGTAACTGTCAAGCAAAGGAACAGTATTTAGAATATCTTCTTTATTACGCATTACAAAGGCGAAATCATCCACAAAACGCACATAATACTTGATTCCCAGTATTTCGGAAACATAGTAATCAAAACAAGAGCCGATAAAATTTGCGAATTTCTGCGCATGAAGACTGCCGGGGGCAAAACCATGATCCGGATCAGCATGAAACAAACTTTTATCATGAGGCAACTCATCCCATAAATGTAACGGTGATTTCCTATAACATTTATGCTGTGGCTGGTGAAAGATAACAGTGCGCAATATATATAATAAACACTCTATATCGTCGCCTTTATAGTTATCCCGGATAAACAGGTCGATCATTTCCCATAACAGGGATTTGGACATTGACATAAAAAAGCTTTTGAAATCACCCTTGAAAATGTATGCGTCTTTCGTATAATTTTCACTGACTTCCATGATCATCCCATTCAGATAGGTAACAGCCGAAAGTGCTCCTTCACCAATACGGCAATTTTTTGAAACATTTCCCTGTGCCTGAAAACGCTCTTCCAAAATAGGATCAAGGCGTAGATCAGCCCAATGTTGTATTACACGATCAACATAAGCGGAAGCAAAAATTTCACGAAGAACGGGCTTTTTCCGTATGAAGCATTTTGAATAATCAGGTTCGTAGCGACCGTATCTGATAGCATCCCACACGGCAACCAAATCCGTGTCATATTCAAACGAAAACTCTATGCAGTCATCTGTATTGCGTTTATTCTTGCAACAGACGTCAAATGCATGCACGATGGAAGATAAGGGTATGTCATAGATCGGTTTATCTGTTGCGGAAACGGGACGAACCCTGCCTGCGTTAGTCTTGTTGTTCGTGTTCACGTTGCCGTTGTTCATGTTCACGTACCACGCGTTCGAGGATTCAGCATTCACTGTCTTAGTCTTTCCCGGTTCATTACCGGGGGAATGCCCAATAGATAAATTAGATTGCTCTCCCATAAACTCCGTGAAGATTATGGCTCTGGCTTTACGGAAGCTGTCTTTTCCTGGGAAGCGGTGAAATTACGCCACCCTATAATTTGCTTTTCAATCGACGTAATCATCTCAATGATGTCTGCTGTCGTCTGAATATTGATCAGTTTCCGGTCTCGACATACCCTTAATAAGAGTTTCAACGTATCAAACTTAACAAGGAATTCGTTCAGGTATTCCACGCGACGCGGAAGGCTTGAATTTGCATAACGGATCAACTCACAACAGCGAAGGGCGGACATCATAAGTTCCGTACCGAATTCGTACCTGTAATTCTTCGGAAACTTGTCTCTTGCATCGAGTATCAACATTAATAACCGATACATACACTGATAGACTGGTCTGTCTTCTGCTTTTCCCATGTTAATTTTTGATATTTTTTAAATTTTTCTTTTGCTCCGCAAAGTTAATGATTGTCAAACAATTAACACTCATTTTTTCAAAATTTTAAAACTTAAAAAGCCCCTACCGGGGCTAATTAAACGTAACTATCTAAGAGATAAAGAGTTAAAGAGATAAAGAATCTATTGCGGAAACGGGACGAACCCTGCCTGCGTGAGTCTTGCTGTTCGTGCTCACGCTGCCGTGGGGCATGGACACGCACCACGCGCTCGAGGGGTCGTATTCGGTGCTGCTCCAATACCAGTCGGTTGTAATTATATTTTGATTACCTGATACAGAGGATAATAGCTCATTGATTTCGGTCTTATATTTAGCGATGGTAATGAGTTCTCCTTCACTGGGAAGATACCATTCGGTTTTGTCTTCAAGTCCGTCCAGTTCAAGCGTACAAGCCTTGTAGTTCTTTGCTGCTTCCGCGGCTGGTGCACCGACAACACCGGAATTATCCTTAACTCCTGCGGTGGCTTCTATGATAGCATCTGTATTTTGCTTTCCGTCTGCCGTTTCATAAAGCCCTTGATTACCGTTCCCGTAATTCTTAACGCCACGGATGTCCGTACCGTATGCCCCCCATTTGAAAGTACGCCCGCCTATATCGTCAGTGCAGTCGCTTTTCGCTATGACGAACTGGCGACGATCCGCACGGATACGGACACCTACACGCAGGTATTTTGAACGGTTATTTGCGCTAAGGGAATTCCATTCTTCAGCAGTAAAGAACACGTTGACACCGTCTTCGATCCGGATTGTGGCAAAGGACAGGTCAAGCAGCCCGCCAGCCCATCTGATATATTTTGCAATGTCACTGGCAGGCGTATTTTCGTTCACGTTGGTAAAACCGATCTCCTGCAAAACAGATACCTGTTCTTCTTTATTCATGCGCAAAAGCAATGCGCTTTCATTATTCTTGTCTGTCATAAATATGTACTGTTTTAATGGATTACTCTTCTGCCGTTGCCCTTACATGCAACAGGCTTGTATTTTTATTCTGTACGTTCATGTGTCCGGTATTCAAATTGCACGTCCATGCATTTGTCGTATCATAGTACGTGCTCGTCCAGTAGTATTTGTCCGTCAGGAACATGCTGTCACTGCTCCAAAATGCACGCAGCATTTCATTGATTTGGTCACGGTATCGATACATGATCATCATCTGTCCGGAAGAAGGCAAGAACCATTCAGTATCATCCTCCAGACCGTCGCCATCGAGCGTGAAGGCTTTATAGGCTACGGCAGCTTCCGCAGCGGGTGCGCCTTCCACGCCGTTCGAATTTGTCCCTTTCAGGGCATCAAGGATCAGGCGTGTATCTTCTTTCCCGGTGAAGCAGGTGTACATTTTGCCCAGCATCTTTGCGGAAAGCCCGTCAATCGCTTTACCAAGACCGCCCCAATAGAAGCTGGAAGACAAGTCAGCTGCATAACACTCTTGTGCCGCAATGACAAAAGACTGCGAATGTGCCCGGATGCACAAACCACGACGGATAAACTTCAACTTGTTGGCAGGAGTCAACGAGTTCCACTCCTCACGGGTAAAATACCATTTGGAATTATCGGAAATCCGGTTACATGCCACCCGCATGTCCAGCAACCCGGTAGCCCACTTTATCCGGTTCGGGAACTCGCTGGCACGCGAGTTTTCCGTAATGTCGGCAAAGCCTACCGCCTGCAAGGCTTTTACCTGTTCCTGTTTATTGAGACGCAGCAGGGTTGCGCTCTGTTCTTTTGTACTCATGTTATTTGCTGTTTACTATATCGTTAATATCCATATTTTCTTCCGCAAACCGTTGAAGGTATTCTTCATAGGTTTCACCATTATAATAGCCCATGATTTCACCCACATTATCCAATGTGACTTCGGGATAATAGGGTTCTCCGCCATACGCTTCCGCATTAAACCAGTCGATGATCTTGATATAAGCGTCGATTATGGTGCTGACGGTCAGACCTTCGAAGCCGTTCCGGATCGCTTCTATATCCGAGTTCTCGATGACTTCATCCAGCAGATAGTTCCCGGTAAGTACGGGCTTCTCTACCTGATTACCGTTTTCATCCAGTCCCCCGATACCGAGTTGCAGGATTTCCAGCACTTCCGAACCGTTCCCGATGAAATCACGGTTTGTGATACGGATATGGCGGAATACGACATTACCTTCCTGCGAATCGATTATGTCGCGGATCATCTTTACAACGTCGATAAGCGGGCAGTTTTCCACGCGCAGTGTGGTGATGTTCGGCATGGATTCAACAACGATGCCTGTGTCCGCGTTCAACCCCTTATAGCTCAACTTATCGAGGTTCATCAACTTGAACTGTGTCATGGTGGTCGGCAGTTCCGCATATTGAACCGGACAGCCGCCTACAAAATTGATGATCTGCAGGGAACTGCCGTATGCCAACAGGCGCAAAAGGCGTGTTGCCCCGGTCAGGTCAAGAGATACCAGCTTTTTGAAGTTCTCAACGTTAAGGAGTCTCATGTACGGTTTTTCACCAAGCGGGAGGTCTGTGACGCTATTGTTGGCATATCCTTCGCGTTTGCTGCCGAACACCAGTTCCTCGACACGGATCAACGTAGTGAAGTCTTTTGCCTGTGTACCGTCGATGTTGACAGTGCTCAAATCACCCAAAGACTTGATCTTCGATGCACCGATGATATAGATCGCGCTCGATGAGTTTGAACCGTCGAAATGGAATGTCACCTTTGAGCCGTCTTCTTCCGCCCATGCCCCCTGTTGTGCGGCTGGCGTATTGAAGCCCGCCCACAATTTCCATTGCTCGCTTGCGGTCACTTCGATATTGATGTCCTCACCGATGGCGCGGAACATGCACATATTATCCGCCTTCAGGATCGTGCTGACACCGAAATAAGCGTCAAGGAAGTCATAACGGGCAGACACATAGTAATGGCGGTAAGGGATACCCATACCGGAGATCACGTTGAACGCCTGACCGCCCGGATTGGTGATATACTTCGCCACGGAATCACGGCAGGCGACGATCGCAGGGATCAAGAGGTGGTCTTTTTCTTCCGATTCACGCAGAACGGCTTCGTAGGAGAAAGCGGACTCGCCACCCGGAAGGCGCGATGTGCGGATTTTCTCCGCGGTCGCTGCAAGTCCGACCTGATCATAACGCCACATGCCTTGCCAAACGACGCTCATACGTCCGGCAAATACGTTTTCCCCCTCCATGACGCTGTCAAGCATCACGTTATACGGAAGTTTGAAGATACCGGAATTATTCTTTCCGTTCGTACTGTCCGAATCATAATCGTGGTTCATGTACCAACGGTAAATACCGTCCGGGCAGAGGTACAAAGCCCACATGCTGTTTTTCGATAACTGGTCGACGCCTGAATGATACAGGATACGGACTAGGTATGCGCGGAAAGAAGCCACGCTGCAATACTTGTCCATTTCCTCAACCAGCTTCCGGTATCGGTTTTCGAGCGTATCGCTGACCTGTGCCCCGTTGATACTGATTTTGCCGCCTGCCATACGGTTCTTCGGGTTACATGAATACACCCATTCGCAGAACTGTTTCCAGTGGTACGGTGTCTTCTTTCCAAGCGCATAGGCAAGGTTCATGCCGTCATCGTCCGGTGTACGGAATTCAAAGAACATCGTCCATTTGGGAACAAGGCTTTCCGTTGACAGTTCCGCACCGTACAAGCCTTTCACCCACTTGCTGTGCGTCGACTGCATGGTCATGAAGTTGTCGATATCATCGAAGATGCACATACCTTCATAATCAAGCATTTCAACACATTCAACCGGATTCAGGACACGTCCGGTAACGACCGTTTTCTTGCCGTTGAAAGAGATTGTTCCGGTAGTGTTCTTCCATGCCCCGTCGACGTATTCCATGAACTTGTACGAAGCGTCCGTCGATTTGGAAAGCATGTAGATCGTATCCTGATCGTAGTCGTCAGCATGGGACATGAAATAGGATTCCGTCACGTCCGGAAGGTCGGTGAAGTCGCCATAACTTAAACAGTCGGCATTGTAGCCGGGAACATCCTTGAAGCCGAAAGTCGGTGGATTTCCCTTGTCAATGTTCCAGTCACCGCGACACCAAAAGTACGCGTCATTGATATTTCCGGTATCCGACTTGAAGACAAGCACACTGTTACCGTCAATACTTGTACGCAAGTCCAGCGTGTTGTTTTCATCCGCATAGTACGCGTTCTGCGCTGGGGTCATATATTCCTCGCCCAAAGCCTTCTGCATATCGTTATTGATACGGGAAATCGGGGTGTTTACCTTGTCGGGTGATGCATAGTTGACCTTCAGACAAACCTTGTCGAATGGAATAGTCTCACCACGCAAAATGATTTTCTTGTTTGCAATCGCGTCGAGCAAAGCCTGCGGAGCCCGTTCCGGATACATTGCGCGGATAGTTGCCTTTTTCAGCTTGTATTTCCGGTTTTTATAGGTCGGATAGAAGGCGGATGTCGTTCCCTGATTGGTCGTTTCCACGTTCTCGATAATAAGGCTCATACCTTTGTCCTTGCAGAACAGGTACAGGTCTGTATATATCTTGGTGGACGTATCCGTTACGTTGTCAAGCGTTTCAAGTTTATAATCCCCGTGCGGCATTTCCACCAGACAGTCACACATTTCAAGTGCTTTGTTCAGGTCGATTTTATTGTCGGTTAGGATATCGTTCTTTTTGTTCAAAGCGATCATTTCGTCCGTATCGGACTTGCCGATTACAAACTCGTCATTGATCTGTTCGTCCGCCATTTCCTTTTCCCAAGAGAGCAAGCGGTACATGTACAGTTCCCCGGCTGTTCCGGAGAAGCTGATTTGTTCGGACTGTTTGATCGCGCTTTGTCCTGCCGTATATTTGGATGCGCCAATCAGGTCACCGTCACAATATAGCTTGATATAGCCTTTGCCGTCCTCTTCCGCATTTGCCTTTTCAATGACAAAGGCAAACTCGTAGATGTCGCCCGGCTTGAAATACCGTTCAATCAGTTCAGTTCCGAGTGCTTTGAAGTACACGCATTTTGAAGTGATACGCCACCCGATTTGGTTTGCTTCGTCCCAGCATGACACAACGTTCGCGTCAGGATCGGCAGCGTTCTGCGTTTTTATCTTGATGATGGTAGTCGATCCGGTCTGCTCAATATTGGTACGGTTATAGGGACGATAAGTACACAATGCGGTGGCATCATCCGAAACCTTGAACGCTTTTCCTTCGGTCTTGTCAGCGACAAAGGCATTCGTGGAATAGTTGAATCCGGTCTGCTTCATTTCATAAAGTCCGTACAGCCATGACTTGTCCTGATCCGAATTGTCCTTGTCTGCCGGATTGAAACAAATCATATAGCTGGAGTCACCATTGATGTCTATGACGGAACTGTTAACGGAGTACTCGATCGTATTGCTTTCTCCGGCTCCGCATTTGCCGTAAATACCCAGCACGTTTCTGATATTGTCCGCAATCGTAAAACCGTCGACACGGGTGGACAGGTTGAATGTACTGTTACGTCCTACTGATACGGTAGTCAGCACCGTATCGGTTTCACTGTTGTCTCCGGTAGAGGTATTGGTAACTTTCGCGACCTTGTGTATTTCGACATGGGCATCGGTAGCGACATGGCTGGGATCATAGCACGCCACTTCGATGTTCAGGTTTGCATACTTCCTGACTGACCATGCCGTTTCCGTTTCTTCGGAATGCGCAAGCGCCACGACAGGCATAAGACTTGACGGGTTGACAATCATCACATCAAAGAACTGGTAGTTCGACCATACGCCCGATTCCACGTCCTGTGCGACAATCCTGACAGTATATGCACCATGTTTCAGTCCCAAAGACGAAACGTTGATTTGCAAGTCCTGTGAGCGTGTGGAAGCCACGCTGGTTTGTGAGATCAGCTTCCATTCGTCGCCTATTTTGATATGTGCCGTAACGGTTGACTTATTGGCGGAGGACAGTTTGAACACGTCCGTCATGGTGATGAGTCCCGAACCTTCCTGCAATGTTTTGTACAAAGCCCATACACGGGAAAGTTTCAGGTTTACAGCCGTGACGCTGATTGTCTTCTGCGCGGTGTTTCCCCCGTCATCGGTGGCAACGACCACAAACTTGCGGTTCATCGCTTCGCTGAAATAGCTTTTAACGGGAATCACAAAAGTGTAGTCCGTATCTGACGGGGAACTTTCCCGGTTCACGTTGAACGTTTCAAGCGTTTCCCCCGTTGATTTGTCTTTCAGTTGCAGGGTTTCGATATTGTTGTATGAAACCATTTCACCCGATCCGGTACGTGACAGGATTGCAAGCCTGATTGTCAGGTCGTCAGTTCCGAGTGCGGCATACAGGGAGGTCTTTTGCGGATAGATATACACGATTGTCCCGGCAACGTCCCCACCGCCACCAGTTCCGACTGCAAAGGTGAAACCGTCGCCCAGCGGAAACCCTTCCGCGTTCTTCATGTACACACGCACCGTTCCGTCTTCCGCCTGTTCGCCATCCACGTCGACGGGCATGGCATCATAGACCGCACCACCTGCTACCGGGTTCACGCTGTCCTTGATGATTTCGGAATCGGTTTCGACTGTTCCCCCAGCGGCAGAACCGAAGTCGTTCCATGCCGCCAAGTCATTATAATCGGCACGGGACGCGCACAACTGTTTGGACTCGAATGTTTCCTTTCCGGTGCGGTAGATGATAACCACACCGGGTTTGATGCATTCCGTTTCATTTGCTGTCTCGTAAGCTGTCAGGGCATTGATAGCCGTTTGAAGAATATAGTATCCGTTTGATAATGGTGCAATTTCATCGATCAGTAGCACTGCGCCTTTGCCCGTCATGTCGCCACCAGCACCACCGAAGTCCGTCCAGTTCGCTTCTGTGGCAAAGCCTTCAAGGGATGATCCGGCAAACTGTTTGGATTCCCATTCACCTTCAGCAATTTTATAAGTCAATACGATACCCGGTTTGCGATAAGTGACATTATCCGCATTCTCCCTTTCCGTAATTGCGGCAATGGCTGCGGACAAGGAATAGACAGAGCCGCCACATATTTCGTTGACATTGATAACGGACAGGGCTTTGTTAGCCAGCGACAATGCTGAAGACGCGGTAGCCTGTGCGTCTTCAGCCGATTTCTTTGCCGCTTTTGCAGCCAAGTCCGCAGACGCGGCTAACTGCATCGCGTCGGAGTCGGCAGAAAGCAAAGCCCCGGCAAAGTAGATGTAGGTCTTGTTGCCGAACAGGTATATTTTATTCTCGTGCGGGTGTGTGCGGTCGGTATTCATATAGGCATCAACACCTTTCCAGCTTGGATAATACTTGTTGTCAACGAAGCAGGCAAATTTACCCAGACTGGCGAGAAATACAATTTTACCGTCTTCAGTAGGCGCACTGGACTGCTCCAACACAATGGAAGAGTCGGTTACTATTTCGTCGAAGCGTTCTGTTGAGTGATGTACGAAATCTACCATTAAGGAAGACACGCCCCGTGATATACCGTCGGCATCGTCAGAAAGGCTTTTAAGTTTACCCCATACTGTCCCGTCTTCGCTTTCCGATTCCGCTTCCGTGCCGATATTATCGGACAGCTTTCCGATATTTTCATTCGCTTTTTTAGCG
>OGRY01002934.1_pt1 | contig 10321 bp, 16 predicted proteins | sample 1553551 | NCBI WGS metagenome assembly OGRY01 (sample SAMEA2580101, study PRJEB22360) | human gut metagenome | biome: human gut; feature: human-associated habitat; material: faeces | place: Denmark | collected 2008/2010
CAAGTTATAACTCGGCAGGCGTTCCAAATACTCTAACGAATAATGGTATTACGTATACCTTACAAAGTGATAAAAGTGTTATCGCTAATGGAACTGTAACAGATAAGCAAAGCCAGTTTTTTTATAGTGATGCGGCAGCATTCAAGTTGCCAAATTATAATATATATACTTTATCTGCTAACAATAACGGTTCACAAAATACTTATTATAACCGAATGGAATTTGTTGCGACAGACGGAAGTGGCAACTATGCTCAAAATGTAACAACAAAACCGATGTCGTTAACACAATCACAAGCAAAACGTCCCAACAGTGGAACATATTGCAAATTTTATGCATACGAGAATGCCAAACTCAACAATGTTACACTATACCCGCAAATAGAATTAGGTGATACCTATACTGGCTATGAACCTGTTTTGCCGGCGATAACACTCACCCCGTCAGCAGACGGAACAGTTACAGGTGTAAATAACATTTATCCTACAACTACATTATTGGCAAATAAAGATAATGTTGTAATTGATGTCGAGTACAACAGAGATATTAACAAGGCTTTTGAGGAATTGCAAAACGCAATTTTAGCACAAGGTTCAAACACTTGATAGAGAGGAGAACAACATAAATGTTTAATTACAGAAACTTTTTAATGACAGGTTTTAAAGACGCAGTTGGTAAAATGGCTGATTATCAGGTTATTTTAAATGCCAATGGATTTTATGAAAAAGGTGTATTGACTGAGGGCGACTTGGCAGAGTTGCAGACACTTATTGATACAAAGAATACACCTGTTGAAGTTGAAAACATTTGAGCGGAAAACAATAAAATGACGGAGGACATATTATGGTCGAAAAATACAGCAGAAAAAAAGACGGTAATAAAAAGCTGTCCGCAAATTTCCTTGTGAAAGAATTTGCGTGTCACGGCGGCTCGGACTACATATTAATTGATACCGAGCTTGTAAAACTCTTACAAAAAATACGAGAACATTTTGGAAAACCGGTTACTTTAAATAGTGCATACAGAAACCCCACCTATAATAAAAAAATAGGCGGGGTTTCTAACTCACAACATACAAAAGGAACGGCGGCAGATATCGTTGTCTCTGGCGTAACACCTAAAACCGTTGCACAGTATGCGGAATTTTTAATGCCCTATTCTGGTGGCATTGGATTGTATAACGGCTTTACGCACGTAGACGTCCGCCAAAGGCGTTCTCGCTGGCAAAATTTTGGCAAGGAAGTTGTTGTATCGGGATTTTCGGGATATAGTGAACCTGTTACATCAACAGCCATTCCCTCTGCAAAATACCATATAGAGGGCACAACTCATATTGTAGAGATAGACCCTCGTAATATATGGGCGGTTGAAACGCAGAAACCGACAAATCAGACGCCGTATAACAATTTTGTTAACTCCGTTTTCTTTATGGCGCAAAGCAACGGAATTATGTATCCACAGGGAATTATGGTAAATGGCGGGAAGGTGCTGTGCAATAACGCAACGCACGGTAAACCAGTATCAACGCTTATTATTCATAGTGCAAATGATGTTGAAGTTAAAATGGTTTCGGATATAAAGAAAGAGGATAACGTTTGGTTTGCGGTAAGCGGTTACGGAATATATCCGTATATCACTGCGGAACAAGAGGGATTTACCGGAAAGTTTTCGGACGTGCTTAGAACTACTAACAGACCTATAATCGGTTACAGAAAAAAGGATAATAAAATCGTTATTGCCGTAAGAGGTGCCACAAGTGCACATAGAGCACAGCAGACCGCTAAAAATCTTGGACTTGACTTCGCCATATCTCTTGACGGCGGTGGCAGCACTACATTGAAAGTAAATGGCGGTTATAAATTCCGTGGCGATGGTAGGAAATTATATGGAGGTCTTATATGGGCATAAATTCAAAAAGCAAATCACAGACTTAGAACTTATGATTTTAGGAGGTAATGAATAATGTGCGAGAAAATCAAATCAAGATACGACAAAGGCTATATACGCTTGGACCAACTCGAAAGATACGTTGAGCTTGGTGTTATTACGCAGGAACAATTTGAAACTATAACAGGTAGAAAGAGTTAAGAGGTGACAAAAAATGGAAAAAGTTATTACAAAAGTAAATGCACTGTGGGCAGCAGTCGCAACACTGTGTGCAACTGCATTCGGAAAGTATTGGTTTTTATTCTTTGCGTTTTTTGTGCTGAATGTGGTTGATTACATAACGGGAATTGCAAAGGCTCGGTTTTCTCACACGGAAAATTCAAACAAAGGCGTTAAGGGCATAATCAAAAAGGTTGGCTACTGGATTGTAATAGCCCTTGCCTTTTTTATCGCCGTATCATTTGAAAGTATGGGGTATAATCTCGGCGTAAATCTTGCGTTTGTTGAAATGCTCGGCTGGTTCACGTTAGCAACATTTTTAATTAATGAAATTCGTTCCATTCTTGAAAACTTGGTACTCATAGGTGTAGATGTGCCAGCGTTTTTAATAAATGGATTGGAAGTTGCCGCCGAGGTCGTTAAATCTAAGACTGACAGTGGCACGGAGGACAGGCAATGAAAATATTACTCATAGCCGGATATATTAAACGACTTATCAGAGCGGACATTGCCTCAGATAGCAACAACGAGAATTAGCTATAATCAATTTTGACGGAGAATTTCAAATACAATTATAACACAGTCGTAAATAAATTAAATACAAAAACGGAACGGTTTTTGAAACCGTTCCGTTTTTTGTAGTGATTTAATTCCGTAAAATCACTATTCCAAACAACCCATTTGCAAAAATAAAGCGATGTTCGGATTTAAAACCTAATGGCGGAGAAGGAGGGTTAAAATCCGAACAATTCATATCCTCCTCATCAAACACCAAATCGCTGAACTCGTCAATAGCGTCGATTGTTTCTATATAAGAAACCTGCTTACCGTCTTTTAAATTATACCAAATTACAACCTTGTCATCGAATAAGTATATAGAGTTTATAAAGGTGTCAATAATTCGCCGTCTGAACTTCATATCGAATAAATCACCTTTGCAGAAAGATTTTAACCATTTGATTATATCTTCCTTTGTGAGCTTGATTTTATTCGCAATTCTCAATTTTGCAAGGTCGATTGATAAGTCTTGTTTTTGTAAATCCAATTCCTCTGCCCTTTTATCAATTTTTCTTACCACAGCGTCGGTCCTTGATTTTAAGCCCAAATCAATAAGTGCGTCCATTTCTTTATCAATAGCGGAGATGCTATTTTCTAATTCTTTTATTTTTTCGTCGTTGAAGTCTTTGTTGTAAACCTCAACTACCCGTTCGGCGAGATAATTCATCTGCTTTGGATTTAATACATAGAGCAGTGTTTGCTCTACAACGTACCATTCGATAAAATCTTTCTTTTCTCTTTTCTTTTTACATTCCCGCACGTGCTTTTTGTACTTTGAGCAGGCGTAGTAATAGTACCTCGTTCCGCTTTTGCCTGTTCCGGCATCGCCGACCATAGGCGAGCCGCAATATCCGCAGAATGCCTTTCCCTGCAACAGATACTCAATGCGTGCTTTTTGAGCGGCGGGGGCGTGTTTGTGGCGTTTTAATTGCTGCTGTACTTTGTTGAACGTATTTTCGTCAATAATAGCGGGGAAAATGCCTTCTATTTCCTCACCCTTGAAGGTGTGTATGCCAATATATTTCTTGTTGTTTAAAACGTGCTGTAATGAGTTAATTGTAAATTGCTTGCCCGTTTTGCTTTTATATCCCTTATTGTTTAGCTCGTCAATTATCTTGCGTTTGGGGACGCCGTTTGCGTACTGCTCAAATATCCATTTTGCAATCGGAGCTGTTTTTTCGTCCGGCTGAACAATTCTGTCAACAACTTTATAGCCATACGGAGGAATACCGCCCGTATATGTTTTGTTTTGGATTGCGACTCTAAGACCTCGCTTTACATTTTGAGAGAGATTGGCGGAATAATATTCTGCCATACCTTCGAGCACGCTTTCGAGTATAATTCCCTCCGGGCTGTCCGATATTTGTTCCATAGCAGAGAGAACACGCACACCGTATTTTTTTATCTTGTTTTTATATATAGCGCTATCGTATCTGTTGCGTGCAAAACGGTCGAGCTTATAGACGATAATGTATTGAAATTGCTTTTTCGCCGCATCTGCAATCATTTTTTGAAAATTTTCACGATTGTCGTTTGTGCCTGTCATAGCACGGTCTATGTATTCACCCACAACATTAAATCCGCAGCGTTCGGCGTATTCGTAACAATCTTGCAGTTGTCCCTCAATACTGCGCTCAGTTTGATTATGTGAAGAATACCGTGCGTATATTACGGCGTTTGCACTTCCGTTCATATAGCATACCTCCCTGTTAAAATAAAAACGACATATTGCAACGCAAGAGTTATGTATAAAATATGCCGTTACAATACTAATACAGTTTATAGACGTGTACCGATAAAAGTGTTAACAAAAGTACGCCAGCAATCAACAATATGCCTGCAACGATATTACGTGCAGACGTTTCGGCGCATCGCAATACAACATTTGAAAATTCGGTTGCATCACGTTCCTTAGCATCTTCCGTAAGGTCAGAAAACATATGGTTTAATTCTATATGAGCCGCCTCGTGGATTATAACGTTTCTTTTGTCTTTCGGGCTTAAACCGGCACGCACAAAAATGTACTTTATGCGCTCATCAAAGAATACAAAGCCTTTGCTCTTTGGCAGTTCGCTGATATTAAGCTCGTCAATAATAGGTGAGTTGTCCGAAAAGATAACTACCTTCCAATCAAGGCGTTCATAATATTGCTTTATAGTCAAAAAATCTATATTACCTCTGAGTTTGATTACAAAATATTTAGCCTTTCTTTGAATTGACAATTCAAGTACCTCCTTATCAGGTGCTTGCGTTGCCAATATGCCGCTAATAATGCTCACTCATAATATAAAAGCAGAGCCTCTCTTAAATTGGCAAGGCTCTCATCAATGCTTTTGCCTTGCGATGCAACACCGCTTATTACATCGGTTGCAATATACCAGTTTTCCTCTTTCTGAATTATGATTGTGCATTTAATTGAAATTTTGGCATACTCCTTTCATCAAGATAGAATTATTAAAAAATCGGTCAGCAATCAACGGGAACGCTGTCAACATAGCAAGTATCGGGGCTTATGTCAATCTTATTCTCCCACACAGTATTACTGTCAATTTTAGGGTTTATATCCCAAGAAATTGAATTACAGTCATCGACGTATACACCTTTGAATACATCAAAGCAAGCGATTTTTTCAAAGACGGTTCCCTTTTGGATAAGAGGACGAACGTCGTATAATCTCTTTTCGCCGTTATCAAATTCCAATGTGAGTGAAAAATCGGCATTTGCTTTGACTGACACTACCTTTTTTCTGCCGCTTGAAAAATATTCAGCCATTTTTTTGTCAAAGCCTTTGGAAATGTAGTATTCAACTGTCTTATCCATAACAGCACCTCCGTAATTATCTAAGCGGTTCAATGTTAAATAATTCCTGTTTGTTTTCTGCGAGCGACCAGTTTTCCATCAGTTCATCTTGATGAAATGCCGCCCAACCCAAAAGCATTTTTAACTGTTTATTTGGCAAAGAGCCTTCCATTACATCAATGTCAAGTATAGAAACAATAACCTCGTAACTTCCGTATTTTGCGTGAAAATGCGGCGGCATATGGTCGTTCCAGTTAATGTAAATCTTAATTCCTCTAAACATACAGATTGTTGGCATAGCAATCATCTCCTTAAATTGTGTATGCGGTATTGAAATACGCCGGATTATGTATCACTCTAATGTTACCTGCAAGCTAATATGTACATTGTTTTCGTCAATCTTATATATTATCCTCCGGCAGTTCTTTTGTAAAAGTTTCGCCGTTTTCAAGCTGTTTTTTTGACTCCATAAGCCAGTCATAATTTGATTTGTTCCCTATAATATAAGCGTTTTCAACAAGATTATCGTATGTTTCCGCCGAAAGCTTGCCCTTCGGTACAGGTATGCTCCTGCCGAGTGCTTCTGCCGTTTCAATCCACTCGGCTATAATGGTTTCTGCGTTATTCAGCGCCTCAATGCGAGTGGCGCCGTCTGCTATACAACCCGGGAGTTCCGGAACTTCTGCAATGAAAGCGTTATCCTCGGCACTCCAATACAAAATGATTTCGTAGTTATACATTGATATTGCCTCCTAAACCATATAATATGCTAATTTTCGTCATCTAATTGCTTTATGGTTTTAAGTGACATTTTTGCGTTATCGGGAGTGCTGCCGTCATAGGCTGCCATATATGGAGTAACGTTTCTGCCGTCGTCAACAATTATTTTAACACCACGGTTTACCTCTACAACATCAGTGCGACCGAGCAGGTAGTCAACGGAACAGTCGAGGTAATCGGCGATTGTATGAATTTTATCGACCGACGGAATTTGCCCTTTTTTCATATTGTCAAAAATACTTTTGTTTAGTCCGACAATACTCAGAAATTTATTCTTAGACAATCCTTGTGATTTTAAAAGTGGTAGTATTCGTTCCTCAATTATTTGCAAATTATACATATTTCGGCGCTCCTTTTGGAACATTTTCACAAATATCCGTGAATATACGGATATTTGTATTGACTTCCGTGTATTCACGGAGTATAATTTAACCAAGTTAAATATTTAACCACATTATAACACACAAAAACGCAAATGGCAATAAGGAGGTTTCAGAATGAGTAGTAAAATTAAAGATTTATTAGAAAAAAAGGGAGTAAACCAATCTGAGTTTGCCGCCGAAATCGGTGTATCGCCGGCATTTGTGAGCGGTATGCTCAAAGGATACAAAAGTCCGTCGGTTGCACTCTTAAAGAGAATTGCGGATTTTCTCGGCGTCAAAATTGATGAATTGATTTAGCAGAAATGGAGGTGTGGAGCATATGACAAACTTAAAGACAGAGGACGGCAGGATTTTAAAAGAAATAGGGCAAATCGCCCATCGTAATTCAGCCGGTGAATTTATTGACAAGCAGGCGGTGTATATTATCGTTTCAGAAAAGGACGTCAATCCCAAAACGCAAATGCTGCCGCAGGAAGAAAAAACTCTTAATGATATTGCTCAGATATTTGCCGAAAAGTTTGCAAAGTATGTGAACGAGTGCAAGGCGCAGGGAATAGACGTCGGGATTTAATGTGCGAATTCAAAAAACGTGGACGTGTATCGAGGAGGAATAAAAAATGTTGTCGATTAAAAATCAGAAGTACATATTCGGAAGATTATTGAAAGGTGAATTTGTTGCATATCAGCCCTTAGGCGAGGACCGTTTGGTTTTCAGCGATGGCGTGCGGCTGTTTGTGTTTTCAAAAGAGCAGATAAAATTTGATGCTACGAAGTGCACCTATGTTACAAATTTAAAGGACGTGTTACACAATGCTTTAAACGGAACGGAAGTCAGAGCGACGGAGGAAATCAGAGATGTCGGTCGGAGCGGCAAGACGTACAGAAAACTGACAGCCAATGGCAGTTCAAACTCTGTGTGGGTTGAAGATAAATTTGTTAAGGATTATGGTGATTGTATCCTGCTCTATAATTCGTTATACAAAAAGAAACCCGTTTGTGCTTTGGACGATTACGGCGAATTGTTGGCAGCAATTATGCCATTTGATATGAACGCTATTTCTGAAAGGGAGTGATAAAAATGAACATTAAATGTGTAGAGGCATACACGCTCTCGGAGCTTGTTCTCCGTGAAAAGCAGGTTCGGCAGCTTAACGAATTTTGTGCGGTGTCCCGACGCAACAACCACGTTGACCCGTACCAGATGACAATAGACGATATTATTAATGCCTGGGCGCATCAGCTCAAAGTAAAAAGTGGCGGCATAACGTACGAGCGCATTAAGTCAATTAAATTAACGATAGACGCTGACGGCAATTCGTTTTTGCAGCTCGAACTCTTGGGGAGCAATAATTGCATCGGAGGATATTCGGTCATTGCAAGTCCGAAAAATATTGAAATAGCATAGGGAGTGAAACAAATGAAAAAGAGATTGCTTTTAACATTTTTAGGGGTTATGCTCATAGTCTGCGGTCTTATTCAATATGCAAAGTCAAGACCGGAGGCAGAGTGTATTGATTACACGGTTTCGAGCGGTGACACGCTGTGGAGCATAGCTGAGGAATACTACGGTGTCGATGCAGACATCAGAGATGCGGTACATAAAATCCGAAAGGTTAATAACAGTGACGGCTACATATATCCGGGAGATGTTATCAAACTTCCGATAGAATAGGAAAATCGTTATGAAAAGTGTTATAAAAAGAAAAGCGCCCGAAGGCGCCCACTAACAATGGTATTATAACACTTTTCTTTATTAAAAGTCAAGCAAAAGAAAGGAAAAGTTAAAATGTATAATGCGATAGCAAAAATCAATGAAGAAATGCAAAAGGACCCCAACAACAGATATTTGGAAATACTCGGTCAGTACATTATTGACCGTTGCTCCGAGAAAGCGGTTGCCGATGCCGTAAACGGCGGCAAGACTCTTGAAGGAGCGTGCAAAGCGGTTGAGGCTGCCGCTCGTAAAAAGAAAGGTCAATGCGTCGTTATGTCGGACGGTGAAATATTCGACGCAGCAGACAAATACCTCGGTGTTTCCAAAAGCGACAAAGCAAGAGCACATACAAAAGGTGAAGTAGACGGTGTAACCTCTGCGGCAGATGACGAAATGGAAAAGATAGACACGAACGCCGTAAACCTCGATTTTAGCGACTTTCTTAAATAAGGGGGGCGGTTCGTATGCAAATGCCAAAGAGTATAAAGGAATTGCCGTTTAAACAGTATGACGCCGGTAACGGAGAGGTTAAATACAAAATAGACGTTTCGCAGGTGAACATAAACCACGAAATGATGTATCTGTGCGAATTTACGATAAATTCAAAATATTACAAGCGTAACTGGTACGGTTATACGGTAGATGTGCACTCTTTCAGAATGTTAATATCCAAAAAAGAAAAGGACTACCGAATATTTGAGGAGGGCAAAGAAAAGGTTTCCGCACCGTCGCTGAGCAATTACATCGGCACATACACGTATTGCAATATCTCCAAAAAATCGGAAAAGCTGCTTAAACGTCTCTGCGGCTCGGATACAACAGGCAATCACGAAGTAGACAACCTGTGGTATCTGCTCGAAAAATGGAAAACCGCAAAAATCGCAAAACAGCGTGTTGAAAGCGGATACATAGACGATGCCGAGGTATACAAATGCCCCGCTGAATATCCGAACGGCTTCCTTGAACAGGTTAGAGAAATAGTGAGCGGCGAAAATGTAATTCTGTATAAAAAGGGAAACGTCCGGGGACGGTGCTTTGTGTGCGGCGAGTACGTAAAGACACCGTACACGCAGAAATTTATACAGTATCAACGTCAGATATGCCCAAACTGCGGTGCAGAATGTCTGTGCATTCTCGAAGACGGTGCGGCGTGGCTTGCTGACAAAGTTACAAACATCATAACAATGCAAAAAGGCAACGACAGTACAGTGTGGTTCAGACAGTTTCATATTATGCGTGACGAAACCGCCAAATACAGCGATATTTCGATGTATGTAAGCGAAATCGGCAGATATGCAATCCGTGGCAATAAATCGGCGGCTTGGACACTCTGCTATAAAGAAGGCGGATACTTCGGGCCGAAAACGGAGTGTCGGCTCACCGAATGGTCGAGGTATAAATATGCCGACGTGTATGACGGTTCATATGAGTTTTACTGCCCAAATATAGACGATGTCATATCCGGAACGAACCTTCAATACTCATCGCTTGACGGCTATATAAAAAACAGTGAAATCAAAAGCAAAAATCCGGTCAAATACTGCCGTCAGTTTATTAAATATCCCGTATATGAATTTCTTTACAAGCGAGGATTTTACGGCTTAATTTCCGACAAGGTACGGGGACATAATCTCGGCGACGCCAAAAACGCCATAAGGTGGGAGGCAAAACGTCTTAAAGACTGTTTTAAATTCCCGATGAGATACCTTAACTTCATCGTTGCGCAGGCGTGGACGCTCACAGACATTTTAAAAGTCAACAAGATGTACTCTGCCGGTTTTTCCGAAAGCGAAATCAAACTTGCCGTTATCAACAACATAGACGAACATTATCTCGGACGTATCAAGGAATACGTGAGCGTTCAAAAGTCGCTGACATATTTAAAGAAACAGCAAACGGTTTCTCCGAACGAAAGCATTAACAGGCTTTACGGAATATATGCGGACTATTTGGAGGAGTGCGCAGAATTTGAATATAACCT
>OGRY01002935.1_pt1 | contig 10318 bp, 7 predicted proteins | sample 1553551 | NCBI WGS metagenome assembly OGRY01 (sample SAMEA2580101, study PRJEB22360) | human gut metagenome | biome: human gut; feature: human-associated habitat; material: faeces | place: Denmark | collected 2008/2010
TTGATCAGCCGGCTGTTCTGGAACACAAAGGAAACCGTGTTCATCAGTTCTTCTTTCGGAATATCACGGACGTCTACGCCGCCCACCCTTACAGTACCGCTTTGAGGATCGAAGAAGCGGGAGATCAGATTTGCCAGCGTGGTTTTTCCGCCGCCGGACGGTCCCACAAAAGCGACTGTCTGCCCGGCAGGAATAGAAATAGATATGCCATTCAAAACATCCTTTTCTCCGTTATAGCTGAAATGTACCTGTTCAAGCTCTACAGAGCCGTCTTTCGGATGCATGGGATGAGCTGTTTCTTTCAGCGGCTCCAAATTCAGAACGCTGTCAATCCGCTGTAAAGCATCGTCCACGATCATAGCGTTTTCGCTCTGGAACATAATACGTGTGAGTGTCACGGAAATGATCGGCGTAATGATGATATAGAATACCAGATTGAGCAAAAATTCTGTCGTGACCTGATCCTGCGTAAACAGCAAGGCTCCTGCGATCAAAAAGACAAACACACCGTTAATGGCCGCGGTATAGAACATCATAGGCGTGCGCAGCTGCTTGGTGTAGGCAATCACCCACACCTTGTACCGGTCAATTGAATCCTTAAACTTCTTAAAGGAAAAGATGGTCTGGCCAAAGGTTTTTACCACCGGAATACCTCGGACATACTCTACCGCTTCATTGGACATATCATCCAGCGCATTCTGATATTCCTTCATCTTCTGCTGCATTTCCTTTCCGGTCATCGCCATCATAATGAGAAAGCCCAGAAGTACCGGCGCCAAACTCAAAAGACCCAGCCGCCAGTCAAACACAAACAGCAGAACCAGAAGACCGCAGGGAGTTGCGAGGGCGTTCGCACGGTCCGGGAGCTGGTGTGCCAGATAGGTTTCCGTAGCAGCGCTGGATTCATTGACGATTTTGCGCAGCTTACCGCTGCCAAAATGTTCCGCAAATCCCAGGGGGAGTTTTACGATATGGTTCATGGACTGCAAACGCAAATTGGTGGCAATGCGAAATGCGCCCAGATGGGAGCACATCAGCCCGGCGATGTACACCAGTACCGCAATGACCGCAAACATCACTGCCATCCAGCCGTTGTAGGTCAGATTCTGCGCACGGCTGAAATCCGGAGCGACTTCCAGCACTTCACGCATGACCTGCCAGATAAAATAATAAGGCACGAGTGCGATCAATGCGCTGATTGCGGAGAGGATCCAGGACGCATAGGTCAGATATCGGTAACTTCCCGCAATCGTGAGCAGGCGCGATAAATTAGATTGTTTTTTCAAGAGAATTCCTCCTTTACATTTCATTTATGATACAGAGGACAATGATTTGTCCTTCTTATATCTAATTTAGTTAGTTTAAGCTAACTGCAAGTCAAAAATTATAGGGCGTTATTGCCCCATAATTTTCATCCATCCTGCGGTGTAAAAGGCCCGCATTTCCTTTACATAGTTTTCCGCATCGGGAAGCGGCATTTCATGGATAACAAGTTCAAAAAACGTATGAAACATCCCGGTGATCAAAATATGCTCCAGAGTTGGGTCAAGCGGCGGGGAGGGTCTGCCTAATTCCGCCAGCACTCTTTGATAAGCGTGTGTCCCCTCCACTTCAATTTCCACCATCTCATCAATCAGCCCAGAAAAGCGGGTCCCTTCGGAACAACAAAGAATGAGCTTACATTCCTCTAAATGCTGATAGGCATAATGCAGCATATCAAACATGCATACCCCTGATATATCGCCCATCACTTCCGGCTGCTGTTCATGGGGCAGGTCGGCAAATTGCTTCTGAGCGTCCTTAAAGCGATCAATCAAGTATTGATAATGTTCGCCCACCAAAGCCTCAAAAAGTTCCTCTTTGCTTTTATAATAACCGTAAAAGGCTCCCAGTGTCTTGCCCAAAGATTTGACGATATTCCGCAGGGAAGCGTCCTTGTAGCCTTTTTGCAAAAACTCCGCTTTTGCCGCCTCATGGATTTGATCCAAAGTTGTCAGATTCTCATCTATGGTACACGCCTCCTTAAAAAATATAGCGGTGCTATATATCACTGCTATATTATAGTTGCTCTTAAGCTGAATGTCAAGTGCTTCTGCATTTTTTATGGATGAATAAAAAGAGAGAAACTACACAAAGGTTTCTCTCTTTTGGTTGTCCGGCTATATACAGCGGTCATTATCCTGTTTGGGTTCCGGCAGAGCACTCATACTACGCAGGCTGACGCCAAGCGTAGAAAGATTGTGCAGTGCGGCCGATGCTGCGGGAGGTAAAATTCCTGCCAATCCCAAGCCTATCAGCGTCCCGTTAAATCCGATGACAAACCGATAATTTGAGTGAATTCTCTCCATCAAAGCCATTGCAATACGACGCAGCTTAACAAGCTCCCAAAGGCTGTCCGCCGCAATGGTAATATCAGCAATTTCTCTGGCAATTGCTGCGCCGTCACTGATGGCAATTCCCGCATCCGCTTCTGAAAGAGCGGGAGAGTCGTTGATACCATCTCCGACCATTAAAACAATATGTCCTTTTTGGCGCAAATCGGCTACAAATTTTGCTTTATCCGCAGGAAGAACCTCAGCGCAGAATGCGTCAACCCCTAAGCGGTTTGCAACCGTAGATGCCGTCCGATAGCTGTCGCCTGTCAGCATAACTGTTTTTTGAATTCCCAAAGCACGCAGCGCAGTCAATACTTCTTTAGCTTCCCTGCGCAGCGGATCGGAAATACAAATCACTGCTGCAAGCTCTCTGCCAATCGCCAAATACAAATGAGAATATTCTTCAGGAAGACGATCAAATCGCTCCTGTTCATTTAGCGGAACAGTTACTCCCTCATCTTCAAAAATGAAGTGCGCACTTCCGATCAATACCCGTTCCTCATTTACCGTACTGGCAATACCATGAGCCACTATGTATTCTACCTTGGAATGAAATTCTTCATGGGATAACCCTCTGCACTGCGCTTCTTGTACTACGGCGTTTGCAATAGAATGGGGAAAATGTTCCTCTAAACAGGCCGCAAGGCGCAGCATATCCGACTCATTTCGTTCTCCGAAAGTGATGATCTGCGTAACCTTCGGACAAGCATGTGTCAATGTACCTGTTTTGTCAAATATGATGGTATCAGCCGCCGCCACCGCTTCTAAGAACTTGCCGCCTTTTACAGTGATATGTTCTTTTCCGGCTTCCCGCATGGCAGAAAGCACCGCCAGCGGCATGGAAAATTTTAACGCACAGGAGAAATCCACCATAAGTACCGACAAGGCCCGCAGGATATTTCGTGTCAGCAGAAAGCTCAAGATACTGCCGGCAAAGGTATACGGAACCAATTTATCTGCAAGGTTAGCCGCTTTGCTTTCAGCTGCCGATTTCATCTGTTCGGATTTTTCAATCATGGTTACAATTTGATCATATCGGCTGGAACCCATAGCTTGTTTTACTTCCAGTATGCACTCGCCTTCTTCTATGACAGTACCGGCATACACGGTGTTTCCCGGGTGTTTTACGACCGGTACAGACTCTCCAGTCAAAGAAGCCTGATTGACTGTGACTTCCCCCTCGGCTAAGATACCGTCCATAGGAATCATGCTCCCGGTACGAATCACGATTTTGTCACCTGGGCGGATATCTGATACTGCTGTCAGAATTTCTGATTCCGGTGTCTTCAGCCATACCCGATCCACATTCAGGGCCATACAGCGAGCAAGGTCTTCCATTGATTTTTTTCTGGTCCATTCTTCCAACAGTTCGCCCAGTTCCAGCAGAAACATGACGGTTCCTGCTGTTCCGAAATCTTTGCGAAATGCGGAAATTCCTATGGACAGTGCATCCAGCACATCTACCTTCAGTTTTCCTCTCCAAAGACAGTGGATACCTCTCTTCAAAAAAGGGAGCATATGCCATACAATTCGTGCGATCTGCAATGGTTTCGGCAAAAAGAGCATAGACGCTGCTTTTAGTACCACTTTTCCGACCAGCTTTTCCTGAAATTTACGGTTTAATTCACGGCTGCTGTGCAGTGGCAAAGTGATTTGTGATTGCGCTTCCTGCAAGTTAAACTCACGGATAGCCGCCAGCACTTCCTTACGTGACCCGGAGTATTGCAGAATCACACACCCGGTGCGTTCATGGACAGTTACTTGTGTGATCCATGATTTCTTTTGAAACCAATTTTCCAGCACATCTGCTTCCTGCAAAGTCATTTTTTTCTGACCGATTCGAAAACGGATACGCCCTTTGCTTTCGTGTAAAATAATTGCCTTCATTTGTCGCTTCTCCTTCATAAAAAAAGAGCCGTATCAACGGCTCTTTTCTGTTACTCTTCCTCAGAAGTTTCAAGTTGTGCGGCTGCCGCTTCTTCCGCTTCTTTTGCAGCTCTTTCTTCATTCAGATCTTTGGCAGAAGCTAAAATGTCCGATGCGTTTTCCTGCACGGTCGTTACCGTTTCCATGACATAATCTTTCATACGCAGTCCTGCGGCTGTTGCGTGAACATATGCTTTTTTAGCGTCTTTGCTGGACAGCAGTTTAATTCCAACCGATCCGAAAAGTGTGCCACCTACAAAAAGAGCCAATTTATTGTATAAACTCATATAGAATCTTCCTTTCCGTTATTTTCTTTTGTATCCTGTAATCATTACCATGAGCAGGCAGATCACGGCTCCCCATGCCCAAAAACGGTGCTGTTTCAACCAGATCCCTCCTTCATAGATTTTGTCTAATTATTATAACAACTTTAGCTAAATCATTCTTTTGGAAACAGACAAAAACCAATGGAATCAGACCTATTTCGATACTGTCTGGGTGTACAATTAAAGTGCCTTTTAAAAGCTACATTGAATTGACTTAAACTTGCGTATCCAATTGCCTGTGCAACGTCCAGTACAGTCATAGAAGAGCACCGAAGAAGTTCAGCGGCTTTTTCCATACGTTTATGTGATAGCCAAGTATATACCGGCTGACCACGAATACTGCGAAAATATTTTTTAAATGTAGTAGGAGATATATAAAATTTGTGACACAAATAATCAATCGTTATTTTTTCATCCAGATGCATCTCCATATAATTGCAAATCTCATTTATCTCTTCTCTTATTACCTTACTTATTTTAAGATTATCTTTATCTTTTGGATACAATGTTCCTGTACTTAGCAGAAATAGCAATTCTACTGACTTCCAAACGCAGTATCTGCTTTTTTGAAAGTCTTCCATTTTGACTATTTCAGAAAATGTAGAAAAAACCCAAGATGAACCATGAATAACAGCACATCCATCTTGCTTATCCATATATTTTTTTACTTCAAAAGTATTCAATTTTAAGTCTCCCATCATACGACATAGGGAATATAAACTCTCTTTTGCCGTAGTCGCATCTACGGATACCAATATTCCTGCCAAATCCGCTGTACATGCGACGGAATACAGTGAAGATACCTCAGATAGTAAAAGAATTTCCTGCTTTCTTACAACAACCACACGATTCCATTGTTGTTTGAGTACAACATGACCTGCAAAACAAAAGAAAACTTCAAAGTGAAGTGGCTGTAAGGATATCGGGATAAATGGATCCTTTGTATTGCCTTGAAGACGAAAATTGCAAACATCCACACCTGTTATTATTGTTTCCCATAAGGCTTTTTCACCTCGGATACTTTTCAAAAATTCTGTTAACACATAGTTTCTCCTCCCTTCTAATAGAAATTATGTCATGTGATAGAATGTAGTTAGCAACGACTAACTACATTCTATCACAATTTCTGTATGAAAGCAAGAACAGCGCAATTGATGTTATAAATAGAATAGCATTTTTATTCTTTCGCTTTAAAATATCCAAGCGCATCGGTACGCTCTCCGTTCTGCCATACTTCAAAGTGCAGGTGGTTTCCGGTAGAATTGCCGGTGGTACCGACATAACCGATGACTTCGCCCTGTTTCACTTCCTGCCCTACGGTCACGCAGATAGAGGAACAGTGGGCATACAGGGTGTCAAAAGTATCGTTATGGTATCCATACCCGCCGCCCCAAGTGTCGATGGCATTGGCAATGGTGACTGTGCCATCTGCCGCTGTCAGAATCGGTGTACCACCCGGAGCGCCGATATCGGTTCCGCTGTGGTAGGCAATTTCTCCAGTAAAGGGGTCCTCACGGTATCCAAACCATGAGGTAATGGTATAACTTTGCGGAAGAGGCCATTGGAAAATCCCGGTCCCTTCCCAATCAGTATTTGGATTCATGATCTGACCACCGCCGCTGTTAAAACCACCCAGCAGTTCTGCCCACAAATTCTGATTTTCTGGCTCCGACATTAAGGCAAGGTATTCGTTCTGCCTTGCATTGAAATTGTACTGCTGCGCCATTTCCTCCGCTGTTTTATGTGTTAGAGAGATTTCCAGAATGGTTTCCGTTACCGTTTCGGTGCGGGTAGTTTCTTTTCCATCCTCGTCTACTTCGGTAACTTCCACTTCATGGCTCTCGGTACGGGTGCTGGAAGACACTGCATTCATCTCCCACATAATATCCCGCATCTGCTGAACTTGAGTGTCATCCAAAGAAGCCACCTGAGTGCCATCTTCCGCACCGGTCACCTTGGCAGAAAAAACAGCGAGAACATCTTCCCAATTGATAGAAAGCACTCCGTCATTTGAAGTAAACTCCACCCGATTATGGCTATTGCTATCTTCAATTTCTTGAATGTGTGCCTGAAATTCCCCGTTTAAAGTTGTCACAGCCTGCGTAACGCTGGTGCCGGTTCCCGTAGAATCCGAACCGAAAAATAAGCCGAAACAGGAACCGACAATCAGGGCAATCAAACAAATTAACAAGATTATCACTACAGCTACCCAACCTCCGGCAGCGATGGCAGCAATCAACCCCTTTACAGCCGCAATGGTTGCTTTAACCGCTGCTATAGTTACACGGACCGCCGCTTTAACTCCTGCAATTGTTGCTTTCGCAGTAGCCTTGGCGGCCTGTGCGGCTTTTTGTGCCGCTTTTGCAGTGGCCTGCGCTGTCTTGGCTGCCTGCTGTGCAGTCTTTGCCGAGCGCTGGGCAGTTTTGATACCTTTAGCGCTATTCTTCACACCTTTCATAGAACGGCTGGCGGTTTTTACTGCTTTTTGAGGTTTTCCTTTGACCGCCTTGGCAGCGGTATTTTTGGTCCGTATTTTAGAAGCGGTATCCTTCGTGATCTCCGTTGCTTTGCTGCCAGCGTTTTTCGCTTCCGAGAGGGTACGGGAAATTTCTCTTTTTTCTTTGACTTTCCGAGCGGTGGTCTGCGCCAGTTTTTTCCCGCCCCGATAGGTAATGTTGGCACTCTTTTTTGCGGTGGTTTCGATACCGGACAGCATTTGATCTCCGGCGCTGTTAGCGGGGGCGTTGGAGGTTTCTCCCTGCTGGCTGGCAAAAGGCGTCCCCTTCAATTCCGATACGGCTTTCTCCTTGGATTTCAGCCATGCATCCTTCATTGCGGTTTTTGGGGCACTATCCAAAAGCCTTGGTTTTCCATTTTCCGGTTTGGTCTTAATTTCTTTCAATGGCATACCTCCTAAAAAAGATACAGGGAGCCAAAGGAGGCTCCCTGCTGCGATGTTGTTTCATGTATAGGTTTACACCCCCCTCAGTGCTTCGTCCGGCTTGGTGGTCATCAGCTGGTACAGACGGGTATTGCGGGGGAAGCTGTTTTCAAACGGTACAATGTTGCCAGCACAGCGGATGAGACCGCAGCCAGCAGATACATTGGTGATGTAGCCAAGCTGGGTGTCCGAGATATGGAGCAGATTTGCCAGTTCATCCCGGTCGGTGGAGGACTGGTTCAGAAGGAGCAAAAACTCCGAGTTTGCCAGCATCAGGCGGGCAGTATCGGAACGGAGCAGCTCCTCGACATTCTGCGTGAGCCCTGTCACAAGGCCGTTATATTTTCGGATACGCTTCCACAGCTTGTAGAAAAAATCGGCGCTGTACTGGTAGCGAAACAGCAGATAAAACTCATCGGCAAATACCCATGTGGTTTTTCCTTTCTTCCAGTTTTGGATCACACGGTTGAAAATCGCATCGAGGGTGACTAACATCCCGATGGGCATGAGCTGTTCGCCCAATTCACGGATATCATAGGCGATGATGCGGGCTTTGGTGTCTACATTGGTGTGCTGGGCAAAGGTGTTGAGACTGCCGGTGATAAACAGCTCGGAGGAAAGCGCCAGCCCTCTGGCTTCCGGCTCCGGCTGCTTTAAGAGGGAATGGTACAGATCTTTCAGCGTGGGAGCTGCACCCTCATAATTGTTTGCCATATACTCCCGGTACACATCATAGGTGCAGCGGTCCAGAATAGATTTCTCTTTGGCAGACACACCGCCTGCCCCTACTAACTGCTCGAACAGCGAGAGAATGAATTCTGATTTTTCAATCAGCGGGTTGCGCTCGTCACCGTAGGCTTTGTCCATATCAAGGGCGTTCAGGTGGGTGTTGGAGGCTGCGGAAATCCGAATAATTTCCCCGCCAAGCGCTTCTACCAAGAACCCAAATTCAGACTCCGGGTCCAGAATCAGGATATCATCATTGGTTGACAGCGCAATGCTCACAATTTCTTCTTTGGCACTGAAGGATTTGCCGGAACCGGAAACACCAAGGCGGAAGCTGTTCCCGTTTAAGAGCTTGCGGCGGTCGGCTACAATCATGTTTTTGGAAACAGCGTTCTGCCCATAGTAGATGCCCCCGGTCTGCATGATTTCCTGTGCTCGGAAAGGAATCAGCACAGCGGTGCTTTCGGTGGTCAGGGTACGGATGGCTTGGATTCTGCGCAAACCATAAGGAAGCACAGTATCCAGCCCATCCTTCTGCTGCCAGCGCAGGACGCTCATCTGGCACAGATGTTTTCTGGCTGTTGTAAGAATCGTTTCTGTGTCACTGTCCAATTGTTCCTTGGTATCAGCCAGATGGACCATGGTCACGAGACCGAACATCATTCTTTGATCCCTGTTGGTCAGATCGTCCAGCATTTCCTTGGTTTCTTTTCGCTGCTGTTCCATGTCGTAAGGACAGCGGAAAAGTTATTGGCTGCGTTCTGCTTTCGCTGCCAGTTTGCCGCATTCGTTTCCACGCCCAAGAGCTTGTTCTGGATTTCCCTTACTGCTTCATCGGTGGGAACAGGTAAAATGTCAATGGAGAGCATGAGGCCGCGGTCCATATCACAGAGTTCAGCAATCATGGAATCCTTGATATAGCTGGCGTACCCCTGTAAATACAAAACCCTGCCCCAGCGGTCGTTCAGACGGAAGTGATCTTTCTGGAATTCCATGCTGTCCGGGCAAAGCCAATCTTTGAAGTTGTGTCCCTTTTTCATCTGTTCCTTGAGATCAAAGGCAAAAGCGGCAGGTTCATTGCCCTTAAAGAAATCCCGGAACACCTGCAGGCGGGTTCCGGCGTCCAGTTCCCGTCCAATAGAGGAAAGCTGGGACAAATGAGTGATCAGATCCGTACCCACACGGGAGAAATAGGTGCGGGCTTCATCGATATTCCGCTTCGCTACCGTGATGGTGATGTAACGGTCCTGCACCACACTGTTGTTGGTGCCGGTTACCTTCGAGAGCAGCATCTCGTTGTACTCTTTGCGGAAATGGTTCAGCCCGTCCTCTTTCATAGGAAGCAGCAGGGATTTCTCAAATTCCGCTTTATTGATTTTCCGATTGTTGATGGTGATCTTGGCGCTGGCTCCGGAATCCAGCGCATTGAGGAGCTCTGAATAATCGAGAAACATCGCTGTCTTGTCCTCTTTTCCGGCGATTTGATAGTTAATATCGGTAAAGGAAAAGGTTTTGGAAAACCTGCTTCCTACCTGAAAAATCCCATCCGGCCAGATGCGCTGGATAGGGATGGCATCCTGTACGGACTTCGGGATGGTGAATTTTTCTTTCTCTAATTTCGTTGCTTTGACAAGCGTTTTGATAATAGGCATCCTTCCTTTCAGTGCGAAAAATGAAAAAGGTTACTGTTCTTTCCCAGCTGGTGGCTGAAACTTACGCTTTTTCCTTTTGCGTGGCGGCTTTTCGCCCTCTGCAATGGCATCTTTCAAGGCTTCGTAGTAGAGATTCTCAGACTTGAACACAAGCTTTTTCGGATACAGAAATTCTGATTTAAACCAAGCCCATGCCACTTGTTCGGCGGTCATCCCATGGTACTTAAAGAAGCCGCAGGCAGCGAATGGAGCTGCTCCAAGAATGCACATCCAACCAACTTCTTCGCTGCCAATCAGCGGGCGCAAACCAAAATACAGACCGACTGCTACCCCTACTGCAAGCAGGGAACAGATAAACTGTCGGGTGGAAAG
>OGRY01002943.1_pt1 | contig 10300 bp, 9 predicted proteins | sample 1553551 | NCBI WGS metagenome assembly OGRY01 (sample SAMEA2580101, study PRJEB22360) | human gut metagenome | biome: human gut; feature: human-associated habitat; material: faeces | place: Denmark | collected 2008/2010
TGTCAAACTGGAGCTTTCCGCTCTCGATGTCCGCAAGGATCTCCTTGAGACCTCCGATAAGCTCCAGGCTGTCGCTCATGCTGATTATGCCCTGTTCGCCGAGCATGGTCGCGTGGGCAATGCTGCCCTGGATATCCTGTTTGTACATTCTTCCGTCGAAAGCGATAGAAGAATTGAACGCGTTAACTCTGCTGTCCACGCCCTGTGAGGAACGCCCAGCCCACATCATTTCTGCCATAAAACTACCTCGTTTTTATTATCCTGAAAAATATTTAAGAGCGGAAAGGCTGAACTTCCCGCTCTTAACATCAGCCGTAAAATTACTTCTTGTTTCTCTCAGCGTCCAGAAGAGCCTTTACATGGATAGGAAGACCGAACAGGTTGATAAATCCTGCGGCATCCTTCTGGTCGTAAACGTCGTCCTCGTCGAAGGAAGCGAAATCTCTGCTGTACAGAGTGTCAGGAGATGTAACGCCCGCGTTGATGATGTTGCCCTTGTAGAGCTTCAGTTTAACGTCGCCGTTAACGGTTTCCTGGGTCTTGTCTACGAATGCGTCCATAGCCTCGCGCAGGGGAGTGTACCACTGACCGTTGTATACGATGTCAGCGTACTTCTGAGCCAGGCCAGCCTTGTAGTGCTGAGTTTCCTTATCAAGGCAGATGGTTTCCAGAACCTCGTGTGCGTGGTAAAGGATAGTTCCGCCGGGGGTCTCGTAAACGCCTCTGGACTTCATGCCTACCAGACGGTTCTCAACTACATCGTAGATACCGATGCCGTTCTCGCCGCCGAGCTTGTTCAGAGCCTTGATGAGCTTTACGCCGTCCATCTTCTCGCCGTTGAGCGCGGTCGGGATACCCTTCTCAAAGTGGATAGTAACATAAGTGGGCTTGTCGGGTGCCTGCTCGGGGGATACGCCGAGCTCCAGGAAGCCGGGCTTGTTGTACTGCGGCTCGTTTGCGGGATCCTCGAGGTCAAGACCCTCGTGGGAGAGGTGCCACAGGTTCATATCCTTGGAGTAGTTGGTCTCACGTGTGATCTTGATCGGAACATTGTGAGCCTCTGCGTACTCGATCTCCTGCTCACGGGACTTGATGTTCCAGATTCTCCAGGGAGCGATGATCTGCATTTCAGGAGCAAGAGCCTTGATCGTCAGCTCGAAACGTACCTGGTCGTTGCCCTTACCGGTGCAGCCGTGGCAGATAGCGTCAGCGCCTTCCTTGCGTGCGATCTCCACGATACGCTTTGCGATAGGAGGACGAGCGAAGGAAGTACCGAGCAGATAGCCTTCGTACTTTGCGCCAGCCTTGAGGGTCGGGAAGATGAAGTCGTTTACGAACTCGTCCTGGATATCCTCAATATACAGCTTGGAAGCTCCTGTCTTCTTAGCTCTCTCCTCGAGACCAACGATCTCGGAATCCTGACCTACGTTGCCTGCTACGCAGATAACTTCGCAGCCGGGGTAATTTTCGTGCAGCCAGGGGATAATGATAGATGTGTCGAGACCGCCGGAGTAAGCCAGAACGATCTTTTTGATTTCCTTTGCCATGATTTGTGTCTCCTTTACGACATTTCAGCCCAAAAAGGTTGATTAATTTTTACAATCTTAATTATACTCATTTTCCGGCGTTTGTCAAGTGGAAAAATACCGTGCGGCGAATAATATACAAGAAATTTTGAATTAATGAATATTTTCTTGCGAAAAGATGAAATAACCGCATTTACCGGCTTGATTTCTTAGCTTAGAATGAATATTTATTGTATAATATACATTGGCGGACTGTGCGGCAGGGGAAATTGATCAGGAAAACCACTTGACAAAATCCGCGTTCATGTTTATAATATAATCATGAACGTGCGCTGATGGAATTCAGCCGGCGTAAATTAGGAGGAAAAACACCATGAAAATGAACGAGAAACTTGAGATAATGCTGAGCAGAAAGCGTATCAAAAAGACTGATTTTGCGCATAGCATAGGAATAACCTACCGCGCGTTTGCAAATTATCTTAACGGTACCCGCAATCCCCGTGCAGAGACTCTCCAGAAAATGGCTGATCAGCTCCAGCTTACGCCGGAATTCCTGAAGGACGACAGCCAGGAGCTGGAGCTTACGGTGGAGGAGCAGTTCATACGCAAGATCTGCGCCAGCGACGCCGACAAGGCGCAGGCGGCTCAGTTCCTTGCGCAGTCCCGCGGGCTTTTCGCTGGAAACACGCTGAATTCCGAGGACAAGGAGAGCCTTATCAAGTGCCTTATGGAGATCTACGAGGATTCCCGCGATAACTCCGGCGAATGATGGATCGTATAATAAGCCTTGTCGAACAGGTACGGGGCGAATTCGGCGGGAGGACGATCTTCCAGACCGCTGAGAATTCCGGCGCGGCAGTATGGCTGCGGGAACTTGGCTCCCTCAAGGGCTTCTACCTGTTCGAAAACAACAGGCGATACATTATTGTAAACAAGTCGCTTGATAAGCTGCTCCAGCAGACGGTATGCGCGCACGAATTCGGCCACGATATGCTCCACCGGGAGCTGTCGGCGGGCGGAATACGCGAAAGCTCGCTGTTTCTGGCGACCAACAAGACGGAGCGCGAGGCGAACCTCTTTGCGGCGGAGATACTCCTTACCGATAAGGAAACGCTCTCTGTGATGAGCTACGCTTCCGCCATGGAGGAAGCGGCGTTTGAACTCGGAGTTGTTCCGCAGATACTTTCGTATAAGCTGGAGCTTCTAAATCACAAGGGGCATCACTTCAACATAACGGATACCGCGAGCGACTTTTTAAAGTAACTTTCCAAGAAAGGAACGACAGATTTTGGATATAAGGAAAACACTAGAACTGCTGACCGGAGCGGCCGGAGTTTCGGGCGCAGAAAGCGAGGCTTCCCGTACGGCGCTCGAATTGCTGAGCGAATACGCGCCGGGCGCACAGTGCGACGCATTCGGAAATGTGACCGCGCTTATTCCCGCGCAGGACGCTTCCGCGCCCACTCTCATGCTCGACGCGCACATTGACCAGATCGGATTTATAGTATCGTATATCGACCCGGACGGCTTCCTGAAGGTAGGCGCCTGCGGCGGTCCGGACATGCGCATTATGCTGGCTCAGAGCGTTACCGTTCACGGAGTGCAGGATATACGCGGCGTGGTTTCGACTCTGCCGCCGCATGTTTCCAGCGACCACACGAAAGTTCCGGAGGCAGGCGATATCGCAATAGATATCGGAATGACCCGGGAGGAAGCCGAAAAGTCGGTTCCGCTGGGCAGCCGCGTTACTGTGGATTCCGATTTCCGCGATCTTTCCGACGGCGTGATATCCGCGCCTTCCGTTGACGACCGCAGCGGCGTATGCGCTGTTCTCTGCGCGCTGGATATGCTCCGCGGGAGAAAGCTCAAATACAACCTTGCGGTGTGCTTTTCCGCACAGGAAGAGACCGGCGAGCGCGGCGTAAAGGGTGCAGCGTTCCGCCTCCAGCCTGACGAGGCGATAGCGGTCGACGTATCCTTTGGAAGAACCCCGGACAGCGTTCCGCATGAGACCGCCGTACTTGGCAGCGGCGCAATGATAGGATATTCCGCAGCGCTTGACCGCGGAATGTCTGACGCGCTGAAATCAGCCGCGGAAAAGAATGGGATCCCGTATACGATAGAGGTCATGCCGTCTTCCACAGGAACCAACGCGGACAGCATTTCAATAAGCAGAGCGGGCGTGAAGTGCTGCACAGTTTCTATTCCGATACGCTATATGCACACTCCGATCGAAACGGTTCGGCTGAGCGATATCGAGAGCGCTGCAAGACTGATCTGCGAGTACGCTGCGGGAGGTAAAAACTGATGATGGACAGGCTTCTTGAAATATGCGCGCTGGACGGAACTTCCGGAGACGAAGGCGCGGTACGCGATTACATCAAATCCAGTATTCATGCTGACAAGGTAATAACCGACAATCTGGGAAATCTGCTGGTGTTCAAGAAGGGCAGAAAAACCCCGAAAAACCGCATTATGTTCGCGGCGCACATGGACGAGGTCGGTTTCATGGTGACTGACATCACGAGCGACGGCTTCCTGAGGTTTGGGGCAGTCGGCGGAATTGACCCGAGGGTCGTACTGGGACGCGCCGTGAGATTCGGAAACGGCACCCGCGGAGTGATCGGCACGAAGGCGGTTCATCAGCAGAGCGCGGACGAGCGCAAAAAGGCTCCGGATTTTGACGCGCTTCTTATCGACATCGGCGCGGAAAACGCGGAGGAAGCAGGAAAGCGCGTGTCAAGGGGAGACTGCGCTGTGTTCGATTCGGACAGCTTCAGATTTGGAAGCGGTTTCGTAAAGAGCAAGGCGATAGACGACCGCGCCGGCTGCCTTATAATGATGGACATGATAAACGGCGGGCCCGAGTACGACGCGTGGTATGCGTTCACGGTTCAGGAGGAAGTCGGGACCCGTGGAGCAAAGGCGGCTGCGTTCACGATAGAGCCGGATATCGCGGTAGTCCTCGAGACAACGACCGCCTGCGATATCGCCGAGACCTCCGGCGCCAAGCGCGTATGCGAGCTAGGCAGGGGCTGCGTAGTATCCTACATGGACAGAGCAACGATCTACGACCGCGAGCTGTACCAGCTTGCAAGGATCACCGCGGATAAGCTTGGCATTTAAAATCAGACGAAAACGCTTATCGCCGGCGGAAACGACAGCGGCGCGATACATGTCAGCCGCGGCGGAGTCCGCACCTGCGCGCTTTCGGTTCCGTGCAGGTACCTTCACTCGCCTGCGTGCGTTATCAATGAGGCGGACTACACAGCGACGGCAAAGCTGGCCGAAGCGGTGCTGAGCGCATTTGCAGAGCTGTGACGGAGCGTATTTATACAGCGGAGCAGCTATCAGAGCTTCCGGCGCGGGGCGTTGAGGCGCTGAAAATCCGGGCGCTGTTCAACGCGTACGGCGGGAGCTACGAATTTTGCAGGTTCTTCCGGCAGTGGAGTACCTACCTTGCGTGCCTGGACGGCTCTTTTGTGATAAGCGAAGATCCCGGCTGCGACTGGGAGGAGCTTGCAGGATTCCTGGCGATGAACGGATTCTCCGACCTGTTCTGCTCGGAAACGGCGGGGGATATGCTCCGTGGGAAAATTCCCGCAGAATTCAGCCGGGTCTGCCTGATGGAACTGAGAATGCCTGAAAAATCCGGAGAGGAACTTCCGGAATGTTCGCCGTCGGAGGCCTGGAAGGTTATTTCAACGCGGTTTCCGATAGATTTTGAACCGTGGTACCTTGACATGTCGCACAGGGTGAGGCATGGAGTTTCACGGTGCGTTTCAGACGGGAGATCCGCGCTTGTGGTTCAGCATTCGATAGGTTCCGAGAGCCTGATTTCCCAGGTGGCGGTGCTTCCTGACTTCGAAGGGAAAGGGTACGCAGGCGGATTGCTTCGCAGAGTCTGCCGCGCCCTCGGTGGAGAGATCCAGGTGATATGCGAGGACAGGCTCACGGGATTTTACGAAAAATTTGGATTCCGGCACGCGGGGTATAGGTACTGCGCGGCGAGGATCCGGGAGGAATAATGGAAAACGGCAATACAAACTGGTCGCAGTCGGTGACCGCAGTTGTGATACATGAGGGAAAGGTGCTGCTGTCGCGGCATACATACGGCGCGGGCAAGGGCAGGCTGATAATCCCGGGAGGGTACCTGAATCACGGCGAGATGCCGCGCGAGGCTCTGATCCGTGAATATCTCGAGGAGACCGGCGTGCTGATAGAACCGCGCGAACTTATCGGAATGCGGTTCAATTTGAAGGACTGGTACGCAGCGTTCCGCGCGGATTACGTGTCAGGCGAAGCGCGCTCCGACAACGACGAGAACAGCGAGGCAGTCTGGGTGGACGTCGACGAAGCGCTGAACCGTGACGATGTCCCGGATCTCACGAAAAAGCTTATAAAGTGCGCGGCGTCCGGCGGAGGATTCAGCAAAATAAGCTATGACGGAGTGGATCAGCAGCGCGAACTTTTCGGCGCAGAATAATTAGAAATCTGACGCATGTGTTCGCGAAAAATCGCAAAAACCCAGTGAAATACGGTCACCACAAATCACGAACAAATAAAAAATCCCCGCCAAACAGCTAACTAAGCCATTTGGCGGGGATTTTGCAATGGTCGGAGTGACAGGATTCGAACCTGCGGCCTCAACTTCCCAAAAGTCGCGCGCTACCAACTGCGCTACACCCCGATGACTTAAATATTTTACCACAAAACATCGGATTTGTCAAGTATAAAATTCTATAAATATCTATTGACAATTTACATTTTTTGAGTTAAAATATATACAAGCTATCCAATGGATTTCCGTATTTGAAAGGAGTTACACATGGGTTTAATTAAAGCAGCAATTAACGCAGTTGCTGGAAACCTTGCTGACCAGTACAAGGAATACATATACTGCGAGTCTCTTTCTAATGATATTCTTGCGGCGAAGGGTCATAAGCGCGTCGGCTCCCGCGGCACAAACAAGGGCGACGACAATGTTATAACCGATGGCTGCGCTATCGCAGTCAACGAGGGTCAGTGCGCGCTTGTGGTTGTTGACGGCAAGGTTTCTGAAGTTGCGGCAGAGGCAGGCGTGTTTGAATTCAAATCCGCTGTTTCTCCCTCCGTGTTCTCCGGAAGCCTCGGCGACGGTATTATGAACACCATCAAGGATATCGGCTCCCGTATCACCTACGGCGGTCAGGCAGGCCATGACCAGCGCGTTTACTATGTAAACATCAAGGAAATCATGGGCAACCGCTACGGTACTGTGAACCCTATCCCGTTCCGCGTGGTTGACAACAATATCGGCCTTGATGTCGATGTTTCCCTGCGCTGCAACGGCGAGTACTCCTTCCGTATAACAAACCCGGTTCTGTTCTATACTAATGTATGCGGAAACTTCGGCGAGACCTTCAACCGTTCCAATATCGACAGCATGCTCAAGGCTGAGATCCTGACTGCTCTCCAGCCCGCGCTTGGAAAGATCTCCGAGCAGGGCGTAAGACCCAGCGCGCTGCCCGGCAAGGCAGTGGAGATCTCTGACGCACTCAACGAAGCGCTCACTGAAAAGTGGGGCAAGCTCCGCGGAATGGTTGTCGCTTCCTTTGCCATGAATCCTCCGACGCTTCCGAAGGAAGACCAGGAGATGATAACCAACCTCCAGCGCACCGCTGTAATGCGAAATCCAAACATGGCGGGCTGCGACCCTTGTCGAGGCGCAGGCAAGCGCGATGAAGACCGCTGCCGGCAACCAGGGCGGCGCAATGATGGGCTTCATGGGAATGAACATGGCTCAGCAGCAGGGCGGTTTCAATGCACAGAGCCTGTATCAGATGGGCGCTCAGCAGCAGGCACAGCAGCCTGTTCAGCAGAATGTACAGCAGCCCGCAGCCCAGGCGGCTCCCGCCCAGGGTACATGGACATGCGAGTGCGGAGCCTCCAACACCGGAAAGTTCTGCGCGAACTGCGGCAAGGCCAAGCCCGCTCAGGCAGAGGGCTGGACATGCTCCTGCGGTACTGTTAACAAGGGTAAGTTCTGCCAGAACTGCGGAAAGCCCAGACCCTCCGGAGCGCCGGTTTACCGCTGCGATAAGTGCGGCTGGCAGCCCGAGGATCCCGCGCACCCCCCGAAGTTCTGCCCGGAGTGCGGCGATCCGTTTGATGCAAACGATCTCGTCTGAACGCGAACTAAACAGCACAAATTACCACTCGCAGTATACTGCGGGTGGTCTTTGTGCGTTATATAAAATACCCGAAAGGCACATATACTATGTCAATAGCAGATATTTTCAAGAAACTCGAATCTGAAAGAACACCTGCGCCGCAGGGTGCAGTCGAGTACATCATATGCGGTCTTGGCAACCCAGGAACGCAGTACGAAGGCACCCGCCATAACATCGGATTCATGACAATAGACACTCTTTGCGAAAAATACAAGCTCGACTGCAAGAAGCTGCGCTTCAAGTCGCTGACCTGCGACGCGATGATATCCGGAAAGCGCTGCCTTATCATGAAGCCCACGACCTTTATGAACAACAGCGGCGAAGCGGTGACAGAGGCAATGAGCTTCTATAAAATCCCGCCGGAGCGCACTATCATCGTGTTCGACGATATTTCGCTTGAGCCTGGCAAGCTGCGTATACGCAGAAAGGGCAGCGACGGAGGCCATAACGGGATCAAGAGCATAATTTACCTTTCTGGTTCCGATATGTTCCCGCGAATAAAGATGGGCGTCGGAGCGAAGCCACACCCCGACTACAATCTTGCCGACTGGGTGCTCGGTCATTTCAAAAAGGAGCAGGCGGAAGCCCTTGAAACTGCTATGGACAACGCTGTAAGCTCCATTGAACTGATGGTCGGCGGCAAGATGAACGAAGCAATGAACAAGTTCAATTCCTGAGGAACAAACGATGGATATTTTTCTTAACGCGGCTCAACAGATACCCGAGTATAAAAAACTCGACAAGTATCTCGACGATCATAACACGCTGCCTGCCCTTGTGACAGGCGTTTCGCATATACACAAGGCTCACATTATCGGAGCGCTCCTGCAAAAGCCGGAGCTTCTCCCGGTGCTTGTGATCGCGGAAAGCGAAGCGGAATCCCAGCGCCTTTCCAACGATATCAACATGATGTATGGCGCGGGTACTGCGCTGCTGTACCCCGCGAAGGAACTTTTGCTCGGAGATTTCGAGGCGGCGTCCAGGGAGTACGAGCACAAGCGGATTTTCGCGCTGTCCGCAATGCTTGACGGAACCTGTAAAGCCGTGATATGTTCGCCGGAAGCCGCGGCGCAGCTCACTATCCCGCCAGAGGAGCTAAAACAGCGCACCATCACGCTTTCAGCCGATATGGAGATCTCTCAGGAGGACATCGTAAAGCGCCTTCTGGCGGCGGGCTATTCCAGGTGCGACCTCATCGAGGGCGCAGGGCAGTTTTCGGTGCGCGGCGGTATTGTGGATATCTTCCCGCCGAGCAGTTCCGCCCCCTGCCGCATTGAACTGTGGGGAGATACCATCGACAGCATTTCGAGGTTCGACCTTGACACTCAGCGCCGTACTGACCCGCTTGACGAGATCCGCATTTCTCCGGCGGGGGAGGTGCTTTTTGATTCCGCAGACGAGCTATGCGGCCGTATAGAGGCTCTTTCAAAGAAGCTCCGCGGCAAGAACGCCGAGGGAGTCCGCGAGCGGCTCAGCGCAGACGTTGCGAAAATGCGCGGCGGCGTTAATCTGAACGCGGTCGACAAGTACTTCCCGCTGTGCTACTCCGAGGAAGCGACCGTATTCGACTACTCAAACGCGGTGTTCGTCTGTGAAAACGTATCCGCGAAGGAGAACTACCGCGCGGTAGCGCTCCAGCACGCGGAGGACCTAAAGATACTCACCGAGGAAAAGAAGCTGTGCAAGGGGCTTGACCGCTACATGCTCACTAAAAACGAGCTGTATTCCGAACTCGAGAGCAGGACGTCGGTGTATTTCGACACGTTTATCCGCGGCGGCGGAATGGAGCTGGGTCTTATGCTGGACGTCCAGAGCGCCGTGCAGACCTCCCCGTGGAGCGGCGAGTACGCCGTGCTCCGCTCGGAGCTGGATAATTATCTCAGCATGAAGTTTGCCTGCATGATATTTTCGGGAACGGAAAAGGGCGCGCGTACGCTTGCTTCCGACCTCGCCGACGACGGCTACAAGGCGGATTTCTCCATGGAGCCTGAAAAGCCGCTCCCCGGAAGGATAATCGTTTCCCCGGGAACTCTCAGCGCGGGTATTGAATACCCCGTGACAAAGTTCGCGGTGTTCACTCATACCGCAGTGCATGCGGACAGGAAGCGTCCTCCCAAAAAGAAAAAGGGCGAGGAGATTCGCTCGCTTTCCGATATTTCGATAGGCGACCTTGTGGTGCATTATTCCTACGGGATCGGAATTTTCGACGGCGTTCACAAGATAGAGACCGACGGAGTAGCCAAGGACTACATCAAGATACGCTACGCCGGCGCGGACGTGCTTCACATTCCGGTCACGCAGCTTGACCTTGTGTCGCGGTATATCGGCTCCGGCGACGCGGGCACTGTTAAGCTAAACAAGCTGAACTCCGATCAGTGGCAGAAGTCCAAGGCGAAAGCGAAGGCGGCAGCAAAGGAGATGGCTTCCGAGCTTATCGAGCTTTATTCCCGCCGCATGAAGAGCAAGGGGTACGAATTCCCGCCGGACGATTCGCTTCAGGAGGATTTCGAAGCGCACTTCAACTATATTGAGACTAATTCTCAGCTCCGCTGTGTTGACGAG
>OGRY01002946.1_pt1 | contig 10296 bp, 11 predicted proteins | sample 1553551 | NCBI WGS metagenome assembly OGRY01 (sample SAMEA2580101, study PRJEB22360) | human gut metagenome | biome: human gut; feature: human-associated habitat; material: faeces | place: Denmark | collected 2008/2010
ACGTGCCGATGAGCTGGCGCTCCTCCTCAACCATGCGAGTCATAGTGGTGAGTGCTACGAGCGCCGCCACAAGGAAGAAGATGAACGGGAACACCGAAGCGATGCTGTCGATGCGCGTCGCGTCGGCGTCGAAGGAGGAGGGGATCACGCTGGCCTTGCCATCGTGTACGCGTATGACCTCGTAGGACCGCGTCTTCTTCGACGTATCGCCCGTTGTCGAATCGGGCAGCGTCAGGCTCACGACGAGAGGCTCGTTTGCCTCGTGGACCTGGACCGTCTTGCCGTCGACTTCGTAGAAAAGCGCCAGGTCGATTTCCTCTGCGAGATCCAGTCTCCTAGTGCCCCGGCTATTGCCGCGGCATCGGCGTCCGTAACACCGCGAGAGGATTCAAGCCAGATGCTTGCCTCCATGCCGCCCTTGACGAGGCCCATTGCCTCATTGTCGAGAACCTTGCCCGCAAGGGCCGCTTCCTTGTCCACCAGCCGCGCGTGAAGCGCGTTTCCGGATACGTCGGTGACGTCCTTGACGTCACCGATCCTGATCCAGGTCGGCGTCACGACGACCGGACTGTCGGGCATGACGAACTCCGCGCGATCCGTCCCTTCGTACGTGAAGGTGACCTTGTCCTGTGGCGAGGCGCTCCAAAAGTCCACCATGTAACCCTCGCGTTCGCCGGAATAGACGGTCACCTTGTCACCTGCGGCATACTGCCCCTGTCCGCTTTGCTGCGCGTAGCTGTTGCGAACCATGACCGGATACACCGCCTTGCCGTCACGCGTGTCCTTGCAGGCGAGGCCGAAGGAGGCGAGGCGGTTTGTCCTGAACCAGAGCGTGCTGTCGGAAGGGTCGAAGGTGGCGGGAATCACTTGCGCCTTTCCGTCGTAGACGCAGACAACCTTGTATTCGCGCGTGATCGACGGGTCGGCGTTCACCGCCGAGTCGGGAAGCGCGAGGCTGATCTGCACCATGGCATCGTCTTTGGTCTGGGCAGCCCCCTTGACGGGCGCCTCGCCGTCTACCTGCCAGTAAGAGGTGAGCTTGAAGCTGGTTATGGGGAGGTAATCGCCTAGTTGTGCCTGGATAAGCGCGGCGTCATCGTCGCTTACTTCGCGGGTCGATTCCAGCCAGAGGTCGACGTCCTTTCCGCTTGCAATCTGCTGGAGCGCGTTGGCGGGGAGTATGGCATCGGCGACGTAGTCGCCGGGCATCACGAAGGTAGCTGTCTGCCGCTACGGTGACGTTTTCGATATGGCCGGACCTGACCCGGGAGGTTGTGTTTGACACTACAAGCTGGTTTTCATCTTCGGCATACGCCGTCATGCTCGCGGTGGGGCAAAGCGAAAGCACGAGTGCGAAGGAGAGCGTTGCCAAGGCGAGTTTTCTCATGGGTGATCCTCTGCACTGCCCTGTCACAAGGGAAGGACAACGGGAACAAGACGGCTCCATTCTACCATGCGGCCTTGCTCACGGCAGAAGTCTGCCATGCCCTGAGCAAGTACGTGCGCGGTGGTTACATGGAGGTTCGTGATGCCGTCGATTGCGGACGTGACGCCCTTTCCCTTGTCGATAGGTTCGTCGATGACAGCGCGCTTTGGGTCGAGTCCCTTTCGGAGGCCGTTCGGCTCGATCATTCGTCATATGACATGTTCTATCTGCTTCTCGCGCGTCGCGAGTGTGCAACGTTGTTCACCCTTGACCGCAAGCTTCAGGATCTCAGCAGCAGATGCGGCGTCAATTGCGTATGCTCGATAAAGATTTGACTATCCCGTCTCCTGTCCTCTCTTGAGCGAAATGTGGCAGAGCACAGCCACGACGATGAAGCCGATTCCGCCGATGATGCCCGTGGGTGCGGGCCCGACGAAGGGATTGGGCGTTCCGGCCATGAACATGAGAGGGGCAGCAGAGCATCCGTTGAGCGCCCCGTGGGCGAACACCGCCGGAAGGCAGCTCTTGGCCCGGAAGGTAAGCCAGCTGAACAGGTAGCTTAATGCCACGCACAGGCAGCACATCGCGAGGATGCCGATGATGGGCCATCCGGGGGAGCCGAGTCCGTAGTTATGGCCGAGTACCGTTATCGGCGCATGCCAGAGACCCCAGATGATACCGCTTGCCGGCACCGCGATACGCACGCCGTACCTCTCTGACAGATGCGGAAGCAGATAGCCCCGCCAGCCCCATTCCTCGCCGAAGCACGATACGCAATTGAGCAAGGGCGCGACGATGACGAGGGCAAGTTGGGCATATCCAAGTGCCGCTATCTGCGATGAGGACATGGTCATCGATTGCCCAGCTGACCCCATCTGCCGTCGTGTCGTTTCCACGAACGATGACATGGACGTGTCGAGTTGCCCGGGATTCAGAACGAAGTACGCGGCGGCTCCGATCGCGACCAGCGCGATGGGCCCGAACCATCCGATGAGGTAGTACCTCCACGTCTGCCTGAAATGCACGGGCCTGATCCACGCGTTGCGAAAGCCCTCGCCGGTGAGCAGCCGCGTGATCGCGACGCCTATGGCGGGAAAGAACATTCCCGCACCCACGAACAGGACGGTGGCGGGATCGCCGAGCGGGTTTTCTCCCGCGCTCATGAGGGGAAGCGCACGTGGATAGACGGTTGCGAACCAGAACGCCCACGTGAGCGCGAATGTGATGACGCAGTACGTCGTCACGCGGCGTTTTGCCAGACATTCGCGGATGCGCCTCATCGCGGATCACCGCCTTCGCAAGCGCAGGTGCCGGGCACGCAAGTTCCCGGTGCGATCTCAAGTGGCTCTGCGTGATAGCGCTCGACGCACCAGTCCTTGACGCCGCAGCAAGGGCACGTGAGCTTGCGGGTGCGTGGCGTGTGTCCGGATATGAGGAATGCGCCCAAGCGTGGACGAAACTCCGCCTTGCAGGCAGGGCAGAGATAGGTCGCATGGGCACCGTAGTGAAAGACCTGCCATAGTCCTGCCGCGATGACGAACGTCAAGGCAACCGGGAACGGCCACCAGACGCCGGATACGATGCCGTATACCAGCGTGCCAATCCATGCGACGTCCATGCAGATGCCCACGATGATCATGGTGATCCACTGACGCTTCCGTGCTCTCTCGTCGTTCATTCTCGTATCCATGGCCGCTTGCGATGTCATGGTGATGTGGCCGCAGAGCTCGAGGTCGGATTGCATGATCTTGATGCCATCGAGCATCGCCGTGCTCTGCGCGATCTCCTCCTCGAGTTGCGATGCGCGTTCCTCGAGAAGCGTCTCGAGAATTGCCCCACGATTCGGGCTCTCGAGGATACCCCTGATCTGCGAGAGCTTGAGCCCGAGCGCCTTCAGCATGAGGATGAAGCGCAGGCGCTCCGCGTCCTCATCGGCGTACATGCGCCTGCCGCCTTCGGAATATCCCGAAGGGGCGAGCAAGCCCTTCTGGTCGTAGTACTGCACGGTACGCACGGTGGTTCCGCATACATTGGCCAGCTCTCCGGTCATGTAGGTGTTGTCTTCGGTCATGGATTCACCTCCTCAGGACCGAGTTCTACAACGTGACGCCGCGTCACGAGCAAGGGGTAATCGAAAGTGTTTCGAATTATCTCATGAATCGGCGGAACGAAGCTGCAATAAGGTGCGAAGAGGCACGCAGTTGTCAGCCCCATCAACAGAGAACGAAACCTGCTCGGTAATCTTACGTATACGTATGATACAATCTGCGATGATAAAAAAATACGTATAGGTAAGAATCGAGAGAATATGACTCTGAATCGAGACCAGGCCATTGCGCAAGGAATACGAACGCAAAACGCAGTGGATCTGGGCATCATCCTTCGAAACCGCCGCAAGAAAATGGGATATACGCAAGAGGAGCTGGCGGACATGTTGGGATTCAGCTCACGTTTGGTAGGGGAGATAGAGCGTGGAAGGGGCACGGTTGGAATAGACAAGGTGCTTCTTTACGCGACAACGTTGGGCATTGATATTGTCGCATTTGAAAGGTAGCAGCCATGAGCAGGGGAGCGCTCGTCGTATACCGTGAGTACTTGGGATGCTTCGAAGAGGCAGGGCATTTGGCGCCCTCGGATGAAGGTGTCGTCTTCGCCTATTCCGAAAGCTATCTTCAAAATGAAACAGCGCATGCAATATCGCAGGCGCTGCCCTTGCAAGTCGAAGCGTTTTCTCCTCGCGAAACGGAGTCATTCTTTGAGGGGATTCTGCCAGAAGGAAGGATGCGAAGAAATCTGAGTCGGACCTTTCACGCCGACGTTAACGATACGAGTGCGCTCCTTGCCCGTTTGAATAACGAATCAGCTGGTGCGCTGGTATTCAAAGAAGAGGGAGAAGAGCCTGATGAAGATCGTGGCTATATTCCTTTAATGGCAGACGATTTTGAACACTTCGCCCAATATCCCCGGGAGTTTTCCTTGCAAGCCGCCAGTCGCTCAAGGCTTTCTTTGGCAGGAGCACAGATGAAAGTCGGTCTGTTCTTCGACGATTGCTCCAATACATGGATGTACCCAGAGGGAACAGCTCCTTCCAGCCACATCATCAAGGCGAGCGATGGCAGTTTCCTTGGACAAACTGTCAATGAGGCGATCTGCATGGAGACGGCAGCTATGCTGGGGTTCGAAACGGCGGCATGCCATTTGATTTCTCTCGCGGATCTGGAACCCCTTATTGCTATAAAGCGCTTTGACCGTCTGGATGCGGGAGACGAGTTCTTGCATCGTTTACATCAGGAGGACTTTCTTCAAGCGCTGCCGGAGTTTTTTGACAAGTACGAGCCTACGGATGGGAACTACGCTCATCATTGTGCTCGGATTATCAACGAGAGAAGTCAAAATCCAGTTGGCGACAAGCGATTTCTGTTTTCGCGGCTGCTCTTCGATTGGGCAATAGGAAATGCTGATAATCATCTGAAGAATCATTCAATGCTCTGGCATGAAGATTGGTTAGCCCAGGAGATATCTCCGCTCTATGATGTTACCTGCACAACGATATATCCCGAGATTGACAGGGAGATGGGCGTGTCTTTTGGACGATCCCGACGTATCGATAATGTCACGCGCGAAGACATCATGACGATAGCAAGGCTGTGCGGAGTTGGCGAAAAGTTTGCAGGCGCGGAACTTCAAACCTTGCTGGAAGAGTTCCCGACAGTCCTTGAAAAAGCGGTAATGAGCATCGTCGAACAAGGGTTTCCACAAGCCGAGAGCCTAGGGGAGCGAATTCGCGATAGTTTCATCGAGCGCAGAGGCAGACTCGACAAATAACGATTCATCGTCTTCGGTCATGGATTCACCTCCTCAGGACCGAGTTCTACAACGTGACGCCGCGTCACGAGCAAGGGATAATCGAAAGTGTTTCGAATTTTCTCATGAAAAGTAGATGTGCGGCGTTTTTCGCTATCATGCACGAGCAGGCGCTCGAAAGGAGAGCAGATGGAGTGGCTTGACGAGGTCCGCGCTCGAGACAAGCGAGGCAACCAGGTGCTGTTCGCGAAGGATTCTGCCTTCCTGGAAGACCTGAGGAGCATGATTGCCAGCCAAAGTCACAGGGCCTTGGTGCTCTGGGCGCTCGACTTGGCCGACGAATCCGTCACGCAGCTCGCATCGAGGTATCCCAATGATTCGCGACCGCGCGAGGCGCTCGATGCCGCATGCGCCTGGGCCGCGGGCGAGATCAAGATGCGCCAGGCACAGCAGAAGATCCTCGCATGTCATGCGGTCGCGAAGGACATCGACAACAGGGAGGATATTGCCATGTGCCATGCGGTGGGCCAGGCATGCTCTGTCGTCCATACGGTCGGGCACGCGATCGGCTACCCCCTCTACGATTTGACGGCGCTTGTCCGAAGGCACGGAATCGATGACTGCGCCGCGGTCGTCGAGGCGAGGAAGAGCGACTACGTCGAACGATTGATCTGGTGGAGCGGGCACCCGAGCGTGCATGGAGGCGCTTGGGCGAGCTTCATAGAGGGATAGCGAAGGCACGATTCTCATGACAGACAACACCGGCAATCTCGCGACTGGATGACCGACCGGGAGGCCAGCATCGACGCAGAGCGGGTTTGCCACGGTGCCACGGTTCCACATGTGCATGGAAACCCATACAATATGCAGGATAGCCCGACGGCGCCGGGTCACGCTACCCGCGTTTGATACCCGAAAGAGGGGATACGTCGATGTACCACGGCGAACTCACCATATATCTTTCCGGCCTCGATGACGCGAGCGTGCAGACGCTCCAGGACGTCCACGCGCTGGACCCCTTCACGCATCGCTTTGTCTCGACGCCCTCGTTTGATTCGGACCTCGCAGCCGATGCCGATCTGACGATCGTCGCGCTCGATGCCGAGGCCGACACGTGGGTCTTGCAGGATTTCCTCGAGGACAAGGACGATTCCTGCGACGTCATAGCACTTGCTCCCGCCGGCCGCTCGGCCGAGACCGCCGGGCTGCTATCGCGCCTCTCGGACATCTGGCCCGATGACATGCCCGCGAGTGAGCTCGTCTGGCGTTTCGAGGGGTGGCAGCGCCGTCGCAAGGAGCGTGCCGACGCTCTCGAGACCGCCCAGTTCCTCGAGGCGACCATCAATTCCATTCCCTGCCTGATCTGGTACAAGACCGCCGATGGCATTCACGAGAAGGTCAACGACAGCTTCTGCGAGACGGTTGGCAAGGAGAAGGATGACGTCCAGGGTCGCGGACACGCCTACATCTGGGATGTCGAGTCCGACGATCCGGCCTGCATCGAGTCGGAGGCCCAGGTCATGGCCACGCGCAAGACCTGCGTTTCCGAGGAGGTCGTCCAAAGCGGCAGCGGTACGAAGCTTCTGACGACCTACAAGTCGCCGCTGTACGATCTCGACGGTAGCGTCATGGGCACCGTGGGAGTCGCGATCGACGTGACGCAGGAGCGCGCCTACGAGCGCGACCTGCTCCAGAAGAACCAGACGCTCGAGAACATGTTCACGGCCATGGACTGCGGCGTGCTCACACACACACACTCGATGGCACGCGCGTCATCGGCGTCAACCAGGCCGCGCTCGACATCCTCGGGTACGAATCCGAGGAGGACCTGCTCGCGCACGGATTCGACATGGTCGCCGACTCGGTCGTCGATTCCGACAAGGAGATGCTACGCGAGAAGTTCGCCACGCTCAAGCAAGCGGGCGATAGCGTGAGCTTTGAATACAGCGTGCATCACGAGGACGGCAAGATCTTGCACGTGCTCGGGAGCGCCAAGCTGATAGAGCAAGACGGCGAGCTCATGTACCAGCGCTTCCTGCTGGACTACTCCGACCAGAAGCACGAGGAGGAGCGCCGCGAACGGCACCAGCAGTCCCTCATACGCGCACTGGGCGTAAGCTACCTGGTCATGTGCTTGTTCGACCTGAACACCGGCAGGGGAGAGCTGCTGCGCATCTCCGACGAGGCGGACGAGGGACTGCGGAGCATCTTCGACGGCTCCCTGACGTACGAGCAATCCCTCTTCGACTACGTGGACAGCCGGGCGCTACCCGACGACCGTTCCATGCTATGCGACATGCTCGCGCGCGATCGCGTGCGCGAGGAGCTCGAGAATCGCAAGCGCATCAACGTCATGTACCGTTCGCTCGTCGACGGGGTGATGGGATATCGCCAGGTGACGCTCGTGCGTGCCGGGTCATGGGCGGAGGATTCCGGTGATGACCGCCTGGTGGTCATGGGCCTGCGCAACGTCGATCGCGAGACGCGCGAGGAAATCGAGCGAAAGGAGCAGCTCGAGGGGGCGCTGCAGCGTGCTAATCGCGCCAATGAGGCGAAGAGCCTCTTCCTCTCCAACATGAGCCATGACATCCGCACGCCCATGAACGCCATCATTGGCTTCACGACGCTGGCGACCAACCATATCGACAACGTCGAGCGCGTCGAGGACTACCTGGGCAAGATCCAGGCCTCCAGCACGCACCTGCTCGACCTCATCAACGACATCCTGGACATGAGCCGCATCGAGTCCGGAAAGGCCTCGGTCGAGGAGAAGCCGTGCGACCTCGTGGAGGCGGCGGAGCATCTCGGCTCCATCGTCCAGTCCGAGGTCGGCGAGAAGGGCCTGCGCTACGAGGTCGATCTCGCCGGATTGCACCATCCGATCGTCATGTGCGACGAGCTCAAGCTCAAGCAGGTGCTGCTCAACATACTGGGCAACGCGGTCAAGTTCACGCCTTCTGGCGGTTCGGTCTCGTTCTCGATATCCGAGGCGGCCGCGGATGCTGACGGGAAGGCGAATTACACGATGACGATCGCCGATAGCGGTATCGGCATGGACGAGGCGTTCATCAAGCATATCTTCGATCCGTTCGAGCGCGAGCGGACCTCGACGCTATCCGGCACGCAAGGCACCGGCCTGGGCATGTCAATCGCCAAGCGTCTCGTGGACATGATGGGCGGTGACATCAGCGTGACCAGCGTGAAGGGCAAAGGCAGCACCTTCAGCGTGACGCTTCCCCTCGAGACACTGGATGAGGGCGCCGTTCCGGCCCAAGGGGACTGCAGGCGCCAGGAGCTTTCCGAGCAGCTGCATGGCCTGTGCATCCTGCTCGTGGATGACAATCTCCTCAACCGCGAGATCGCCACCACGTTGCTGGAGGATGCGGGGTTCGTGGTCGAGCAGGCGGTCGATGGCAGGGATGCGATCGATCACCTTTCCGATGCGGCGCCCGGATACTACCAGCTCGTCCTCATGGACATCCAGATGCCGGTCATGAACGGCTACGAGGCCGCCACCATCGTGCGTTCCATGGAAGATCCCGTAATCTCGCATATTCCCATCCTTGCCGTCACCGCGGACGCGTTCGAGGAAGACCGTCAGAGGGCGCTCGATTGCGGCATGGACGGGCATATCGCCAAGCCAATCGAGATAGACAACCTGCTCTCGGTTCTGGAAGACGTCCTGCTGCCCGCGTGACGCACCGGTTGCCCGCATGCGTCACGCATCCGGGGATGTGCGGTAAGGGCGGCGTGGGCCACGCGCCTCCATCTGTGCTATATAATCCTCACGGATATTCGATCTCGACGAGGGAGATAGACATGGGGAAGAAGCTAGTAGCTGTTTTCGTGACGATTGCCTGCGCGTGCACGCTGTGCCTCGCGCTCGTCGGCTGCGGTGGTGGCGATCCCAAGGCGAATTTCACCGGCGCCTGGGAGCTCGAGACGATCGAGGATGCCGATCTGGGCACGGTCGACACGGCCATTCTCAAGCAGATGAACATGCCCGTCAACATGACGCTCAACGAGGACGGCTCCGCCGACTTCGTCATGTTCGGCCAGAGCATCGACGCGACCTGGACGGCCAACAGCGCAACGCAGATGACGCTCACGCTCGCGGGCGAGGGTGACGCCATCTTCACGCTTGCCGAGGGCAAGCTCACGAGCGATGATGGCGAGACGACGATGATCTTCGCCAAGGCGGATCAGGCGTCATAGCTTTCGCTTCGCAAGTCGCATGTGCAGGAGGGCCCATCCGCCGGAAGGTGGACGGGCCCTTTCGTGTCTGGTCGCGAGTTCTAGATCGCGGATGTCCCGCGCTCGCCAGTGCGGATGCGCACGACCTCCTCGACGGCGCTCACGAAGACCTTTCCGTCGCCGACCTCTCCGGTACGTGCCGTCTCGCAGATGAGATCGACGATCTCCTGCGTGCGGTCATCGTTCACCACGAGCTCGAAACGCACCTTGGGAACCATGTTGAGCAGGACCTCCGTGCCACGGTAGTACTCGCTCCATCCGTGCTGGTTGCCACAACCCATGACTTGGGTGATCGTCATACCCGAGACGTTCGCGTTGAAGAGTGCCTCCTTGAGCGGCTCGAGCTTCTCGGTTCTCACGATCGCTATGATTCTCTTCATTATCGTGTCCTTTCACCTATTGGGCGCACGCGCGCCACGTCCTAGTCGAGTCCCAGATACGCAGGGTAGGCGCTTTCGCCGTGGAGGGCGACGTCGAGACCGGCGGCCTCGTCTTCCTCGCTGACGCGGGCCTTGCCCTTGTAGACGGCCTTGACGATGAAACCGAGGATAAGGCCGCCGACGATGACGAAGGCTATGGTGACGAGTATGCCCAGAATCTGGCTTACGAGTAACGAGGGATCGCCCGTGTAGAACAGGCCGCCAAAGTCGGTCCAGGAAAGTTCGGGCACGCAGAACAGGCCGGTGAGGATACCACCGACGATACCACCCACGGTGTGGCAGCCAAAGGCGTCGAGTTGGATCGCAAGACGATTACGGTCGAGGCGATCAAGAACGTCGGCGAGTACGAGGCTTCGGCCAAGTTGCACCGCG
>OGRY01002951.1_pt1 | contig 10287 bp, 10 predicted proteins | sample 1553551 | NCBI WGS metagenome assembly OGRY01 (sample SAMEA2580101, study PRJEB22360) | human gut metagenome | biome: human gut; feature: human-associated habitat; material: faeces | place: Denmark | collected 2008/2010
ATACTCGTCAAAGGACATCGGTGTGAGCGCACTGACATAAATTTTTATTTTATGTTCCGCCGGTACGGACGGTGTCAGCTTCTCATTCAGGCCGTGGATGCCTTCGATAACCAGCACGGAATTTTCCTGCAGCTGCAGCTCGTTACCGCGATATTCACGGCAGCCGGTGCGGAAATTGTACTTGGGCATTTTGACCTTTTCACCAGCCAGCAGACGCTGCAGATGATCGTTGAACAGCTCCAGGCCGATAGCCTCCAGACCTTCAAGTCATAGCTGCCGTCAGCCTTACGCGGCGAATCGACACGGTTTTTATAATAGTCATCCATAGAAACGGCAATCGGGCGCAGGCCGTTAACTGCCATCTGAATGCTCAAACGCTGTGCCGTAGAGGTCTTGCCGGAGGAGGACGGACCTGCAATCAGCACCAGCTTCAGCTCATGGTGACTTGCCAAAATATCGGCAATATTAGCCAGCTTCTTTTCATGCAGCGCTTCCGCTACCTGAATAATCTTTTCGGCATAGCCTAAATCAATAATTTTATTGAGCTTGCCCACAGTATTGCAGTGAATCATGGCCGACCATTCTTCTGCCTCCTGATAGGCATCGTTAAGGCGCGGCTGGTCTACAAAGGGCGGCAGCACCTGCCAGTTACCGTTGTCAGGGTAATTGATAATCACGCCGTCAGCATACGGCAGCAGCTCAAAGCAAGGCACATAACCGGCATCCGGGCACATGGGGCCGAAAAGATAACCGGGTACGCCCTCCAGAAGGTTAATCGTCAGCACGGTGTCATCCGGCACCTGAGCCAGCAGCGCCAGGTTATCATCGCTGCAGATGGCGCAGGCCATATCAATAGCCTCGGATTTAGGCAGACGCAGCAGCTTAATAGACTCTTTGCGTTCTGCCATTTTGTGCATATATTCTTCAATGCTGCGGATATCCTCAGCGGTAAGCTTACGCTCGCTGTTATCCTTACAGTAGAGTGCGCTTCCCAGAGAGTTGCGCACCTCCAGATGTACATCGGGATAAAGCTTTTTGGTTGCCGCAATCAGCATAAACAGCAGCGTGCGCACATAAACACGCATGCCTACGGAATTGTTGACTTCCACGAAATCAACAGTGCCGTCGGCAGTAAGCGGACGCTGCAGGTCACATTCCTCACCGTTATAAAGTCCCATAACGATGGGAGAAGCATATTTATCGCTCAATCTTTGAGCTAAAGGCAGCAGAGTGCTGCCCTCCTCTACTTCGATAATTTGTCCATTGGACAACTGCAGCTTAAGCATTTTATTCGCCAACGGCTTGCATTGCAGCGTTGACCTTGACAGCCATACCCTTGATTTTCTTCAGAGGTACGGCGCAGACAGCGATACGCACGCCTGCAGCCAGAGGAACTGCAAAAATGTTGTCCTCATGCAGCTTTTCGCAGATTGCATCCGGGTTTTTAGCGGGGATAGACAGGAAGAAGCCTGCTACATACGGCAGCATCGGCAAACCGCATTCTTCCGCTTCCTTAGCGAACAGATCGGCACGTGCCTTAATCATCTGATAATAGTAATCACGCTCAGCGCAAACCTTTGCCAGCAGCTCGGGATCGCTGCCGTCGTAGTACGCCACGTCGGTGGGGATTCTCTCGCCGAAATCGGTCTTGAAGCAGTCCACACCCATATCCAGCAGGGCGCGAAGCTTATCCTGGTACCATTTCCAGGCATCGGGATTGGTAAAGTCTACCAGCCCCATGCCTGCCTGCCACAGATCCCACTGCCAAACGTCGCCGTTCGGCTTTTTGAGGAGGTAGCCAAGCTCCTTCGCTTCCTTAAACAGCGGAGACTTCTGGCCGATATAGGTGTTGATCCAAACGCAGATCTTGAGGTTGTTTTCGTGCTTCATCACCTGCAGCTGGTGCTCGATATCCGGGAACATGGCCCGATCCCAGTCGAAATTGCACCATTCGTTTTCCTTCATCCAGTAGCAGTCGAAGTGGAACACGTGCAGCGGAATGTGGCGCTCTTTCATGCCGTTTACGAAGCCCATGACGGTCTCTTCGTCGTACTTCGTTGTGAAAGAGGAGGTGAGCCACAGGCCGAATGTCCATGCCGGCGGCAGTGCGGGCTTGCCGGAAAGCGTGGTGTAGTTTTCGAGCACGTTTTTCATGCTGTCGCCGCCAACGACCATGAAGTCGAGCTTTTCGCCCGGCACGGAGAACTGTACGCGCGTGACATGCTCGGAGCAGATCTCATAGGAGACCGGGCCCGGGTCGTTCACGAGCACGCCGTAGTTGCGGTTCGTGATGTAGAACGGAATGCTCTTGTAAGAAATTTCGGTGCAGGTGCCGCCGTCTTCGTTCCAGGTTTCCACGGTCTGGCCGTTCTTCACATACGGGGTGAAGCGCTCGCCGAGGCCGTAGACCTTTTCGCCGATGTCAAGGTTCATCTGGGCGCGCATGTAGTTGCCGTCCGGGGTGGAGATGGTGCTGATCATCGCGTTGCCGAAGCGGTTGCCGACGCTTGTCAGCTTCTTGTCCTTATAGTAGTAATCAAAGCTGCACGGGTTCTTGCCGATGACGAGCTTTGTGTTGCCGCTCTTGATCGTCACGGTCGTTTCGGTGTTCTCGACCTCCAGTGCGCAGTGTGCGTCGTTCAGCTCGAACGCCGGCATTTTCTGGTTGCTGCCCATAAAGTGGTACGCTTCCGTGCGGATGATATCCGGCTGCGGAGAGGAAATGTACATTTCCAGAAGCGGGCCGCCCATGGCGCGCATGTCTGCGTGGTACGGCACGGTGTAGAGGTAAACGCGGTCGTTTTCTACCTTGACTTCGCGAACCTGCACGGCGTCCGTGTTCGTCACGCCGGGAAGGTTCATCCAGTAGCCTTTCGTAAATTTCATATTCAACTCACTGCCTTTCAAAAAAATTCAAAAATTCCGTTATTGGCACTTGCGCTTTTCGCGCGCCTGCTCTATCATAAGTATAAGCGATATGCTTTGGAAAGTCTACCGCTAATTTGTCCGCTTTTATAACAATCCTGACCACTGAGTCTAAAAGGAGGTGCGTTTTACGGACAAAAATCAATTTGACCGCATGCGGGAGGCCCGCCGCCACGGCGATGCGCTGATGCCCGTGATGAACTACTGCATTCGACGCGAAGACCGCTTTCACGCGCTTGATTGTCACTGGCACAGCGAAATGGAGCTTTTCCGCGTGATGCAGGGCACGCTGACCGTGCAGTGCGGCACCGATCTGTTTGAGGCCCACGCCGGAGACATTGTGTTTTTCAACAGCGGAGAGCTGCACGCCGCCGTGCCGGTGGAAGCCGGCGAGGAGCTTTACTTTGAAGCCATCGTGTTCAGCCCCGATTTGCTGTGCAGCACCGCAAATGACATCATCCGCGTAAAGTACATACAGCCCGTTTTGGACGGCGAGCTGACCGTGCCGCGGCTGATCAGAGCCGGAACAAATTTGCATGAAAGCGTTTCCGCCGCGTTCCAGACGCGTACACGATGTTGGAAAACCGCCCGCCGTTTTTTGAGTTTCCCGTAAAAGCCGCCATGCTTTCGGCGTTCGGCGCACTGGTGCAAAACGGCGTGTCGGCGCGCATCAGCGCTTCTAAGCGCGCCGCAGCGGACAGCATCAAGGCTGCCATTGCGTTTATACAGGAAAATTACCGGTCTGCCGTCTCCGTACAGCAGCTTGCGCACGCCGCCGGCATGAGCGAGGGACATTTCTGCCGCGTGTTCAAACAGTATACACTGAAAACGCCGGTGCAATTCATCAACGGCGTGCGTTTAAGCCACGCGCTGGAGCTGCTCACCGCCACAAATCTGCGCGTGCTCGACATTGCCATGGACTGTGGCTTTAACTCCATGAGCTATTTCATCGAAGTATTCCGCACCGAATACGACGCCACGCCTTTGCAGTACCGCAAAAAGCTGGAAGAAATCAAGGTGCCGAAATAAACTAAAAAAGTAAAGTAGAGGGTAAAAATGATTTGGGGAATTTTGATCGTACTGATTGTTGTATGTCTGGGCTTTCTGGCGTGGCTTTTCTGCATTGCGCCGGCTTCGCCGCGCGGCGATTTTGCCGAGATGAAAAAATATGACTACGCCCACCGCGGCCGGCACGAAAAAGATCTTTCCGTGCCGGAAAACTCCATGGCAGGCTTTAAGGCCGCTGTGGAAGCGGGCTACGGCATAGAGTTTGACCTGCAGCTGACAAAGGACAAGAAGGTCGTTGTGCACCACGACCGCAGCTTAAAGCGCGTCTGCGGCGCGGATGTTTCCATCGGCGACCTGACGTATAAGGAATTACAGCAGTACCGTTTGCAGAACACCGAGGAGCGCGTACCGCTTTTCAGCGACGTGCTGGCGCTTGTGGACGGCAGAACGCCGCTCATCATTGAACTGAAGCACTACGACGATGCCGATCTGCTGTGCCCGCTCGTGTGGGAGCTGCTGCGCAACTATAAAGGCCCGTACTGCGTAGAATCATTTGACCCGTACATTGTGCAGTGGTTCAGGAAGAACCACCCGTATGTGCTGCGCGGTCAGCTGATGGGTCACTTTGAAGGCAAGGACGAGGAGTGCAAGGGCTTTTTCCGCGCGCTGTTCTGGAGAAACTTGTGGACGAATGTCCTCACCCGCCCGCACTTTGAAGCGTATGACGTGCATTTCAGAAACAACATCAGCCACCGCATTGCCTGCGACAAAATGAAGATGCAGGAAGTGAATTGGACGCTGCGCACAGCGGAGGAGTACAAAGTGTGCAAAAACGCCGGCGCCCTGTGCATTTTTGAGTTCATCCGCCCGGAGATTACAGACGAAGACGAATAATAACCCCGTTTTTTCCTGTTGATTTTTTCCGCGCGATGCGCTACAATAGCCGTGTATGAGTTGTACATACAAATCGTTTGCGCCGTTTTTTCGGCACAAAACACATACACACCCGTTTATTTACAGGAGGAATCACTTTATGAACAACATTCCCCAGGTCAAGGTCGGCATTGTTGCCGTCAGCCGTGACTGCTTCCCGGAATCCCTTTCTGTCAACCGCAGAAAGGCACTGATCGACGCTTACACAAAGAAGTTCGGTGCTACCGAAATTTATGAGTGCCCCGTATGTATCGTGGAGAGCGAGATCCACATGGTACAGGCGCTTGAAGACGTAAAGAACGCAGGCTGCAACGCGCTTGTCGTTTACCTTGGCAACTTCGGCCCGGAAATTTCCGAGACGCTGCTTGCAAAGCACTTTGACGGCCCCGTTATGTTCTGTGCGGCCGCGGAAGAATCCGCAGAAGACCTCATGGACGGCCGCGGCGACGCATATTGCGGCATGCTGAACGCCAGCTACAACCTGAAGCTGCGCAATGTAAAGGTTTACATTCCGGAATACCCGGTCGGCACCGCTGACGAGTGCGCGGACATGATTCACGAGTTCATGCCGATCGCAAGAACGATCATCGGCCTGAAGAGTCTCAAGATCATCAGCTTCGGCCCGCGCCCGCTGAACTTCCTCGCCTGCAACGCGCCCATTAAGCCGCTTTACGACCTCGGTGTTGAGATTGAAGAAAACTCCGAGCTCGACCTCTTTGAGGCGTTCAATAAGCACGAGGGCGACCCGCGTATCCCGAAGGTCGTCGAAGACATGGAAAAAGAGCTCGGCAAGGGCAACATGAAGCCCGAGATTCTGCCGAAGCTCGCACAGTATGAGATCACCCTGCTCGACTGGGTAGAGGATCACCGCGGCTACCGCGAGTATGTCGCCATTGCAGGCAAGTGCTGGCCGGCATTCCAGACGCAGTTCGGCTTTGTTCCGTGCTATGTCAACAGCCGCCTCACCGGCATGGGCATCCCGGTTTCCTGCGAAGTGGACATCTACGGCGCGCTTTCCGAGTTCATCGGCACCTGCGTCAGCCTCGACGCCGTCACGCTGCTCGACATCAACAACACCGTCCCGGCAGACCTCTACAACAGCGACATCAAAGGCAAGACCACGTACACGCAGAAGGATACCTTCATGGGCTTCCACTGCGGCAACACCTGCTCCAAGAAGCTGGCGTTCTGCTCCATGAAGTACCAGAAGATCATGGCGCGCTCCCTGCCGATTGAGGTTACGCAGGGCACACTCGAAGGCGACATTGCCCCGGGCGACATCACGTTCTTCCGTCTCCAGAGCACGGCCGACACCCAGCTGCGCGCATACGTTGCAGAGGGCGAAGTGCTGAACGTACCGTCCCACTCCTTCGGTTCCATTGGTGTATTCGCCATCCCGGAAATGGGCCGCTTCTACCGCCATGTGCTCATCGAGAAGAACTTCCCGCACCACGGCGCAGTGGCGTTCGGTCACTACGGCAAGGCGCTGTTTGAGGTCTTCAAGTACCTCGGCGTCGAGAACATCGGCTACAACCAGCCGAAGTCCCTGCCCTATCCGTCCGAGAACCCGTTTAATAAGTAATTTTTCGTAAAAATAAAAGGCAGTCTGCGTGTGCATGCAGGCTGCCTTTTAGCTTGTCGAGAAATGCTTTATTCCGCCGCGGAGGACGTTTCTTCCTTCAAAAACTGCGAATAGTAGATTTTGCCGCCGAGGGTGCCGGTTTTCAGATTTATGATTTCCAGCGTCTGGCCGCTCGTTGTCGCCGTCACCACGTATAAATAGCCCTTGTAGAGCAAAAGGCCCTGCGTGGTGTCACTGAAATAAAAATTCGGGATGCTTTCCGGCAGCGTGTATGTGTAGTTTTCACCGCTTTCGGTAGGCTCTGCGTTTTCAAGCGCCGAGGTGTTCATCGTCAGCACATTTTCATTTACGTTGTACGTGCCGATGACTTCGGTCTGCGCTTTGCCGTCGGTGATTTCAAGAGACATCACCGTGCAGCCCTCTGCGGGGCGCTCCGGGAACTCCAGCATGGCGTTTTCGCCGCGCTGCACCGTGAGGGTAACAACGCAGACAATGAGAATAACCGCGATCAAAATTGCGCCGAATGCTTTTTTCATACACAAATCCTCTGTATTTTTAGATTTTAGCCGAACGCCAACGTGCCGTTAATATCGTATAATACGGCGCAAAGGTCAATGGCCCTTGTGCGGTAATAGACCATGATGCTCTCTGCCACGGTGATGGCCGCAAGGGGGTCATTCTCCGATACGGAATCGCGGATGTCCTGCAAAGCGGTGCTTTGCTCGTTCACCCAGTGGGACTGTTCCTCTTTGACGGTTTCGACCGTTTTATCGTCGCCATACTCCAAAATCTGCGTGTAGACGGAATCAATCTGCTCTTTCCAGCTGTCGGAAGCCGTGTTGCACGCAGTAATCATGCCCGCAACAGAGCCCGCCGTTTCCATATCGTCCGCATACTGCGTATCGATGGGGTTGTTTTCAAACGCGGCGCGGAATTCCTCGCTGCCCGTTTCCGGTACCGGCAAGGTGCTTGTGTGGCGATTTTCGCCCGTTTCGGAGGACGTGTTGCCTTCGGGCGCAGGGGTGGGTTCTTCTTCGGGGGCCGCTGTTGCCTCCGGCGCAGGAGTGATCTCCGGCGCAGGGGTCGCTTCTGCCGTGGCGGAAGACGTATTTTTATTGCCGCCCGAGCAGGCGGTCGTGGTGAGCAGCATCGCGGCGCAGCAAACGGCGCACAGCAAACGAATGCAGGTTTTCATATTCATGTTCCTTTCAAAAATGGGATATAGCACGCGGCACCGCCGCGAGAAATTTTTGGTTCTGATAAAATGTACCACATTCGCGGGATTTATGCAAGAGAATCCCGCCCGCGCCTTGCGAAATTAAGAAAATGTTTATATAATAGTAGGGTAATATCCCTGAGAAAATCAAGCAGTTTTTATCATAAAGAGAAAGGAACGACAGTTTATGAAGCTCTTTGAAAAAACACTGACAAGCGAAACAAAGTTTGAGGGCCGCATCATCAAGGTGCTGCGCGACACCGTGGAGCTGGAAAACGGCAAAACGAGTGCAAGAGAGGTTGTGTGCCACAACGGCGGCGTGTGCGTGGCGGCGCTGACCGAACAAAACGAAGTGCTGCTTGTGCGCCAATTCCGTTATCCGTACAAGGAAGTGCTGCTGGAGCTGCCCGCCGGCAAACTGGAAAAGGGCGAAGACCCGTTTGAGGCCGTAAAGCGCGAGCAGATGGAGGAAACCGGCACCACGGGCGAAAACTACATTTCGCTCGGCAATCTGTACCCCTCTCCCGGCTACTGCGGCGAGATCATCCGCATCTGGGCGTGCCGTGTGGCCCAAAAAGGCGAAATGCACTTAGACGAGGATGAGTTCCTTGAAGTGGAGCGCATTCCGCTCGACAAAGCCGTTGAGATGGTGTTAAACAATGAAATCCCCGATTCCAAAACGCAGGTGGGCATTTTGAAGACCGCTGCACTCGTAAAGGCCGGAAAGCTTTAAGAGGCGCGCATGAGAAGAACATTCATCACGCGACTGCCGAACAAGGCCGGTGCGTTTTTGAAGGCTACGCGCATTGTGGCGCAGTCCGGCGCGAACATCACGCGCGTCAGCTACAATAAAGCCGTTGACCTGCACGTGCTGTTTTTGGAGGTCAGCGGCTCGCAGGCGCAGCTTGATACCATCGCTGTGCGTTTAAACGACGTAGGCTATATTTTGAACGAGGATAACCCCGGCAAAACGATTTTGCTGGAATTCCCCCTGCCGAACGTACCGAGCGCCGTGCTGCCCGTTTTGGAGCTCATCGACAGCTTTAATTTTAACATCACATACATGAGCGGGCAGGAAAACGACACCGACCATCAGGATTTAAAGGTCGGCATCTACATTCAGGATCCCGCACAGACGAAGGCGTTTTTAGAGCGCGCCGCAAAGCTGTGCGAAATGCGTGTTTTAAACTACGACAAAAGCCAAAAGGTGCTCGATAACACGGTGTTTTACCTTTCGTTTGCGCACCAGCTGGCTTCTACCCTGCACCTGCCGCAGGAAGATATGGACGCGCTCATTGCAGACTCCAACCTTTTGATGCAGCACCTTGACGAAAAAGGCGAAGCGCCGCACAAGACGTTTTCGTACATCGGCAAAATCGCCGAAATGCTGCACAGCTTTAAGGGCGAAAACTTCCGCGCGCGCATTTCGCAGCGCAGTCTGTTCGGCGGGTTTACAATGCACATCATCGAGCCGCCGTGTGGGGGCAACACGTATATTCTGGAGAAAAACCGCAAGCTGCTGTTCATCGACTGCGGCTTCCCGTGCTACAAGGACGAGATGCTGAAGATTTTCCGCAGCCTGTTCCCGAACTTTGACAATATGGAGCGCACGCTTATCGTCACGCATGCGGACATCGACCATTGCGGCCTGCACGACCTGTTCGACACATTCTATGTGAACGAGGAAACGCGGCTGAATTTCGCCTTGCAGAACAACGGTCTGCCCGATCTGCGCGAGCAGAACCGCATTTGTGCGCCGTATAACCGCATCTGCAAGCTGATGACGGGCTACACGCCACCCGATATGCACACGCTGCGCGTTATTGAACACACAGAGCCTGCAAGCGACGCACCCATCTCCCCGCGCGGCACGCTGGAGTTTGAGGGTCTTACCCTGCGCGTTTTCGACGGCAACGGCGGGCACTTTAAGGGCGAGATCGTGCTTGTGGACGACGCGCACCGCATTGTTTTCAGCGGCGACATTATGGTGAACATCAAGGGCTTTTCAAAAGAGCAGTATGATTTTAACTTGCTTGCACCGTATTTAATGACCACCGTGAACCTTGATTCCCGCCGCGCCGCCGCGGAGCGCAAATATTTGCAGAGCCTGTTCCCGACGGACGTATACACCTACTGCTGCGGTCACGGCGCCATTATGGATCCGAACGCGTAACTAAAAAATTGCAAAAAGAGCGCCGGTCTTCTGACCAACGCTCTTTTTTATTGCCCGGAAAATTACTCTTCCGTGGTTTCTTCTGTTTCTTCTGCGGGTTCATCGTCACGGATGATGTCTTCCGCTTCCGTTACGGGCTCATCTTCGCCCTCTTCGGCGGTGCCGTCGTCTTCTACGGCGCTGATTTCTTCCTCGTCGTCATGCGGGGCGCGGGCCATGGTGATAACCTTGCTGCCCTCGTTGACCTTCATCACGCGAACACCCTTGCTGGGACGTGCACAGATTCGAATGGAACCGGCTTCGATACGGATAATCACACCGTCATCTGCGATGAGAATGATGTCGTCATCGAGATCAACGACCTTAATGGCCGCGACATTGCCGTATTTTTCAACGTGGTAGTTGAGGATACCCATGCCGCCGCGATGCTGCAGGCGGTAATCCTCGGGG